>ERZ842401.6795-NODE-6795-length-12051-cov-6.150717_pt1 | contig 12051 bp, 9 predicted proteins | sample MGYA00521270_ERZ842401 | MGnify/ENA primary metagenome ERZ842401 (study PRJEB31892, sample SAMEA3878208) | bioreactor metagenome | biome: Moose rumen | place: Sweden | collected 2011-10 | study: EMG produced TPA metagenomics assembly of the PRJEB12797 data set... | reverse complement strand
AGTATTTATTCTTCGGAGTTTCATGTTTCGGCTGTGCTCCAGATGCAAAAAGAAATTTAAGCACTATTAAGCCTCATAGAGTTTTAGACCCCATAATGTGGCTGTCCTGGAAAGCAGGCTTTATTGACTAGGAGGGAATTATGTTTTACGAACTCATTTATACGCGATGCAGGAACGGTGTAGATATTCTCAAGAACGGTGCAACAATCATAGGCGAAGGCTATAAAGTTTACGCATGCAGTCCGGAGCTTTATCAAGAAAAGGGGATTACTGACCTGAATTTATTAATGAATGCTGCACAAGCTAAACAATTTTATATGGATCCTCATTTTTCCGGCCGGGAATTTATGGATGACGCTTATTTATTTTACGCTCCGGATAAGGGTAGCAATTTTCTCGTTAATTTTCATCCAGTAAAATTTAACCCTGAACGTCAGGTAAATTACTCAAACAGGGGCGGAAACTTCATTAATCAAATTTTAATCGGCGATTTTTCCGAACATTATGCATGGGAATTCTTCCGTGAAAAAAATATTTGGAACGCTCAGCTTCAGGACGAGCAGTATTATTATGAGACTGAGCCGAAGCCTTTAACGTCTCGTGAGATTATCTCGATGAAAAAATATAACATGTTCGATAAAATTCACGAGTTTATATCTGACGGGAGAACTGAATTATTCAAGAAAGCGTTAAAATTCCTGATTGCTCAATACAACCTTGATCCGGCAGAACGTAAATATCTTGTGATTTATGACGCTGACACTGAGAGCATAGAGCTTTGGATTGCGGCGATTTTATGTGCATTTTCCCCGCGCATGGCTTCTGGACTTCCCTTTGCAACTCGAATGGAAAATTTTAACCGCACTAATATTTACACTGTCCAGAATGGTTTGTATCAGCCAAGTATAAATTTTCAGGATCCCAATCAAAAGCTGCGTTATCGGGCTATGATTATCGGCACAACTCCTCATGAAGGACAGCCGCCTAGACCTCTTCAGGCATCACCGTTCGTTTTGCTTGACGGAGTTAAACATGAGGCCAATTTTGAGACTGAGGATTTCCCGGAAGTAAAATATTTTGACGCTGTAACAAGATTTGACGATGAACATAAAAATTTTTGTCAGAATTTTCTGCAGTCGTTCAATATAACTTCGCCGATTTATGAAATTCCGAAATTGTTTCAGGCGTTTAAGGCTCTTAACGTCATAAGCTCACTCAAGCCCGAAATCTTAGCTCATCATCTCCAGACTTTAAGCAATTATGAGATGTTCGACACTGAATTTATACGAAGAATTTACACAGAGATAAAATTATCAGCTAAAGACTTTATGAGACAGGATTTTATTTCGTCGCTGAATATAATTGAATGGCTTAAATCTTGTGCAAAAGTCCTTAATGACACCGAAGCTGAGAATGATTTATCGGCGGAGATTAGAAATTTCACAAAGTTTATTCTTGTTAATTTGCGCGGACACTTGAACGAAGCGAAAAATATTTTGCCTAGAATATTGGCCGGAGAGTTTCGTGATGATATTGCGAGGATGATAATTTCTCCAGACACTGTTAAAGAAGTTATTGCAGGAGACTGCGGGCCTGATGAACTGCTTTACTTTATCGAGAATTTTTATGCGTGCGCTCAGATTTCCGGGCTTAAAATTTCTGGTAAAGATATTCTCCCGATAACTCAGAGGATTATCGAGCTTTGCAGTCAAAATGATAATCACGGTTCAATGCAGAAACTCTTTGAATCCTTCGCAGGTTCTGACAGGAAAAATATTAAATCCGCCGTCAACATAATAATTAAATCTTCAGGAGTTCACGGAGATTTTGCGGTAAAAGCGATTGTTGAGAATGCACCTGAAATTTTAAGTTCATTCGAGACAGTTACACAATTCTGCGATCAGATTAACGCCGAAGGAATTTCAAGCTCAGCAAGTTATGTCCTGAGTTCAGCATTCGACGCGGCAAAAAAATTAGACATGCTGATAAACTTTCCTGAATGGATATCAAGATGCAATTATCTCGATGACGATGATAAAGCAAATTTATTCTCTCTGCTTGATGACAAAATCATAATAGGCAAAGAAAAGGATATGAAATTCCCGCGATTGATACAGAAATTCCGTCCAGAAAACGCCGCTTGTCGAAAGTCAGCTAACATTATGGCTCTTAATGCAATAGACAACTGCGAAAAATTATCTCAGCCTCTGCATGAAATTCTGAGGGATTACGAGAAACAGGGATTTCCGAATATTACTGACGGCAAATTCGCTTCACGATTAAGCAAAATCTTTATTGAACAGGATTTAACTTTTGAGGAACTTGATTACATGTTCGGCTTATTCACTAAACGAAGCACTCCTCCTGAAATTTTTAATGCTGTAATTCATGAACTCGTTGTTAATATTAAGGACTTCCCTGAAAAATGGAATGAGTTCTTAGAGTTCGCATGCGAGGATAAGGCTGTGAAACAATTAGCATATGACACAATTCTTGACGTGCTTTATGAGCTTTCGGACGCTAAAAAGTATTTGAAGCTGTTGGGGTCTCGTATAACGCGTGATAATCCGAAAATTTCAGAGTTTATCGAAAAAGTATTGTTTGAAGCTGAGGAAGATATTATGAAGCGTAAAAGTCAGGGAGTTATAGGCAGATTATTCGGTAAAATTTTCGGCGGCTCTGAGGATTAATTAAAGTTTTCTTGCGAGAAATATTCACAATGCCAAGAAAGAAAAATGGTGAGGATATGGAATTAATAGTTGGTTTAATTATTTTATGGCTTATTGCGTGGTTTATTGAGCATGTTGTCTGGCCGTTAATTCAGGTAACGTTTGCAGTTTCTACATTAATACATTAATAGCACTTGTAGTTGCTGCGGCAGGAATAATATTTGCGCTGTTTCTTTCTTTGCGAGCATTTTTCCGGGCGTTGAGGGAGAACAGTAACCCGTATAACACTTACGAAGACACTCATGCTCACCGGCCTTCTGGAGTAAACAGGGGATATTTTTTCGGGCCTGGTCTTCATCAGTCACAGGAAATTTGGAGCGCTGCTTATAAAAGGCTTTACGAAGAGGAAGAAGCGATTTCTGATTGGCGAAAAAGGAATTTAACGAGTTCTTTAATCACTAACGTATTATTACATATTTTTACTGTTGCTGCTTCAAGTTGCATTTACATTTTCGGCTCAGTATGGATATTTGCATTTTGCATAATTCTCTCTGTTGTGCTTGCTTTAGGTTGGATGTTCTTCTTCTGCTGTTTTGCGTTCCTATGGATATCAGACAGGGCCGCTTTAGTCTTAAATTCAATTCAGAGCCGATGCCCGAACTGTAAAAGTATAAGCATTGTTCCGTTATTTCAATGTCCCAACTGCGGAAGGATTCACGAGAATTTAACGCCCGGACCTTACGGAATATTTCACGTTAAATGTTCATGCGGAAAATTACTGCCTTCGACAGCTTTCAACGGACGAAATGATTTAGCCGCGTTTTGTCCTAATTGCAGATATCCTTTAGCGTCTGGATATGCTGAACAGTTCGGCATTCAATTAGCTGGAAGCACGAGCGCAGGAAAAACTACATTTTTGGCAGCATTCTTTCATAACTACAAAGAGATTTTGCCAGCGAAGGTAAAGTGCAAGTTTTACCCGGAAGACGAGTTCAGTAAGCTGGAAAATTTATACTCTCGCGGCCTCAGCAAATCGACGACAGACAACAACGCCTTAATGTACAGTATAGTTCATGAAATTCCATATCAAACGCCTCATCAGTTGAGCTTTTACGACATTGCAGGAGAAGCGTTCCAGAACATAAGCTCCGGGACAGGCCAGCAGCAGCAATTCAGCTACAACGAAGGAATAATCTTAATTGTTGACCCGGATAATGACCCCGACGTAAACTCTGCAAGTATTGAGGCCTTTATCTCTGAACACAAGAAACTGAAGGGGCTAAAACCTTCCGTGATGAGTTCAACTCCTGCCGCTCTGGTTATAACGAAGGCTGATAAGTTTTTGCGCGAGTTTGACAGAGGCCTGCAAGATGAGACGACATGCAAGAATTTTCTCAAAATACACGGTTTCAATAATATAATTAATCTCATTGAGACGGAATTTAAGACGGTAAAATTTTTCGCGGTCAGCGCGGTCGGTCATGAGCTTAACGGTAAGAGTTACGAGCCTCGCGGAGTGAATGAGCCTGTATTCTGGCTTCTTGAGCAGGGAAAATCAATCATCTTTCAACTCATCAAAACTGGAAATGCTTCGTCAAACTTTTTTACGTTCATCTTCGGCAAGATAAAGTTATTCGTAACTCCTGTTTTGCTATTGACGCTTGTAACTTGTGGATTAATCAACGTCCCTTATGCAAATATTGGAGCAGGTATCAAGAGTTTTTTCATGCCTCCACTTCCTCCAGAAGAACACAGGATTTCGGGAAATAACAGGCCGACGGGAAATGAGCAGAATGTTCAAACTTCAAGGCAGTCTGCCCCCAAACCAGCGCCTAAGCCTGAACCGGAACAGCAGACTCCGCAGATAATTCCAGCGTCAACGCGCGGGACAAATATCAACGTAAGAACTAAGCCGACAATTACATCACAGGCAATTACTCGTTTGAGTGAGGGAGTGCCTGTTGAGATTACCGGTGCCCGCAAGGTCAATAATGAAACTTGGTGTTTTGTGAAACTTCCTGACAACCGTAAAGGCTGGATTATAGCGGATTACCTTCAAGACAGATTAGCCTCAAGAGGAGAACACGGAGGAAATTTTATGAGCATTGAGGGTAAAAGCGTAAGTCTTAGGAGTGAGCCTTCAACTAAAGCCGGAATAGTTTCAGTGTTAAACACAGGAAATCTTGTAGAAGTTGTCGAAACTCGTCGTGTAAGAAAAGACTTATGGTACCATGTTTACACTCAGGATAATAAAACGGGCTGGGTATTTGGAAAGTATGTAGTCTCAAGGAAAAATCTTTAAGGAGGAATTATCATGCGCAAAAAAAATTTCGGTTATGTTTTGGCGACGAAAAAATTAGTTGATGAAAGATTGCCTGTGCGCTTTATGTATCACGAAAAGCCGGACAATAAAGATGACAGTGGATGGCGTTTTTTCTCAGGACTTGAAGATCAAGAATACACGGATAATCCTGATAATATTGCGATTTATGATATTAATACTGTAATGAATATTGACGAAAGTATATGGCCGTATCTTGACAGCATCGAGGGAATGGCTTTTGAGCGTGAAGGAACTAAAGGGACATTCAAAGTATGCGAAGATTTCAGCTTTGAGCCGGAGAAAAATTAATTATGCTTCACAGACCGTATATCCGCCAAAATGTCCGCGCTCAAGTTGAGGAGAATGCAGAGAAGAATGAAAAAGGTCAATTCCTTGACGCAAACACAAAGGAACCCATCGAGGGCAAATATGATCTTGGACACAAACGCGAACATGAATTTTGGCACGAAAAGCAAGTTGCGGAAGAAGAGGGCCTCACTCAATCCGAGTTCAACGACAAAATGAACGATCCTGATTTCTATCAGATTGAGGATCCTCATGAGAACAGGTCTCATGCGCATGAAAAGTCTCATGAGGAATATGAAGCCGAAGAACAGCAGGAGGCCTCACAGGAAGAAGGAGAAAGTGAGGGGGAAGGCGAAGAGGGCGGAGAATCACAAGGTCAGAGCATGTAATTATTCCCGGCCAAAACGTTTTTGCAAGTCAGCATTCTTAATCTCAATCATCGTTGGTCTTCCGTGAGGACATACAAAGGGTTGTTCGCATTCATGAAGTTCTTTCCAGAGTGAAATTGCTTCTGAATGTGAAAGTTTTGTAGTGAGCTTCACGGAGGCTTTACACGCCATAGTTGCCCAAGTCCGCCACAAAATATTTCGAGTGTCGCCGTCGTGATTATTTCGCAATGCCGCGATTGACGCTCGCAATAACACTTCAGGTTCAAACTCGACGCTTCCAAGTGCAGGAATAGATTTCAACTCGACACCTTTAACGGTATTCTCAAACTCGAAACCTGACGCGATTAATTCACGTTCATACTCGTCGGCTTCAAGCGCTAAAGTCGGGTGAAGAATTATCGGCATCAATAATTTCTGGACATTTCGGGATTTCTCGGCTAAGTTCTTTATTCGCTCGTAATTTACGCGTTCATGAGCGGCGTGCGGGTCAATCAGGATTAAGCCTTCGTTGTCGTCAAAAACTAAATAACCTCCTGAGTTCTGGCCTAAATAAATTATTTCGGGTTCAGCGATAATCTCATCAGGGAAAATTCTTTCTGTCGTTGTCTCGTCAATAATTTTGTCGGAGAAAGGATTTTGCGGCTCATAATCTAGACTTTGAGTATGAACAGTAATTTTCTCTGGTTTATCCGTGAAGTTCCAGCCTGATTTTCTCGGAGTGAGATTAACTTTTGCCGGTGAATTTATTCTTGAAACTTGTGAACTGGAAATTTCCGGGATTATCATGGGACTTCCGAGTTTTTTCACAGCGAGTTTCATAGCTTCGTAAATTTCGCCTGGATATCTGAATCTCACTTCAGATTTTGCCGGATGAATATTTACGTCGACAAGTGAAGGCTCAAGCGTGAAGAATAACGCCCAATTTCCGGATAATTCCCTTGCGGCTGTAGCGACTGCTGACTTTATGACTGGATCGTTCACAGCGCGATTATTCACGAAGGCCATTACGTCGCTTCGTCCTGAATTGAGGCCGGCTCTTGACTGGAACCATGCTTCAAGTTTTGTGTGTTCAGTCGAGAGAATGACGCTTTGAAGTTCTGCTCCTTTTTCCCAAAATTTTGACAGAACTCGTTTTTTATCTCCTGTTCCGTCAGTTCTGAAGATTTCCTTGTTGTCATGCTCAAGCGTAAAAGCAACGTCGGGTCTGCATACAGCGTATTCACGCAAAAATACGGCCGACCTTCTGAGTTCACCTGAAGCACTCTTTAAGAATTTTCGCCGTGCTGGAAGTCCTGAGAACAAATTATCAATCTGGACGCGTGTACCTTGTGAGCATTGAATTTGCGCATGCTCCGTGATTTTTCCGTCGTGTGTCTTGATAATGCCGCCGGTCTGTGAGTTGACTTGTCTGCTGCGAATTTCGACATCAGCGACTGCAACTAGACTTGCGAGAGCTTCTCCCCTGTAACCCAACGTAGCAATATTCTCTAAGTCTTCAAGTTTCGAGAGCTTGCTTGTAGCGTGATACATCAGTGCTAAAGGGAGTTCGTCAAAAGCAATTCCTTCGCCGTCATCCTCAACGATAATTCGCAGTCTTCCTCCGTCGGATAATTTCACGGTAATTTTTTTTGCGTTGGCATCGAGAGAATTTTCCGTGAGTTCCTTTACGGCTGAAGCAGGACGTTCAACAACTTCACCGGCAGCAATTCGAGACCAAATTTTTTCGTCTAAAGCTGTAATTTTGAACATACATGATATTTTACAGCAAGACCGCGTATATTATTTCTTAGTCGCTGAGAAACATAAATATCCGCACAAAGGCTTCACGTGAAAAATATACATGAGCAAATCCCAAGCAAGAGCAATTAATCCGAACGGCAAAAAGAATGAAAAATACCATGATTGATTATAATTGAACGCAAATTTAAATTCGCAGCCAAATCTTGCATTGGGATGAATTGCAAATAAAATTTTTCGTGCAAGCCAGTTCGGAAGCATCTGATTAATTATCGCGAAAATTGCAAACTTACAGGGAAAAGCGCTGATGAATTTTCCGCCGGGTTTGAGAATTCTGCTTATTTCGCGCATTGTGTAATTATTATTCGGAATATGCTCCAAGACCATATGCGATGTAACAATATCAACGGAATTATCATCGAGAGGAGCGCGAGCGTCAATTCCCATTGCGAAGATTATTTTTTCGTCAACGTCATGGTTATAGCTGAGTTCTTTTTCCGAAGGATCTAGTGCTATTACTCTGAGGCCTGAAAAGTTTTTGCGCTGTTCCCTGAAATGCCAAGTTTTTCCGCCGCCGATATCGAGAATTGTAATATTATCCCTGAGATTTTCGCGGACATACTCAGAATAATATTTGTCAATGCTAATTTTTGTGTTGGGAAATAATTTTGCGACTGCTTCGAAACATTTTTTGTTGATATCAATGAACCATCTTACAGGATTAGACATCAGGCATGTCCTCCTGAAGATTGCTGTGAATGAATGAGAAAAAAGGATAGACTAAGCTACTGCGAACTGCGAACTGCGAACATTATAGCCGCAATTTTGCATCCTCGACAACCTCCTGTTTACGTAAATTTTTCAGTCATTATAACATATTAGCCTCTTTACTCTTTATGCTTAGTCTATGCAAAATCTTTAATGCTTCCATCGGCGTAATATTATTCACGTCAATATCAGCAAGTTCCTCGATTATTGCGTCCTTATCAGGCGAGAATAACATAATCTGCTTCCTTAAGGCTTTTTGCGGCAACGGTGCAGGAATTTCCTTAACCTCGAAACCCTCACGCTCAAAAATTTGCATTAACTCAAACGCTCGTCGAAGCACAATATCAGGAAGTCCGGCCAATCTTGCAACTTCAATTCCATATGAACGATTTGCAGGACCAGCGACAACTTGATGTAAAAATAAAATTCCGTCATTGCCTTCGGTTACGGCCATGCTGTAATTTTTAACGCCCGGCAATTTCTCTTCAAGGCTCGTCAACTCGTGATAATGTGTCGCGAAAAGTACACGGGCTTTCGAGTTCATCTGCAAGTATTCAAGCACAGACCAAGCAATACTCATTCCGTCATAAGTCGCTGTTCCTCGTCCGACCTCGTCAAGAATTATCAAGCTCCTGTCAGTTACGTTGTTCAAGATATTGGCCGTCTCGAGCATCTCAATCATGAACGTGCTTGAGCCTCTCACTAAGTCATCACGCGCTCCAATCCTCGTAAAAACTCTGTCAACAAGTCCAAATCTCGCGCTCTCAGCTGGAACCCATAATCCAGCCTGCGACATAATCGCTAAAAGCGCAGTCATCCTGAGCCACGTAGATTTACCCGCCATGTTAGGCCCAGTGAGAATTATTACGCGTCCTTCACTGTCAATTTTCGCGTCGTTCGGAACAAAGCCCGAAGCCCTTTGCTCAGCCTCAATCACAGGATGACGGCCTCCCTTGATTTCTATAACGTCAGAATTATCAACGACAGGACAAACGTAATTTCTCTCTCGTGAAAGCCCGGCATAAGAAGCTGAACAGTCAAGCAAGCCTAAAACTCTTCCGGTCATTTGCAATTGTGAGCTGTAAAATATAACACGTTCTATTATGCTGTTGTAAATTTCCGTCTCAATTCGTGAAATCTCAGCTGAACTGTTCTGCATCTTCTGTTCAAAACTTTTAAGCTCCGGCGTGATATAACGTTTTGAGCTCACAAGCGTCTGAATTTGCCTGAAATAATCCGGTTGAAAAGTTAATCCTCCCTTGCCAACTTCCAGGAAATAACCGTAAGCGTTCGTAAAGCCCGTTTTAAGTTTGGGAGTTTTCGTCGCTTCACGTTCACGCTCGAGATATTCAGCAAGCCAGTCTTCACCTTTTGAGGAAATTTCACGCCATTTTGCTAACTCGTCATTGAAACTTGAACGAACTACAGGCCATGCTCCGAAATTTCTCGGTAAATTCTCTTCAAGCGCGCTCTCAAGATAATTTTTAAGCTCGTCAAGATCAGGTAAATTCTTCAGGATTGATTTTACAGGTTCAGCAAGATTAATATTCTTAATGCCGGGAATTATTCTCAAAGTGTCGCGAATTGCCGCTAAATCCGTCGGTGCTCCTGTTCCTAATGCAAGGCGTGAAAGTGAACGTTCAATGTCTCGTGTTCCTGCGAGTAAGTCAAGAATTTCTGCTCGTTCCGTTCCGGCTTCAACGAAAATTTTTATTGCGTCCTGTCTCTGCTTAATCGCCTTCAAGTCCATTAATGGCCGTAAAATCCAGTCTCTTAACGTTCTACGTCCCATGTTAGTCCTGCATTTGTCGATTGATGATAACAATGAGACACTTTCACCGGCCAATTCCGGGATAATCTCAAGATTTTTCTGCGCTGAACTGTCAAGGCTCATTCTATCGCGCAAGATTAACGGGGAAATTTTGAGGACGTTATTTAGCGAGCTGAACTGAGTAGCCGAGAGATAATCCAGAGCTGCCCAAGCCGGACCGACGCATAAATCTCTTTCATCAATTCCGAAGCCTGAAAGCCGAGAAGTCTTCAGTACTGATTTCAATCTTTCAGCGGCGTTCTCAGTCTTGAAGTTTTCGGGTGAAATTGGCAGAGTGTTGTAATTTTTCAGGAACTCCGGAAGATTTTTCACGTTCGACGGGTAAAGAATTTCGCCGGGAGCAAACGCGGAGATTACGGCCTCAGCGTCTCGAAGAGTTAACGTTCCGGCTTCAAGATTTCCAGTGTTCACGGACAATAAGGCCATAGCAATTTTATTCTTGACCGGATAAACTGAAGCTAAATGTGCGGATTCTGCGGCGGCATCTTCGGGCAAATAAGTTCCGGGCGTAACAACTCGGATTACACGACGTTCAACGAGACCTTTCGGGTTAGGCTCACCGATTTGTTCACAGATTGCGGCTCTGAAACCAGCTTTGATTAACCGGCCGAGATAAGAATTTAACGCATGATAAGGAATGCCAGCCATCGGAATTTTCTTCTCAGGATCTCGTGCCGTCAACGCAATGTCCAAAACTTGAGAGGCTTGGCGAGCGTCGTCAAAGAACATCTCGTAGAAATCGCCCATTCTGAAGAGTAACAAAGCGTCGGGGTAATCTTCCTTGAAACTTTTATACTGCTCAAGCCAAGGAGTAATTTTTATATCATCAGGAATTATGCTCATAATATTTTCATCATCAAATTTTTCATGGTTAGAGTAATTTTACACCACAGAGATTTACGAAAAAATTTATGCTATAATTTCATCATGAAAATTACACTTGACAAGATATCCACAAAAAGTAAAATGATTTGTCGATTTGTCGATTTGTCGGCTATTCTTGTCTCGTAAGTTCTTATCGCAATAAACATTCACATCAATTCATAGACGCAAAAAATTACGGCTCTGCAGGAGGAAATTCCCGGCGGGGCTATTTTGTCATGGAGGCTGAAAAATTATGCTTACTAAACTTTTGCATCCATTTTTAGGCAGAAAACGTCTTTACCCATTTTATTGGCGGCTTTACTCTCTAGCAATTCGCGGCATGAATATAGGCTTAGGCGGAGATGTAAAATCAAGCGGCGAAATAAACGTAATGGCATATGTCAAGAACAAGACACAAAATCCTGTAATCTTCGATGTCGGAGCGAATAAAGGCCAGTACACAAAAAGTTTGCTGGAATTCTTTCATGATGACGCAGAAATTCACAGCTTTGAACCAGGACACGAGACCTTCAGAATATTAACTCAGGAAGTCGGCAGCCGCAAAAACGTAACGTTAAACAATTTCGGACTGAGCAATGAGAAATCCGAGGGGACGTTATTTTATGACGCCGCAGGTTCTGGACTTGCAAGCCTGTATAAACGTCAGCTCGATTACTTCAACATTGAGTTTGAACAGAGCGAAAATGTTGCGCTTGAAACTCTCGATGATTATGTCGCCTCAAAGGGAATTAAGCAGATTGATTTGCTGAAAATTGACGTTGAAGGAAATGAATTGAACGTATTGGCCGGAGCAAGTAAATCTTTGTCAGCCGGAATAATCCAAGCAATACAGATTGAGTTCGGCGGCTGTAATATTGACTCGCGGACTTTCATCCGGGATTTCTGGAATTTGCTTCATGACAACTTTATCATGTATCGAATTATGAGGAATGGCCTAATCGAAATCAAGAAATACACAGAGACACTTGAAATTTTTTCCTGCACAAATTTCTTCTTCGCAAAACGCTAAAAAAATTCCCCCCGCTCACTCAAGAACGAGGGGATTAATTTTACTCTTACGCTGAAACAATCTCTTTAATCTTCATTAATCGGCTCAAAGTTGAACGTTCCTGCTCGTCAAGTTTCATGCTGATGTAACGTATT
>ERZ842401.6793-NODE-6793-length-12053-cov-4.127438_pt1 | contig 12053 bp, 10 predicted proteins | sample MGYA00521270_ERZ842401 | MGnify/ENA primary metagenome ERZ842401 (study PRJEB31892, sample SAMEA3878208) | bioreactor metagenome | biome: Moose rumen | place: Sweden | collected 2011-10 | study: EMG produced TPA metagenomics assembly of the PRJEB12797 data set... | reverse complement strand
ATAAAGCTCCTCAGCTCCTCAACGGTTACTGGCAGAGAATCCTCAACCTCATAGCAATAAACGCCATTCTTGCCTTGAGCCTGAACCTTATTTACGGCATAACAGGAATGTTCTCACTTGGCCACGCTGGATTTATGGCAATAGGTGCGTATGTCTCTGCACTGCTGGTCCTGACTCCTGCGCAGAAAAATGCAATGTGGATTCTTGAGGACATTTACCCGTGGCTCCTGAATGTCAATGCTCCGTTCATTGTCTCGCTGGTTATTGCCGGACTCGTGGCGGCATTCTTCGGGCTGCTGGTTGCTCTGCCGGTCTTGAGACTCGGAGGGGACTATCTCGGAATAGCTACACTTGGCTTTGCTGAGATTATCCGAATACTCATCACTAACACCGCACGTCTCACTAACGGCTCACTTGGCCTGAAGGGCATTCCTGCACACACAACGTTATTCATGAGCTGGGGATGCTTAGGAGTAGTTCTTCTGTGCATGGTGTGCATGTTACGCAGCAACTTCGGCGGAGTCTTGAGGGCAGTGCGGGATGACGAAGTAGCCGCGAGAATGATGGGCATAAACACTTTCAGGGTTAAAGTTATAGCGTTCACGTTAGGTTGTTTCGGAGGGGGTTTAGGCGGTGCATTGATGGGAAATCTCATTACGACGATAGACCCCAGAATGTTCATGATTACCCAGACCTACAACATACTCATGATTATTGTCGTGGGGGGCTTGGGGAGCGTTACAGGCTCGTTAATCGGCTCGGTGCTGGTTACGACAATGCTTGAGTGGCTAAGGATAGTCGAGAATCCCATCACTATCGGCAGCATAAATATTCCCGGTATTCCAGGTATGAGAATGGTAATTTTCTCTCTGTTACTCATTGTCGTAATCATCTTCAGGCGTGAAGGCATAATGGGAATGCGGGAGTTCTCGTGGGATATATTCTTCCCGAAGGCTAAGGCCAAGACCAAATCAGAGACTCATGAATCAGACACGGTACTTGATGTTCAGGACGTAGTATTGAGGTTCGGGGGACTTTCTGCAATCGACAACCTGACGTTCACGATAAAGCACGGGCAGATTATGGGACTCATAGGCCCTAACGGTGCAGGCAAGACGAGCGCGTTTAACGTGATAAGCGGATTCTACAAGCCAACATCAGGGAGCATAAAGTTCTTGGGCAAATCAATAGGAGGTCTGAGTCCTGATGAAGTGTGCAAGGCAGGAATGAGCAGGACTTTCCAGAATATCCGACTCTTCGGACACGAGACAGTGTTACAAAACGTAATGACCGGTTCACGAGTGCGTCAAAAATATCAATGGTGGATGTCGTTATTGCCGTTCGTGTTCACTGACGTGCTGCGTGAGGATGCTGAAGTGAAGTCGCAGGCTATGGACTTGCTCGGACAGCTCGGACTCGCGGAGTTTGCGGAGGAACAGGCATCGAGTCTGCCTTACGGTGCACAGAGGAGGCTTGAGATTGCCCGTGCACTTGCTACCCGCCCGAAGTTCCTGTTGCTGGACGAGCCTGCTGCAGGAATGAACCCCCAAGAGTCGGAAGAGCTGTTACAGTTTATCCGGAGACTGCGTGATGAGTTTGACCTCACGATATTACTCATAGAGCACGACATGAAGGTAGTCATGAACGTATGCGACTACATACACGTGCTGGATCAGGGAGTACACATTGCGCAGGGGACTCCTGATGAGATAAAGGCCAATCCTCGCGTGATTGAGGCATATTTAGGGAAGGGGGCGGCGTAAATGTCCGAGATGCTGAAAGTTGAGAAGCTGAACGTGAATTACGGAGCAATACATGCAGTGCGGGATGTCTCACTGAGCATAAACAAGGGCGAGATAGTTACGCTCATAGGTGCGAACGGTGCAGGAAAGTCGAGCGTAATCCGTGCGATTATGGGACTCGTGAAGGCGAAGGCTGACGAGATGACCTACACTTCACCCAGAGACAGCAAGACAGTAAACATACTTGGCCGTCCTGCTGAAGATCATGTGAAGCTCGGAATTGCCCTAAGTCCAGAAGGTAGAAGAATACTTCCGCAATTGACAGTTGAGGAGAATTTGGCGTTAGGAGCATACATCCGCAATGACGCTCAAGGAATAGCTGACGACATGGACTATGTGTACTCGCTGTTCCCCCGCCTGAAGGAGAGACACCGCCAGAAGGGAAGCACACTTTCCGGAGGAGAGCAGCAGATGTTAGCAGTAGGAAGAGCATTGATGAGCAGGCCTGACTTACTGATGCTTGATGAGCCGAGCTTAGGACTTGCGCCGATTCTGGTTGATGAAGTGTTCGGGATAATCAGGGAGATAAACTCTCAGGGAAGGACTATCTTGCTTGTTGAACAGAATGCATTTGCGGCACTGAAGGTAGCACACAAGGCATATGTTCTTGAAGTGGGGAGTGTAGGACTTTCCGGGACTGGTGCGGAACTGCTGAACAATCCGAAAGTCAGAGCAGCCTATCTCGGCGGTTAAGCGAAAGGTGAAAAGTTGTCCCTCTCTCAATAACCGGGAGAGGGATTTTGTTTGCTGCCTGCGGTAAATGCACAGCCTGTAGTTTGCCGTATAATATACCTCAAAAATTTAGGTGATGAATAACATGCTTACGTTAAGTGTATCAGGCAGGGACAAAACAGAAGCAATAAACATTCTGAGGGAAGCAGCGAACACTCAGGAGACAGAGCTGAAAGTGCTGATAGATAATCCGCAGCAGGCTTCAGACCTTCAGAAGTTTCTGGAGTCCGAAGGGTTCAGCAAAATCATTCCCGAAGATGACGATGGGACGCTGTACCTCACAGCAACGAAAGCCTCTCCGGACACGGCCAAGCCCAAACCTGCCGTAAACAGTGATGCAGGAGTCAGAGCCTCTGTAAAGACTGAGCTGCAAGGCTGGGGAGTTGTTATTTCAGGGGAAGCCCGGAAGTATGAGCGCGAATTTATGGAGAAAGTTATTGCGTCATTGCTGGAGACTGAGGCCAAGCCTGATATGTTGAGCCTGATGAACGGTGCGATAAAATTAGCTGCTTATGACACACCAAGCTGTGATATTCTGAAAAAGTTGGAAGCCGCCGGTGTAAGAGTGTTAATCTCGAAGACATGTTCTGACCGTTTGGGCATTACTGAAGCCTTAGGAGCAGGAATGTTAGTGAGTCTGAGTGAGATACTCGAAGCCGTAAGCAAATGTGAAAAATTATTGAGCCTATAAGGAGGAATGATTATGCCCTACAAACTGGGAGAAGTAATCTTATCGCGTGAGACTATTGCGCAGAGAGTGAAGGAACTTGCCGGAGAGATAACCCGTGATGCCGAAAAGGATAAAAGCCTCGTAATAGTGGGAATACTCACCGGAGCAGCATTTTTTCTGACTGACTTAGTGAGGGAGCTTCCGGAAGAACTTGATGTGCGTGTAGATTTCATGTCCGTAGCGTCTTATGGGGATAACACGAAGAGCAGCGGAGTCGTCCGTATCTTCCACGACCTGAAGAGCAGCATTGAGGGCAAAAACGTTATCGTAGTTGAGGACATTGTAGACTCAGGGCTGACGTTATCGCACCTTCTCGGCCTGCTTCAAGGGAGAAACCCTGCGAGCCTGAAGGTATGTGTATTGCTGGACAAGTACGAACGCCGTCAAACGGAGGTCAAGGTAGACTACTGCGGGTTCATGATAGAGGATAAATTCGTAGTGGGCTATGGACTTGACTGTGCAGGAATGTGGAGGCATCTCAAGGACATTAAGTACGTCATCGAGGAGTGAATGATTGTCTGTCCTCAACGGTTATGTTTTTCATTAGCTGCTCTCTGTTCAAGAAGTACCTGAAGGCGTGAAACAGCGTAATTAATATCCTCAGGCAGTGTTTCAGGAGCGTCCTGCATGTACTGCCTGACTTTTTCCTCGTCTACAACAATTTCAGGAGCTTTAGGCTTTTTGGCCTGCGGCTTGGGCTGAGGGATTTTTCCGGAGAGAGTGAGCACAAAATCTTTCCCGAAATCATAGCCGAGATGCTTAGCTATTCTTCTGGCGATAGTAGCTTTCGACCTCATGAGATAACTTTCAGCGTAAGAGCTTGTAACGCACACACACAGCTCATTCACTCCCATATTGTAAGGGTATGAATTTTTAGCAACAGCCCTATTCTCCACAAAGTTCGGCCAAGAACGTTTTATCTGCTCCAAGACTTCAACTCTCTTTGCTGCCTCCGGAAACATTGCGCTCACGTCAAAAGATAATCTATGCTCTTCCATTTCTCGCAAGTATAACTGAAATCAACTGCACATCTACCGGCGTAACTCCTGAAATTCTGAGTGCCTGCCCCAAACTTTCCGGCCTGTAGTGCTTGAGCTTCTGGAGACTCTCCGCACGTAATCCCTTCACGCTGTCGTAGTCAAAATCACTGGGAATCTTTGCTCCGTCAAAAGTCTTCATGCGCTCAGCAACACGAAATTCACGCTCAAGATACCCCGTGTAGCGCAACTCCGTCTCCACATGCGCAGTCTCCTCACGTGTCAGCTCTTCAGGGGACGGCGACAGTCTCGCCGCAAGCTCGTAGTTCACGCCTCTGTGCTTCAGGAACTCGGCAAGCGTCATAGTCTCGTTAGGTATTTCCGCATCGTACTCATTACACAACTCTGCAACCTCTGGACTTGGCCGGACTTTCTCGGACTCGAGTCTGTGTGTCTCTCTGTTCTCACGAGCGAGTCTCTCCTGGAGAGCCGACCATCTTGCGTCATCAATCAGTCCTGCACGTCTGCCGTGATGCGCAAGTCTATGAGCGACGTTATCCCAGCGCAGCAACAGCCTGTGTTCACATCGTCCCGTGAGCATTCTGTAGGGTTCGTCAGTGCTCTTAGTGGTCAGATCATCAACGAGCACACCGAGATATCCCTCGTCCCGGCCAAGAACTAACGGCTCTTCACTCTTCACTGACAATGCGGCATTGATTCCAGCTAATAGTCCCTGAGCACCTGCCTCTTCGTAGCCTGAAGTCCCATTGACCTGCCCGGCACAGAAGAAGCCCGGAATATCCTTGTTCTCCAGAGTACGTTTGAGCTGATCCGGCAACAAGTACGCATACTCTATTCCGTAACCAGGCCGAATAATCTTTGCGTGTTCACAGCCCGGCAAGGAATGAATCATCTCAACCTGAACGTCATACGGAAGGCTAGTAGAGAAATTCTGCACATAGACTTCATTAGTGCTTAGAGAGACAGGCTCAAACACTATAGGGTGCGTGATGTGGTCAGGGAATCTCAGGAACTTATCCTCAATAGACGGGCAGTAACGAGGGCCATGTGCTTTAACATCGCCGGTAACCAACGGAGAACGCTCAATGTTGCGTGAAAGTATCTCGTAAGTTTTCTCGGTAGTGCGTGAGAACCAGCAGGCATATTCTGATGAGTTATAGAGCTTAGGCACTCCCCAGAGGTCAAAGCATAATGGCTCATTCTCTGACACTTGGGGCTTGGCCGAAGAGAAATCTATTGTGTGTATGTTCAAGCGCGGTGTAGTGTCAGTGCGCATAATGCCCGTAGGTATTCCGAGAGCCTGAAGGGATTTCGTGAGAGCCTGAGAGTTGTTCTGCCCCATCGGCCCGGAAGGAAAGGACCTATCACCCACAAAGACTCGTCCGTCAAGATACACTCCTCCGCAGAGAATTACGGCCTTTGCGTCATAATGTGCTCCGTGCCGGGTAATCACTCCGGAGACTCTGCCGTTCTCAGTGAGAAGCTCTATCGCCTCGTCCTGATTCACGTCGAGATTTTCCTGTGAGGTGAGCTTTTGCCTGTAGTAGATGCTGTAGCTCATGGGGTCGCATTGAGCACGCAATGCCCTGACAGCTGCACCTTTTGAGGTGTTGAGCCAGCGGATCATGAGGGTAGACGAGTCAGCAGCACGAGCCTGTTCACCGCCGAGAGCACTTACCTCACGGACGAGATGGCCTTTTGCCGGGCCGCCTATTGAGGGGTTGCAGGGCATGAGGGCAATGCTGTCGACACTGAGGCAGAGCAGGAGAGTTTTGCAGCCTGTGCGCGAAGAGGCAAGAGAAGCCTCACATCCTGCGTGTCCTCCGCCTATTACGATAACGTCATAAGAATCACGAAACATTATGTTGTGTTAGAGGTGAGATTTTATCTGCGCAATGATGTCCGCATATTCCTGGTCTGAGAGAAATACCTTCTTAGGGTTCATCTCGAAGACACCTCCCCACTCGAAGCCGTCTTTGTACTTAGGGACGAGGTGCATGTGAAGATGACAGCCTGTGTCTCCGTAAGCACCGTAATTGAGCTTGTCTGGGTGAAATGCTGCGTGAATGGCTTTGGCTGCACGATCTACGTCTGCAAAGAATGCGTTGCGATCCTCGTCGGAGATGTTGACGATCTCGCTGACGTGGTCTTTGTAGGCGACTATGCAGCGTCCTTTGTGGCTCTGTTCCTTGAAGAGTATTAGTGTGCTGACTTTGAGGTCGCAGATGTAGATTCCGAACTGGTCGAGTAATTCTCCGCGCATGCAGTAACCGCAATTGTTGTCCTTCATGAATATGCTTCTCCTTGCCGTAATGGGATGCGCAGAATCATAGCACAGTTATTCCGGAATCATTGCCAGACGAAAAAGGCTTCTCCGGAGCTGTGATGAATACCTGCCATCGCGTTTTTATCAGCTCAGTGTACACGAATTCCCGCCCTTCCGAATCAAGTTCCGCCGTCAAGTCGTCAAAGAGTAACACCGGCTCTCTCTTCATTCTGTGAGCTGTGAGCTTTCCCGACGTAATGAGCAGAAAAAGAATCAGCCTGCGTTTCTGTCCCCTGCTCAATGCTTCTTGTGCCTGCCTGCCGTTGCTGAGAGTAACAGCCAAGTCATCATAGCCCGGCCCATCCTGAGGACGTAATGCACGTAACTCCCTCGCATAATTCCTAAGTAATGCCTCACGCAGATATTCTTCTCCAGGCACTCTCACTTCCGGCACTACTGACAGCGTAAATCTCTCAGTGTTCAGCATTCTCACGAGCTGAGATACTACTTCTCTCCGCCTGTCCATGATCCAGCCTCCTAATTCGCAGTAAGGAGCAGCTGTTCTGTCCGGAGATTTCCCCTGCCTGAGAAGTATTGTCCGAGTACGCAGAATGTACCTGAAGTCAGCGAGTCTCTTAGCGAACGGCGGGTAAAACAGTGCGCACAGCCTGTCAATAAACAGCCTCCTAGCTGAAGGTGTACCGTCTATCAGGTTGACGCTGCCTGTGAGGAAGAGTATTGACGGCAGAACAAGACGAAGATCCGTAGATGTTATGGCTTTTTCGTCGAGCCTTAGGGAGATTCTGGAGGAAATATTCGCTGTGATAGTGTGCTGTGCTTCACCGGACACCTGCGCTCCGGCAAATGCAGGGCTGTTATTCCCGTCCCAAGATAATACGTTACCTGTCCTGCCGAATGCTCCCCAGCCGGATAATATGCTCAGACTCTCAAGCAGGTTAGTTTTCCCTGAACCGTTGCGGCCAAGAATCAAGTTAATGCCCGGCTCCCAAGTTATTCTGAGTTCCGGGCTTCGTGAAAAACGTGAAAAATTCCTGAAGTTACGTATTACGCTGAAATCTATTCGCAAAGCTAGAACGGCGATTCTGTGTCGTAATTGCCCTCTCCGAACTCGTGAGGCTCTTCGTTATTCTGCGGAGCTTCGGACTCCTGAGGAGCTTCCTGCTGTTCCTGTATAGATTCTTCCTGCTGTGTCTCAGGGGGATATTCTCCTGTGCGGCTGTCATCTGCATCATCATCATTCACGATATCCTGAGGCGATAACCTTATCGGCATAAGCATATACAGAAAATCTCTGCCCTCGTCCTTGAACATTCTGGTCTGTCCTTCGTAGTCGCTGAACTCTGCCAGCACCGAGTCCGAGTTTATGGACTTCACTCCGTCCATGAAGTAAGACAAGTTGAAGCCTATATGCATTTGCTCCCCCTCAATGACGGCATCAAGAGTCTCGCTTATTGTTCCGAGTTCAGGTGCGCGTGCTGTGATTCTGAGTTCGCCTCCTGGATTGAGAACCATTGCCATAATGTGTGCGGGGTTGGTCTTGGCCATAACGTCGACTCTGTCAATGGCAGAGACTAGAGCGGACTTTCCCACAATCATTTTTGTCTTCACGGCATCGTTAAGAATCTTCTCGTACTTTGGGAAAGCAGCATCAATACGCCGCAGTGAGAACTCCGACCCGTCTTCGAGCCTGAACCACACGGTAGAGCTGTCGGCAAGAATCTTCACACTGCCATCACCGGAAAATGATTTAGCGAGTTCCTTTAGAGCAGCGGAGGGAAGTATCAAGTCATCCTGCTTATTGACGAGGCTGCAGGGCATTTGTGAGCGGGCTAATCTTTTGCCGTCAGTTGAGACAGCAAGAATCATCCCGTCCGAAGTTCTGAGCATACACGTTCCTAAGTACTTTGGGAAGTCCGACGGAGCAGAGGCAGCACAGCTTCCTTCAGTGATGAGCCGGTTGAGATCCTGAGCCATAATCTCGCAGATGTCTTCAGCGTCCGAGCTTTCGGGAATGTTCGGGAAAGTTTCAGCGGGAATGACAGTGAAGCGTGATTTGCTTCTGCCTGCGTTGAGAGAGCCTTTTTCGTCTCCGATGGTGAGCGTCAAGGTTGGGGCTTCAGCTTTGCGGAGCATACTTCCGAAGATTGCGGCATTGAGGACAGCGACTCCGGGTTCTAGTATTGCTGCACCTTTTGCTGAGCACTTCACGGACGATTTCAGGTCAGTAGCCTCAAGGGTAACTATGCCTTCATATGCGGTAATGCGTACACCGTTGAGGGCCTCCATAGTAGTTTTTGAGGGAGTATATTTTTCTGCTGTCTGCCATGCTTTGAGGAAGTCAGCGCGTTCGATTTCGAGTTTCAAGATAGATTCTCCTTTATGAATTGTGATAAAAATTTTTATGCCCGATAATTATACACATTACTATTTTATGAGTATGGAATAAAATTATCACATCCTAATTTTTTCTCAACACACACAAATTTTTCAGGAGGTATTCTCTCAAAATGAAGTTACACACAAAATTATTCGCGCTTGTTCTTACGCTCGCAGTAGTCTTCACGGCAGCTTCAGCCTTCGCCGATGTCAAAATCGCTTTCTCGCAGATAGGCCAAGAGTCCGATTGGAGAACCGCCAATACTGACGACCTCACAAAAGCCATCACGAGTCATCCCGGTTGGACGTTCATTTACGACGACGCACAGCAGAAGCAGGAGAATCAGATCAAGGCCCTCCGCAACTTCATCACTCAGGGCGTGGACTACATACTCTTCACCGGAGTCGTTACCACCGGCTGGGATGAAGTCCTAAAGGAAGTCAACGAGGCCGAGATTCCCCTGTTACTCATTGACCGTATGCCAGACTGCGCAGACAAAATCGAGTACGCAGCAGCTTTCGGAGGAGACTTTGTAGAGGAAGGCAGAAGGCAGGTTGCTTGGGTCGGAGAGTACATGAAGGCAAAAGGCCGCGGAGACGAAGAGATCAGCCTCGTGATCATGGAGGGCACTACCGGAGCAGCAGCCCAGACCGACCGCACAAAGGGCAACCTTGAGGCTCTGAAAGCATATCCTAACCTGAAACTCGTTGCCCAGCAGTCAGGTAACTTCACCAGAGCTGAAGGTCAGGCAGTCATGGAGAGCTGGCTGAAGTCTTTACCGAAGATTGATGTGTTGGTAGCACAGAATGACGATATGGCTCTCGGTGCAATCGACGCTATCAAGGCAGCAGGAAAAGTACCGGGCAAAGATATTATTATCGTAGGCTGCGACAGTGTGAAGGCCGCTTTTGACGCAATAGTTGCAGGCGATATGAACTGCACAGTTGAGTGCACACCGTTATACGGCAGGTTCGTGGTTGACGCTCTGGAGAGGCTCATTGCCGGCGAAAAACTCGGCAGGGACATAGTCCACCCGGCAGAAGGCGTATTTGACACTGAAGGCGGAATCACTCTCGGCACAGTAACATCCGAGAAGGCCGCTGACGTGATCGCCTCAAGAGTGTACTAGTATTTCTGAGATGAAGGGGGCGGGGGCATAACAACCTCCGCTCTTTTTTGTGCAAAGGAGGGCGAAAACGTGAACAGTAATATTCTTGAGATGAAGCAGATAGAGATTCAGTTTCCCGGAGTGAAGGCTCTCGACAAAGTAGACTTTTCATTACGAGCTGGAGAAGTGCACTCACTGTTAGGCGAAAACGGCGCTGGAAAATCTACGCTCATCAAGTGCTTGAACGGGGTCAACAAGATGGATTCCGGCACAATAATTCTTGACGGCAAAGAGATAAAGCCCCAGAACCCAGGACACGCTATGACGCTCGGAATCTCTACAGTGTTTCAGGAGATAAATCTATGCCCGAATCTCAGTGTTGCAGAGAATATCTTTGTGGGAAGGCAGCCCATGAAGTACCACCAGATTAACTGGCGCGAGATTAACCGCAGAGCTGAAGAGTTACTCTCAGGCTTCGGGCTGAACATTGATGTAACTCGTCCTCTGTCGTATTACTCTACGGCAATTCAGCAGATGGTGTCTATAGCGCGTGCAGTTGACGTGAAGGCCAAGATTCTGATTCTTGATGAGCCTACGAGTTCCCTCGACACCGGAGAAGTGCAGTTACTATTCCGTGTTATGCGTGAGCTGAAGGCCAAAGGTATGGGAATAATCTTCATCACGCACTTTCTTGATCAGGTCTACGAGATTTCCGACAGAATGACGATACTTCGCAACGGCCATCTTGTAGGGACGTACGACATTAACGAGCTTGGCCGTGTAGAGCTGGTTACTATGATGATAGGCAAGGACTTTTCGCAGATGTTCGAGCTTGACCGTGCAGAGGCAAAACCCGACGCTGACATTGCCCTTGACGCTGAACACTTAGGCGTTCCCGGAAAAGTTGAGGACTTCTCGCTGAAGATTCGTGAAGGCGAGTTAGTGGGCTTTGCGGGACTCTTGGGGAGCGGACGCACTGAGACAGCAGAAATGCTCTTTGGGGCTGTTCCGTCGTCAAAGGGAAGCATGAAGCTCGAAGGACATGATGTGAAGATAGGCACTCCCAGCGACGCACTGAATAACAGGATGGCTTTTTGCCCGGAGGACAGGAAACGCGACGGCATAATCAGCGACTTATCCATACGCGAAAATATTTTCTTGGCATTGCAGGCACGCAGAGGATTCATGAAGCCCTTGACCCCGCACGAACAAAGAGACTTGGCCGACAAGTACATTAAGCTCTTGGGAATAGCTACACCTGACGCGGAAAAGAAGATAGGTGAACTTTCCGGAGGCAATCAGCAGAAAGTGATATTAGCCCGGTGGATGGCGGCAGAACCTAAAGTGCTGATACTCGACGAACCAACAAGAGGAATAGACATTGGGGCAAAGGCAGAAATTCAGCGGCTTATGCTGGAAATGTGCGGGTCTGGTGTGTCTGTAATATTCATCAGCTCGGAACTTGACGAGATAATACGCTGTTCAAACAGAATAATAATAATGCGAGACCGTGAAAAAGTTGCTGAAGTTGAAGGCTCATCATGCACACAGCAGGATATATTGAAGATTATTGCGGAAGGAGCTGCATAACATGAAAAAACGTTTTGATTTCTCCTCATTGATGCAGTCAAAAGTTACTTGGGCTGTCATTGCTGAGGCGTTAATTCTGCTGGTATGTTTCGCTATACGTCCTGACTTCTTCAGCATAAGCTATCAGCCGTCAACAGGAATGCTTTACGGAAGCCTAATAGACATAGTGAACCGTTCAGCAGAGATAACAATAATAGCAATGGGAATGACATTAGTTATAGCACTTGGTGGGACTGATTTATCGGTCGGAGCACTCGTTGCAGTGTCAGGAGCTATAGCCTTGAAGTTCTTGCGCTGGGATGTCCTGACATACACTACGCCCGGAGATTACACGGTGTATCCGTATTTTCTGGTGCTGATTGTGCCTCTGATAGTGTGTGCATTGATGGGACTGTTCAACGGCTTTCTTGTCGCGAAGGGAGGAATACA
>ERZ842401.6792-NODE-6792-length-12054-cov-3.514793_pt1 | contig 12054 bp, 11 predicted proteins | sample MGYA00521270_ERZ842401 | MGnify/ENA primary metagenome ERZ842401 (study PRJEB31892, sample SAMEA3878208) | bioreactor metagenome | biome: Moose rumen | place: Sweden | collected 2011-10 | study: EMG produced TPA metagenomics assembly of the PRJEB12797 data set... | reverse complement strand
AGTTTCACTAACGACCTTGGTGCCGACTCTCTCGATACAGTAGAACTCATTATGGAATTTGAGAAGGAGTTTGGTATTTCTATTCCCGACGATAAGGCAGAGAAGATTGCCACTGTTGGCGACGCCATTGCTTACATCGAAGAGAACGCAAAGTAAGAAAGTGAAAAATGAAAAGTGAAAAATTTGTAGCTGCGTAGTTTTCTTATATCGCAGCAGTAGCAAATTTTTCACTTTTCACTTTTTATTTTCCACCTAATCAATGTTTCTATGGAATTAAAAAGAGTAGTAGTAACAGGACTTGGTGCCGTCACTCCAGTAGGAAACTCTGTTGAGGAAACATGGAAAAACCTCCTCAATGGCGTCAGCGGTGCTGCTCCTATTACCCAATTTGACAGCTCTAAGTGCAAAACCCACTTCGCCTGCGAAATCAAAAATCTGAACATCAACGATTGGCTCGATCGTAAAGAGTCACGCAAAATCGACCGCTATACACAGATAGCAATGATTTCAGCCATGCAGGCTGTGCAGGATAGTGGCATGGATTTGGAGACTGTAGACAAGAACCGCATCGGCGTTGTCTATGGCGTAGGCATCGGCGGTATCCGCACCTTCGAGGACGAGGTTGTCTACTACGGACAGCACATCGAAGACGGACCGAAGTTCTCGCCCTTCTTCATTCCGAAGATGATCAGCGACATTGCCGCCGGACACATCTCCATCCACTTCGGCTTCCACGGACCCAACTTTGCCACGACCAGCGCCTGCGCTTCGTCGAGCAATGCCCTGGCCGATGCCTTCAACCTTATTCGTCTGGGCAAAGCCAACGCCATTCTTGCCGGTGGTGCCGAAAGTGCCATCTGCATGTGCGGCGTAGGAGGCTTCAACGCCATGCACGCCCTCTCCACCCGCAACGACAGTCCCGAAACGGCCAGCCGCCCCTTCAGCGCCAGCCGCGACGGCTTCATCATGGGCGAAGGTTCCGGGTGCCTCATCCTTGAGGAGCTGGAGCACGCCAAAGCCCGCGGCGCGAAGATCTACGCCGAGATGGCCGGTGAAGGCATGAGTGCCGACGCCCACCACATCACCGCCTCCCACCCCGAAGGACTGGGTGCCATCCTGGTGATGCAGAACGCCCTCGATGATGCAGGCCTGAAGCCCGAGGACATCGACTACATCAACGTACACGGCACCTCCACCCACGTGGGCGACATCTCCGAGGCCAAAGCCATCAAGGAAGTGTTCGGCGAGCACGCCTACAAGCTCAACATCTCCTCGACCAAGTCCATGACGGGCCACCTGCTCGGTGCCGCCGGCGCCGTCGAGGCTCTGGCCAGCGTCCTGGCCGTGAAGAACGACATCGTGCCCCCGACCATCAACCATGAGGACAACGACCGCGACGAAGAGATCGACTACGACCTCAACTTCACCTTCAACAAGGCCCAGCAACGCACCGTGCGCGCCGCCCTGAGCAACACGTTCGGGTTCGGCGGCCACAACGCCTGCATTATCTTCAAGAAGTTTGAAGGGTGAACCCGGTCGTACTAACGAAATAACGCGACGACAAAACCGTGTTCATCCATTCCAATCTGATTGACCGCATGAAGCTCCCGTTCCGCAAGGACAGGGAGCTTTATGCGTCTCTACGGGACATCCTGGGCTTCTACCCCCACCACATCCGCCACTATAAGCTGGCGCTCCAGCACAAATCCACGAGCCATCCCGGCCAAGGACACCGCACCGACCACAACGAGCGTCTGGAGTTCCTGGGCGATGCCGTGCTGGAGTCCATTGTGAGCGACATCCTCTACCACCGCTACACCGACCGCCGCGAGGGATTCCTCACCAACACCCGCAGCAAGCTCGTGCAGCGCGACACCCTCAACCGCCTGGCAAGGGAGATGGGTCTCGAGCGCCTCATCCACTCCAACAGCCGTGCCAATGCCCACAACAGCTATATGGGTGGCAACGCCTTCGAGGCGCTCATCGGCGCCATCTATCTGGACCGCGGCTACGACGCCTGCATGGCCTTCGTCCGCGACCGCATCCTCGGGCAGGTCATCAACATCGACAAGATGGCTGCCCAGGAGGTGAACTTCAAGTCGAAGCTCCTCGAGTGGGCACAGAAGAACCGCCTACAGCTGGAGTTCCGCCTCGTGGAGGAACAGCGCGAGAACCAGGCACCGGTCTTCGTGACGCGCGTTGTCATCGAGGGTCTCGACGGCGAGACCGGCAAGGGCTACTCCAAGAAAGAAAGCCACCAGCACGCCGCCAAGGCCACCCTCCGCAGCATCAAGGGCGACAAGACGCTGAAGATGGCCATTCTGGAGGCGCGCAACAACCGTCTGGCAGCGGCTGCGCCCCCCGAAAAGGATTCCGCCGAGGCAGAATAACATTATTTAATTCACGTAATTTTGTCATGCTCATTTTTTGCAGTACATTTGCACCCAAATGAGCATTACACAACTTCTACGACCCATATTTGCGCGCCGCTACGGCGTGCTGCAGCGCTACGCCACCGATGCCGAAGCGCTGCAGCGCCGTGTGCTGCAGCGCCTGGTAGAGCAGGGGCGCGCCACAGAATGGGGCCGCCGGCACCACTTCGACGGCATCCAGTCCTACGAGCAGTTCGCTGCCGCCTGCCCCGTCAACGGCTATGACAACCTCAAGGCAGACATCGACCGTATGCGCCACGGCGAAGCAGACATCCTGTGGCCGGGACGCGTGCGCTGGTACGCCAAGTCCAGCGGCACCACCAGCGACAAGAGCAAGTTCATCCCCGTGTCGGCACAGGCGCTGAAGGACACCCACTATGCCGGTGCCTTCGACACCGTAGCCACCTATCTCCACCACCATCCGCAAAGCCGCGTCTTCGACGGCCGCGCCCTCATCCTGGGCGGTTCCCACGCCCCGAACTACAACCTCCCGCACTCCCTCGTGGGCGACCTCAGCGCCATCCTCATCGAGAACGTGAATCCGCTCGTGGACCTCGTGCGCATCCCCAAGAAGGCGACCGCGCTGCTCCCCGACTTCGAGCTCAAGCGCGACCGCATCGCCCGCGAGTCGCTGCACCGCGACGTGACCAACCTCAGCGGCGTGCCCTCCTGGATGCTCTCGGTGCTCACTCGTGTGATGGAGCTCTCCGGCAAGGAGAACCTCACGGAGGTGTGGCCCCATCTGGAGGTCTTCTTCCACGGCGGCGTCGCCTTCACACCCTACCGCGATCAGTACCACCACCTCATCCCCTCCCCCGGGATGCACTACGAGGAGACCTACAACGCCTCCGAGGGCTTCTTCGGCGTGCAGGACGACCCCGCCGACCCATCGCTGCTGCTGATGATCGACTACGGTATCTTCTTCGAGTTCATCCCCCTCGATGAAATCGACCGGAAAGAGCCCTGCGTCGTGCCCCTCTGGGGCGTCACGCCCGGCAGGAACTACGCGATGGTCATCTCCACCTCCAGCGGCCTCTGGCGCTACATGATCGGCGACACAGTGCGCTTCACGAGCACTGCGCCCTATAAGTTCTTCATCACCGGACGTACGAAGTTCTTTATCAACGCGTTCGGCGAAGAGCTCATCGTCGATAACGCCGAGCACGGGTTGGCCGAGGCGTGCCGCCAGACGGGCGCCGAAGTGCTTGAATACACGGCAGCACCCATCTTCATGGACGAGCACGGCCACTGCCGCCACCAGTGGCTCATCGAGTTCTCGCAGCCGCCCGCCGACACCGAGGCTTTTGCCGATGCACTCGACCGCGCGCTGCAAGGCCAGAATTCCGACTACGAAGCCAAGCGCTTCAAGGACATCACCCTCCAGCGCCTGGAACTCATCACCGCCCGCCCCGGTCTCTTCAACGACTGGCTGAAGAGCAAGGGCAAGCTCGGAGGCCAGCACAAAGTACCGCGCCTCAGCAATTCCCGCGATTTCATCGAGGAAATGCTGGCGATGAACCCATGAAGCGTGAGAAGAATGGACCTCATCAGAAGCATATTGCGCCACTTCGAGAAGGTGACCACTCTCCCCCTCACAGGGAGAGTGAGGATGGGGTCTGTTGCCCTGCCATTCCTTTTCCTGTTCGTCTGCGCCTGCGCCAACATCGGTTCCCCGGACGGCGGCCCTTACGACGAGACACCGCCGCGCGTGCTCTACAGCCTGCCTGACAACCAGGCGGTCAATGCCACACGCCAGAAGATCAACATCCGTTTCAACGAGTACATCAAGATTGAGAACGCCAGCGAGAAAGTCGTCGTCTCGCCGCCACAGACCGAAGTGCCCAACGTGCGCGCCAGCGGCAAGAGTGTCCGCATCGAGCTCTTCGACTCGCTACAGCCCAACACCACCTACACGGTGGATTTCGCCGATGCCATCGTAGATAACAACGAGGGCAACCCCATGGGCAACTACACCTTCTCCTTCTCCACCGGCCCCACCATCGACACGATGGAGGTCTCGGGCTACGTCCTCAACGCCCAGGACCTGGAGCCCATCAAAGGCATCCTCGTGGGGCTCTACGAGGTGAACGGCGACACCCTCGTTCCCGACAGCACATTCCGCACACGCCCCTTCGACCGCGTCAGCCGCACCAACGGCAGCGGTCGCTTCGTCATCAAGGGCGTGCGTGAGCACCAGCGCTATCGCGCCTTCGCCCTTCAGGACATGGACGGCAACTTCCGTTTCTCACAGAAGAGCGAGACCATCGGTGCCGACAGCCTCCTCTTCGAGGCCTCCAGCCGACCCGACTACCGTCTGGACACGCTGTGGCGCGACTCTACGCACTACGACAGCATCCGGCCCGTGCGCTACACCCATTTCTTCCCCGATGACATCGTCATCCGCGCCTATCTCGAAGCCGGGCAGGATTGTCACCTGCTGAAGACGCTGCGCGAGACGCCCGAGAAATTCAGCATCTTCTTCACCGCACCCGCCGACACACTGCCCCGCATCCAGGGGCTCAGCTTCGAGGGCGACGGCGGCTTCATCCTGGAGCCGTCCGAAAAGAACGACACGCTGACCTACTGGATCCCCGACACTACCCTCGCCTACCCGGACACCCTCGCCTTCGAGTACATCTATCAGGAACACGATACACTGGGTCAGCTCGTCTGGCGCACCGACACCCTTGAGCTCGTGCCCAAGACGACACACACCAAGCAACTCAAGGAGCTGGAGAAACAGACCGAGGAATGGGAGAAGGAACAGAAGAAGAAGCGCAAACAACACCCCGACCTGCCGCCTGAGGAGAACCCCTATCTCGTCACCTTCCTCACCGCCGAGCTCAAACCCGGCGCCTCCGTGGCACCCAACCAGATTCCCATCCTCACCTTCTCCGAGCCGGCACCGCTGCCCGACTCCAGCGCCATCCACCTCTCGCTGAAGGTAGATAGCCTGTGGGAGCCCGTGCCCTACGACCTCCTCCCCATTGCACGCGACCCTCGCCGCTACCGCCTCTACGTGGATTGGGAGCCCGGCGAGCAGTACCGCTTTGAGATCGACAGCGCCGCCATCAGCGGTGCCCTCGGACACACCAACAAGCCCTTCAAGCAGGACATCCGCGTGCGCAAGGAAGAGGAGTTCGGAACGCTCTTCGTGCACGTCATCCACCCCGACACGGGCATCATCGTACAACTGCTCAACACCAGCGACAAGCCCGTTGCCACCGAGCGCGCCAATGCCGATGGCCGCGCCGAGTTCTACTATGTCAAGCCTGGCACCTACTACCTCCGCTGCTTCATCGACGCCAACGGCGACGGCGTCTGGACGACCGGCGACTACGACGCCGGCATCCTCCCCGAAGAAACCTGCTACTTCCCGCAGCCCCTCACCGTCAAGGCGCTCTGGGAACTCAATCAGGACTGGGATGCACGCGGCATCGCCGTGATGCGCCAGAAACCAGCCAAGATTACCAAGCAGAAGCCCGACAAAGAGAAACAAATCAAACAGCGCAACCAGGAGCGGGAGGCAGCTAAAGGGAAGTGAGGCTGGCTGAATAAATGATCTATAATAGATGATAAATAATCAATTGGGATGAAGAAGGGATCCTTAAAGAGCATTGTGCACCCGTCTGCAAAGGTGACCACTCTCCCCCCCGGAGGGCGGCAGTGGGCCTTATTACTTATTATTTGTCATTTATCATTTCTTCTTGCACCGGCATCTGCCCAATGCCCCCTGCCCAATACCGCCTTCGCACCTGGCGAGAACCTGGACTACCAGCTCTATTTCAACTGGAAGTTCATCTGGCTCAAGGCCGGCACCGCCAACCTACGTATCGACGGCGGACGATACGGCGGACAGGACATCTACCGTGCCCACCTGCTCACACGCGGCAACAAGCGCACCGACCGCTTCTTCATGATGCGCGACACCATCACCAGCTACCTCACCCACGACCTCGTGCCCCTCTACTACCGCAAGGGTGCCCTCGAAGGCAAGCGACATAACATCGACGAAGTGTGGTACAGCTACCCCGACGGACACACCCACCTCCGCCAGCGCTACGTCGATTACAAGGACGTAGAGTTCAAGAAGGAACTCGATGCCGACGACTGCTACTACGACATGCTCAGTATGCTACTGCGCGCCCGCTCCTTCGATGCCCGGAACATGCGCGAGGGCCAGCGTTTCAGTTTCAAGATGGCCCACGGCAGTCGCGAAAGCGACGAGGTCTTTGTCTATCGCGGCAAGGAGAACTTCAAGATGGAACAGACCGGCACCACCTACCGCTGCCTCGTCTTCTCCTTCGTGGAGTACAACAAGCATAAGAAGCGCGAGGAGGAAGTCATCACCTTCTACATCACCGACGACGCCAACCACATCCCCGTCCGCCTCGACATGTTCCTCCGCTTCGGCACCGCCAAAGCCTTCCTCAGCAAAGCCACCGCCCCCCGCCACCCCCAAACCTCCATCGTCAAGCCGTAAAGGCAGGCTTTTAAAGAGAACAGACTGACAGACCGTCTTAACGCGCGCGAGAGAGAAGGCGATGCGTCAACCGACATCGTGCGATGTAGCCGACAACGCAGTTATTCGGCGAGGACGATGTGGTCGATGCAGATTTGCTGGAGGCCGGCGGAAACACGGACCCCGCGGTGGCGGAGTTCTGCTACGAGCCTGTCGTAGCCCTCCTGTGACATCGATTCCATAGAGGTTATCGTTTCTGTTTGAAGAAAGCCTGCATGAGGGCGGCACAGTCGTCGGCGAGGACGTGGGCAGTGACCTGTGTCCTGGGGTGCAGGGCGCGGGGCGCGAAGCGGTGGAAGCCACGTTTCTCGTCGGAGGCGCCATAGACGAGGCGGGCGAGCTGTGCCCATGCGATGGCTCCGGCGCACATCACGCAGGGCTCAACGGTGACGTAGAGTGTGCAGTCGGTGAGGTACTTGCCGCCGAGGGCTGCCGCGGCGGCGGTGATGGCTTGCATCTCAGCGTGAGCGGTGACGTCGGTGAGGCGCTCGGTGAGGTTGTGTGCCTTGGCGATGACACGGCCTGCAGCTACGACGACGGCGCCAATGGGTATCTCGTCCTCATCGGCGGCGCGATGTGCCTCGGCAAGTGCGAGGCGCATGTACTGCCGGTCAAGGTCAGCTTGCTGGGATGGGGAGGGCTGGGGCATACTCGGTTCTGAGGGGGATGCCCGGCGAAAGATTCGCTGGGCGCTTATCGGGGGGTTGTTGTTTGCGTGCAAAGGTAGGGCAACTGACGATAAAAAGCAAGAAAAAGGCGGAAGAATCCATAAAAAGGCTTAAATATCGCACTCAAACGGGTAGAAATGCGTACCTTTGCAGCTCATAGTCCACAGAACAGAAAGTAAGTGATTGTCAATAAGGAATCAAAGATATGGGTAAAATCATTGCTATAGCCAACCAGAAGGGTGGCGTCGGTAAGACAACGACGTCCATGAACCTTGCGGCGTCGCTGGCGACGCTGGAGAAGCGCGTGCTGCTCATCGATGCCGACCCTCAGGCGAACGCCTCGAGCGGCCTGGGCATCGACGTGCAGGCGGTGGAGACGAGCATCTACGACTGTCTGGTCAACGGTGCCGACGCACGGGAGGCGCTCTTCGAGACAGACGTGCCGGGGCTGGACGTGCTGCCGAGCCACATCGACCTGGTGGGCGCCGAGATTGAGATGCTGAACCGGCCGCAGCGGGAGCGCGTGCTCTCGAGGCTGCTGCAGCCGCTGAAGGAGAGCTACGACTTCATCCTGATCGACTGCTCGCCGTCGCTGGGCCTCACCACAGTGAACGCGCTGACGGCTGCCGACTCGGTCATCATCCCCGTGCAGTGTGAGTACTTCGCGCTCGAAGGGATTTCCAAGCTGCTCAACACGATCAAGATCATCAAAACGAAGCTGAACCCGAAGCTGGCCATCGAGGGCTTCCTGCTGACGATGTACGACTCGCGCCTGCGCCTGGCCAACCAGATCAAGGACGAGGTGCAGCGCCACTTCCACGAGTTGGTATTCAAGACGGTCATCAACCGTAACGTGAAGTTGTCGGAAGCGCCAAGTCACGGTATCCCCGCCATCCTCTACGACGCGGACAGCGCGGGAGCCCGCAACCATCTGGCACTGGCGCAGGAGATTATTGAGAAAAATGATGCATGATGAATTGTCCACTTTCAACTCTTAAACCTTAAACTTTAAACTCTTAAACTTTAAACCCTTAAACTAAAATAGTGGCACCCCATAAGAAATTCCCAGCCTTAGGCCGTGGCCTCGACGCCCTCATCCAGACGGAGGAGGTGCAGACGGAAGGCTCCTCGAGCATCAATGAGATTGCGCTCGACCTGATACACCCCAACCCCAACCAGCCGCGTCGCGAGTTCGACGAGGATGCGCTCACGGAGCTCGCCGACAGCATCCGCGAGATCGGCATCATCCAGCCCATCACGCTGCGCAAGATGGAGGACGGCACCTACGAGATCATCGCGGGTGAGCGCCGGTGGCGCGCCTCGCAGAAGGCGGGCCTCACGACCATCCCGGCCTACATCCGCACAGCCGACGACGAGAACGTCATGGAGATGGCGCTCATCGAGAACATCCAGCGCCAGGATCTGAACGCCGTGGAGATCGCGCTGGCCTACCAGCACCTACTGGAACAGTACGGGCTGACGCAGGACCGCCTGTCGGAGCGCGTGGGCAAGAAGCGCGCCACGGTGACGAACTACCTGCGGCTACTGAAGCTGCCGGCGACCATCCAGATGGCGCTGCAGAACAAGGAGCTCGACATGGGCCACGCACGCGCCCTGCTGTCACTGGACAACCCCGCCCTGCAGCTGAAAGTCTTCAACCAAATCCAAAGCGAGCACCTGAGCGTGCGCAAGGTGGAGGAACTGGTGAAGCGGCTGACGGAGGGCGAGACGGTCAACGTGGGCGGGCAGAAGCTGCGCCCGCGCAAGGCTCAGCTGAGCCGTGAGTACAGCCAGCTGCGCGAGAGCCTCTCAGCGTGTTTCCAGACGCGCGTGCAGTTCACCTGTTCCGACCGCGGGAAGGGCAAGATCACTATCCCCTTCTCCAACGAGGAGGACCTGGAGCGCATCATCAGCCTCCTGGACAAGTTGAAGGGTTGAATTTCCTTTATGCCTTAAACTCTAAACTCTAAACTCTAAACTCTAAACCACCATGCCCCGAGGAATCACAGACAGACGATGGGCGTTGACACTGCTACTGGTGCTGACCGCATCGGTGAGGCTCTCGGCGCAGGAGGTGAAGGAGGACCCAGACTTCCCCATCACCCCCGACAGCGTCCTCCTGCAACCCGACACGACGCTGCTCGACGGCGCACGACTGCCGCCGGAGGCAGACACGTTGCGCGTGGATTCCGCCGGTCTGACCCAGCTCTCCGACAGCCTGCTCACGGAAGTCACCAAGGCGCTGCGCCCCCAGTTCACGCCCGACCCCATCCGCGCGCTGTGGCTTTCCCTCATCTTCCCCGGTGCAGGGCAGATCTACAACCACAAGTACTGGAAGCTCCCCATCATCTACGGTGGCTTCCTGGGCTGTGCCTACGCCCTCACATGGAACAACCAGATGCTCGGCGACTACTCTCAGGCCTACCTGGACATCATGGACAACGACCCCGCCTCGAAGAGCTACGAGAAGATGCTGCCCATCGGCTACGACATCACGGGACGCGAGGAACAGTTCAAGACCATCTTCAAGAACAAGAAGAACTACTACCGCAAGTACCGCGACATGAGCATCCTGGCCTTCGTGGCCGTCTATGCCATCGCGGCCATCGATGCCTACGTGGATGCGGAGCTCTCGACCTTCGACATCAGCGAGGATCTGTCCATGCGTATCGTACCGACCCTCATCGCGCCGACCACCGATGGCCTGCGGCAGCGCCCGGCCGTCGTGCCAGGTGAGCTGGCAGGCGGTCTGGCACTGCGGCTGACATTCTAAACGGATTTGCATGCAACGAACCCACACCTTCTCCCGCACATGGCTCGTCACCTGTCTGGTGATACTCACTACCCTACCCCTCTCGGCGCAAGTCATCGAGGAGGAAGAGGCCGATGAGGAGCTCGATGTCTTCGACGAGGAGCTGGAGCAGAGCGAGGACATCATGCTCCCCGAGGGCATGAATGCCGAAGCAGACAGCCTGCTGACGGCGTGGAACCACCTGCACTATCTCACGCTGCCGGGCGACTGCGAGCCCGTGAGCGAACCGGTGGAGTACAGCAAGGAGGACTACATCCAGCGGCTGACGGCGTTGCCGAACGTCATCGAGATGCCCTACAACGCCGTCGTGCGCAAGTTCATCGACCAGTATGCGGGTCGGCTGCGCCGATCGGTGAGCATCTTTCTGGGCGCGGGCAACTTCTACATGCCCATCTTCGAGGAGGCACTCGAGGCCTACCAGCTGCCGCTGGAGCTGAAGTACCTGCCCGTCATCGAGTCGGCGCTGAACCCCACGGCCACAAGCCGCGCAGGCGCAGTGGGCCTCTGGCAGTTCATCATCACGACGGGTAAGCTCTACGGTCTGGAGGTCACCAGCCTCATCGACGAGCGCCGCGACCCAATCAAGGCCAGCTATGCCGCCGCCCACTACCTCAAGGCCCTGTACGACATCTTCGGCGACTGGACGCTGGCCATCGCCTCCTACAACTGTGGCCCCGGCAACGTCCGCAAGGCCATCAGCCGCGCCGGCGGCTCAAAGGACTATTGGCAGATCTATCCGTATCTGCCCCGAGAGACGCGTGGCTACGTCCCCGCGTTCATCGCCGCAAACTATATTATGACGTACTATTGCGAGCATAATATATGCCCCGCCACCGCTCAGCTGCCCGCTGCCACTGACACGGTGATGGTCGACCGCAACCTGCACGTCGACCAGATCATAGCCCTCTGCAACATCTCTGCCGACGCCTTGAAGGCCTTGAACCCACAGTATCGGACAAGCCTCATCCCCGGCTTCAGCCACCCCTGCACACTGCGTTTGCCCAACGCTTCCATGACGGCGTTTATCGAGGCCGGTGATTCCATCTACGCCTATCGCGCCACCGAGCTGCTGACAAGCCGCGCTGAAATCGAGGTGGCACAGGCGCAGCTGGCACCCTCGAACCCGAAAGTGAGTCCGCGTAGAGGGCGCGGCCGAGGTCGCAGCACCGGTCGCGGAGCTCGCTCTGCCACGGTGCGCCGCGGCGACACACTCGGGGCCATAGCCAAACGCAACGGCACCACGGTGGCCAAGCTCCGGAAGCTCAACGGCATACGCGGCAACACCATCAAGGCAGGGCAAAAGATAAGAGTGAAATAAGCTAAACCTCACGTTTATGGACGACGATGCTATCCGCCAGGCTCAAGCCGATGAGGAGATGATAAGCGCTGCTTATCAGCGGCTCATCGACACCTATCTGGCCTCACCCCACCGCAAGAAGGTGGACATTATCTCGCGGGCTTTCAACTTCGCCAAGCAGGCGCACAAAGGCGTGCGCCGCCTCTCCGGCGAGCCGTATATCATGCATCCGCTGGCGGTGGCACAGATCGTTTGCGGCGAGATAGGACTTGGCTCTACCAGCATCTGTGCGGCCCTGCTCCACGACGTCGTCGAGGACACCG
>ERZ842401.6791-NODE-6791-length-12055-cov-3.535917_pt1 | contig 12055 bp, 9 predicted proteins | sample MGYA00521270_ERZ842401 | MGnify/ENA primary metagenome ERZ842401 (study PRJEB31892, sample SAMEA3878208) | bioreactor metagenome | biome: Moose rumen | place: Sweden | collected 2011-10 | study: EMG produced TPA metagenomics assembly of the PRJEB12797 data set... | reverse complement strand
TATACATAGTTTTATTGACTCTTTGGAGCAGGAGCCGTTTGACCAAAATCTTTTGAAAGAATAAGGACTGAAAAACGATGATATCGTGGGAGTGTTGAAGTGGGTATTTGAGTAATGGAAGAATATAACAATTCGCTAATATCTTGAATATGCGGCAGGGAAGAAAGGAAAAAATTATGACAAAGAAGCCAATGAATAGTTTGTTCCTGAATTACCTTCTCCAGAGCGAAAATAACATTGAAGCAAATGTTGAAGATTGGATGGAGAATTTTAATTCAACAGAAAAAATAGATGAAATATCTGACACGATAAATGAACATATGGTGTTTATTTTTGCCTGTTGGGGAGAAATAGGTTGGTGTTTGCCTAAGTGGAAAGAACGAGACATTGAATTAGGAAAGGTGCTTGCAGACCTAAAGAACAATATTTCTATAAAAGAAATAGATGAAGGATTATCTGATTGCTTCAAGGAAAAAGAAATTGAAGCAATCACAATTTTAATTCAAAGACATCTTTCTGATTTTGAGAATAAAAAACTTGACATAGCTTTTGAACTATACTTAAAACAGGAATATTTTGCAAGTGCTGTATTATTGGCAGGGCTTATAGATTCAACAAGCATAAACCAATTTTTGAAAACAAACTATAGTCCTGCAAATGTAAGCCAATGTTGGAAATGCTATGGTAAAGTGATACAAGAAAATTTTGGCGGAAAGTATTTTAGTGGTATATTCCCATCTAACCTATCTGCTAAAAATGATAAACGGGCAAACGCTACGATAGAATTTTTCAAATCAATCAGGCACGATGTTTGTTTTGATAACAAGAAGAAAATTCTGATTCCACTATCTTTTGCTTTATTAAAGTTTTTTGATGATAGTGATTGGTGCGATAAGCAAAAGGAAAATATCCCGTCATCAATCAACAGACATTGGTTAGCTCACAATATGTATGAATATAACGATATCACAAGAGCCGACTGTATAAAATTATTCTGTATGTTATATCAAATGGTTGAATTATATAGTATGTTATGAATACTAGGATATAAGACTATTGATTTTTTGGCGGGCTTGTTATTTGTGACAGAAAAGTGTCAGTTTGAATGTCGATATAAAGGGTAATGTGCCAGTTTGAATAGGAAAAAATTTTTGCTAATGTTACAAAAAGTTATAAAATTGAGCCGTAGTGATAAAAAGAAGATTAGTAGTTTTGAAACTGCTGCAATAAGTAAAACTGCGCGCAAATAATAAAAAATAGATGCAGCGCCTTGAAAAAATAATAAAAATAGTAAAATAAAATAGCAGCGTTGACAAGCAGCACAAAAGGTGCTATTCTATTTTTAGACAGGAGGTATAGTACTATGAAAATTAGCAAAGTTTTACAAGAGGCAGCGAGCTTTAATCCTACAGAAAAATCACATAAGATGACAGTTCAGGATATGTGTAAGAAGATTGATAACAACGAGATTACGCTCCCTTTGTATCAGAGAGATATTAGTTGGACAAAACGTCAGGCTATTGATCTGCTGAATTATCAACTTTTGGGGAAAGCACCGGTATCTCCGATTTCCATGAATGTTATTTTGGATACAGAAGACTGTGTGCCTCAGGTTGCGTTTATCGACAGAGACGAGATTACAACAGTAGAAAAAGGACAGTTTTCAGTAGTTGATGGTCAGCAGCGTCTTACGACAAATTACCGGGCATATATCAATGATGATGAGTACCGTAATATATGCCTTGATGTATCCAAAGGTCGTTTTGTGCTCGAGGATGGAGCGTTCAGCGAATCGCAGATACCTGTGGGAATGCTTTTGAACAGGGATGAGACTGTTTTTTATGAATATTTAACCCAGAAGGGGATCTTGGCAAATCAAAAACATGCATCATTGCTGATTCAGTGTAGGGCAAAAATCAGAAACTACTATTACACAATTAATCAGGCTGATAATCTTTCGGAAGATGAACAAATAGAATGGTTTGAGGTTTTAAATAATGCAGGAAGCCGCGTGAGTGCTCTTCAAATGCGTTTTTCAAAAATGAAAGTTCATGGTATTGATATTTATACTCAGTACACTTTGAAGTTTAAAGATAGGCTGGTTGAAGAAGGTTATGATTTCTTCTCTCCGCAGAAGACAAGCGTGTCATATCCTATTGCCGCACTTAATCCTGCGTATGAGGTTCTTATGAACAAGGTACATATTGATGCTTACGCACCTATTCCATCAGATACAAAGGAAAATCAGCTGTGTATGCTCGAGCCTAATCAGCTTGTTCAGTGTTTTGAAATAACGCTGACTGCTTTGGACAAGGCATTGAACTTCATCCATAATAACGATGTAGATGAACCGGACAGAATTGATTATATCAATTATCTCTTGGGATACTATGTGTTCAATAGTGATGCTGGTGAAGAAAAAAACTCCAGCTTAGTAAAATGGTATAGATCCGTTAACTTTAACAATCAAAGCAACACTAAAAGGCGTAATATTTTTACTGAATTAATTAGCTTGTAAATACTTGTAAATGAGGTTTGCCGTGTACTTGTTTCTCATCCAGCTGATTTTGGAGAAAAATTAAAGTGACTTGAGCATTTAATTGGATCATGGACATTTTGTTTAGAATGAAAAAACGATTGAAAAACATTTTTAATTTCGAGAGGAGTTCAAATGCCTCATTAGGGGGACAAGTGAATCCACTTAAAGTGAACCTCTCATGGGAAAGAAGGTGGTAAAAGGGGACAAAAAATTATGTTTGAATACCAAGATTTGCCACATTTCATTTTTCTGTAAAATGAGTGGAATTTAGTGGGCTTAGCAAAATAGGATATTACTCGGTTTCGAGAGAAAGAAATCTATTTCTATACTTATGACAAAGAAAAGATTATTATGAGTCCGGAAGCATTTCACATAGAATATGAGAGTAAGTGTGACGATAAGGAAATCCATATAGTAATATGGCAATACTAGAGCTGTGAGGAGAATGAATTATTTCAGTTAAAACTAAGATAGACTTACAGGTAAGAAAGATAATCAGAAACTGAGCGTAAGAGATATATGGCTTAAAGCAGAAATCACAACAGAAAAGGTCGATGGAATTATCGACATTTTATGTGCGGTTCTTAGATTTTATAAGAATAATTCACGAATTACCGATAAGGTGATGATTGCCACCAGATATAACGATATCAAAGATAATGTTCAAGATGGTGCAGAAAGTATATTGGACGAGCGTCTATTAAGGAAAGTGCTTCGTAAGTGGAATAATACTAAGTTCATATCATAAATCGTAAATGGAGGATTTTATAAAAGTGTGTACTTTGCAAGGCAAAATTGTAAATTGAGTAAATGGTTAGATATACGAAAAGAATAATAAATACAAAATAATTTTGTCCCTTTTCGCATTTGTGTTCCTCATGTACCACGAACGTATAAAAAATCATTTTTTAAAGCTGAATGGTCAATGGGAACACTTTTGCGAAAAGGGAGATAATTTTTAAGGGATAGCTGTAAAGAGAGGGTAATTATATGTCGCAACTTGAAGCTTATAGAAATTCAGCTATAAAAAAACGGGAGGAGATAGCTAAACTCAATGGCGATTTAGCAAAAGAACAAAATAGGATTTCTTCGTTGCAGAAAAAAATACTATCTGCAAAGGATTCCATTAGTCGAACAAAAAGTCAAACAACGATAAAGAGTAAACTTCGGGAAATTGAACAGATTAGCAAGACATTGGCAGGTATAAATAAAAGGTGCTCGGATTATCAAAAGAAAATAGCACAGAAAGAAAAGGAACTTGCTGCAATAGAAAAAAACATGCATAGTGAAGAAAAAAAGGAAAACAAGAAAAAAGCTGTAGAAGAAAAGAAACATAATCAGAAACAAGCGTTCAGATTTGATGCAATAGAACAAGACCTACATATTCAAGCTTTGAAACAGACATCTATGCAAACGGATATTGATAATCTCATGGCTGTTCCAGATAGAATTACAGTATTATTTATGGCGGCGAACCCGAATGGAACAAGTCAATTGCGTTTGGATGAAGAAGTTAGGGCTGTGCAAGAAAAAATACGGCTTTCTGAATATAGGGATTCAATTCATTTTGAAAGTCGCTGGGCCGTTCGATCATCTGATGTCCTTCAGGCTATCAATGAAACAAATCCTACTATTGTTCATTTTAGTGGTCATGGCACAGTAAAAGGCGACTTGGTATTAACTAATCCAGATGGATCAGCAAAAATGTATCTAAAGAAGCTATATCAATGGCTATATCTACGGTATCTGATACTGTAAGACTTGTTGTGTTCAATGCGTGCTTTTCTGGAACTCAGGCAAAGAATGTAGTTGAGAGTATAGAGGTGGCGATTGGAATGAATGATTCAATACGCGATGATGTGGCTTTAACTTTTGCATCACAACTTTATTCCTCCATCGGTTTTGGACTGTCAATAGAAAAAGCCTTTAGGCAAGCTGTGGCGGCAATTATGCTTGAAGGAATTTCGCAAGAAGATATACCACAATTATTTGTTCGAGAAGATGTTTTGGCTGATGATGTAGTATTGGTAAGACCATAAATAATAATATAACAAAGGAAAAACAATGGATAATAAAGCAATAAAAAAATTGGAAAATGATTTATGGGAATCTGCAGATTTGTTACGTGCAGGTTCGAAGCTGACATCTCAGCAATATTGTATGCCGGTACTGGGTTTGCTGTTCCTGAGATACGCATATAGTAGATTTAAGAAGGTGGAGGGAGAGATCCTGAAGGACAGGCCTGTCAGAAATGGGCGTGTGATGCCTGTAGAAGCATCCGACTTCGCGGAGAAGAGCGCTCTATATCTTCCGAAGGAAGCACAGTATTCATACCTTGTAAATCTGCCGGAGGATATCAAGGCAGCGAATATCGTTGCTGAAAACGGGCAGCAGATGAACAGTCTGGGAGAGGTCGTGAATCATGCGATGGAGCTGGTTGAGGCTCAGTCTGAACAGCTGTCCGGCGTTCTTCCGAAAGAATATACCAATTTTGCTGATGATCTGTTGGCAGAGTTGTTGCGTATCTTTAACAATAATGCTCTTGACGATGTGGGCGGCGATGTGATCGGACGCATTTATGAATATTTCCTCAGTAAGTTTGCCCCGGCAGTGGCCTCTGATGACGGCGTGTTTTTCACACCGAAGTCACTTGTAAAAATGATCGTGAATATTTTGGAACCGACTTCGGGTGTCTTAGCGGATATTGCCTGCGGCAGCGGTGGTATGTTCGTGCAGTCCGGCGATTTCGTCAACAGTAAGGGAATGTCTGCTAATAAGGCCATGACGTTCTATGGGCAGGAGAAGGTTGAATACAATGCTCAGCTCTGCCTTATGAATATGGCGGTTCATGGGCTGACCGGTGTGATCAAGTCCGGAAATGAAGCCAACACTTTCTATAATGATGCCCATAATCTTGTGGGTTGCTGTGATTATGTGATGGCAAATCCGCCTTTCAATGTGGACAAGGTAAAAGCAGAGGCTGCCCAGAATGCTGGAAGATTACCATTCGGATTGCCGGGCGTGAACAAAGCGAATGAGATCGGCAACGCAAACTATTTGTGGATCTCTTATTTCTATGCCTATCTTAACGAGACTGGAAGAGCCGGTTTTGTTATGGCTTCTTCAGCAACGGACAGCCAGGGAAAGGACAAGGATATTAGAGAACAGCTGGTCAAAACTGGTCATGTGGATATAATGATCAGCGTTGGTAATAATTTCTTCTACACTAAGAGTCTTCCTTGCAGTCTGTGGTTTTTCGACAAGGGAAAGTCAGAAGACCTGAAAAATAAGGTGTTGTTTATCGATGCCAGGAATTATTTCACTGTCGTAGATCGTACCCTTAATGAATGGAGCGACTGGCAGCTGAAAAACATGAATGCCATTGTGTGGCTATATCGTGGAGAAATTGACAAGTACCAGCAGCTTATTGAGGAATACCATTCTGTTCTGGGAGAAGGTGATTTTGAGGAGATCCTTCATGCTCAGGAGGATTGTATTAAGGAATTGAAAAGTGAGGCTAAGGCAGCTGCAGACTCCGCTGCAAAGAAGGACAAGAAAAGGATCCAGACTGAGTTTGATGAGAAGATCGCCGAACAGGAAGAACAGCTCACGATAGCCAGAGAGGCCGTATGGCTTTACAGCAAATTCGGTGATGGAGAGTATCAGGATATTGCCGGTCTCTGCAAGATTGCAGATAAAGCTGAAATAGAAGGAAAAGGATGGTCATTAACTCCCGGAGCATATGTAGGTGTAGCCCCTGTTGAAGATGATGGCGTTGATTTTCACGAGAGAATGGAAGAGATTCACGATGAGCTGCTCAAATTACAAGAAGAGAGCAATCAACTTATGGACACTATTTCGAGGAATTTGAAGGAGATAGGAATATGAGCGCCATAAAGACTTTGCGGGTACCTTTTAAGGCTCCGTTGCAGCCGGGAGATACGGCTGATGTTACAGTTGGGTGCCGGGCTAATAATCCTGATATTTGTGCAAATAATGGGCTTGAAGGAATATGTGCATTTTCATCCGTTGATAATGTTTGCAAAAGGCCTTCAAGAGCATGGAAAAAGCAGTATGAGATACTGAGAAAAGAGGTGACCGAATGAATTGGGATAGTATAAAATTCGGTGACTTATATTCCGAGGATTCCAGAAACGGACTTACAAAGCCAAGCAAGGTTCGTGGATCAGGATATAAAATGATTAATATGGGAGAGCTGTTCGCAAATGACAGAATTTATGATATTCCAATGGAACTTGTCCCATTAAAAGAGAATGAAAAGAAGAATGCTAAGGTCGAAAAGGGTGATTTGCTATTTGCACGGCAATCGTTAGTTTTGGAAGGTGCAGGAAAATGCAGCATCGTAATGGATGTTTCGCCTTTGACTGTTTTTGAATCGCATTTAATTAGAGTAAGACTTGATAAAACAAGGGCTAATCCGTTGTTTTATTACTATTATTTCAAATCTCCATTATCCCCGGTAAGTACGATTGTGTCTCAATGTGCACAGGCAGGGATAAGGGGAAGTGATTTGCAAGAGCTTGATGTGTCTTTTCCATCATTGCCAGTTCAGGACCGTATTGCAAATATTCTTACGAAGTATGATGAACTTATTGAGAACAATCATAAGCAAATCAAATTATTGGAGGAAGCGGCGCAGAGACTCTATAAGGAATGGTTTGTGGATCTTCGTTTTCCAGGACATGAGAAAACAGAGATTATAGATGGTGTGCCGGAAGGCTGGACTTTAAGGCCTGTATCAAGTTTTGGTGAGGTTGTTACTGGAAAAACGCCATCAACATCAAAAGCAGAATATTATGGAGGCAACATCCCTTTTGTTAAGATTCCAGATATGCATAATGTCGTGTTTCCAATTATAACAGAAGCAACGTTGTCAGAACAGGGCGCCGCAAGTCAGAAGAATAAATATATACCCAGAAACTCTATTATGGTTTCTTGCATAGCTACAGTCGGACTTGTCAATATTGCTGTTACCAGTTGCCAAACTAACCAACAGATAAATTCTCTGATATTAAAGAAACCCAATAATCTTTATTACTTATACTCTTCTTTGAAAAGAATTAAAGAATTGTTGGATGGTGTTGGAAGCAACGGAGCAACAATGACCAATGTCAATAAAACAAAGTTTGAACGAATAGAATTATTATATCCTGATGAAGAACTTGTTAATAAATATCAGTCATTCTGTACTCCTATTTTCGATAAAATATACAGTTTGAGTCAATGTAACTTGAGGCTGTCAGAAGCCAGAGATCGCTTGCTTCCAAAACTGATGTCAGGTGAAATTGAGGTGTAGTCATGATGAGAGTGAATGTTGAAAATCAAAAGCAAGCAGTTTTTGATTTGAATGGGATTGCACCTTTTAATGAAGAGATGACCTTCTATTATGATGAAAGTGGTAACTGTAGAAAGTTTTCTCTTACAGAAGAAGGATTCAACAGTATTGATGCACTGAAAGGAGATTTTGTTTTAGCTGGTGTTGCACATGAAGAAAAGTCTTATGATGTTGATATACTTACGTTGAAAAAGGTATTTAATTACTCAGAAAAACAAAAAGAAATAAAATTTAAGCACTTGTACAACAATTCTAAAGATTTTCCGTCTTTCATGGGAAGTAAAAGGGCTGTTGGTTTTCTGGACTGGTTGAGTAATAGCGGACTATATATTCATTATAGTGCATTGAACAACTTATATTATTCATTGGTCGATATTGTGGATTCATTATGGGAAACACATCCTCAATGTGTGATGTTTATGACCGAAATTAAAGCAGCTTTATATGATTTTGTGATTGAACATCAAGAGGATGTTATTGGTATATTGATAAGACATACATATCCAGATATCAAAGATGCGTCAGCTTTTTGCGATGAATTATGTTCCATGATATCGGAATATAACGACGATAGTGAATACTACCCCGGATTTTTTCTGGAATTGTTAAGGCAAATGTTAAAAATAGCTGGGAAGCTTGATAAGATGGTATTTATTCGGGATAATGAGCCTTTCATGTTAATACAAGAATACTACCTCTTTTATTTGGAACGATGTGAACTGTTTAGTAATTCACATCATATATTTGACGAAGAACCTATAGTAGAAAAGAAGTTATCAGAAATAGAATTGTGTGAAGATGGGGCGGTGTACCAAAACTGGAGCTTTGTTAAATCGAATGACAATATGTTAATCCAAGTGTCCGATTTAATCGCAGGACTGTTAAGAAAACTATTTACATTTTTGGATGAAAACGCGTTGGATGAAATAATTACTATTGCTTTGAAACTAAATGAAATCCAGGTGAAGAATTTTACAATATTATTTGAACTTATTAGTAGGTCTGATAAGAAAAGTCCACTGTTTATAAAGAATGCAAATTCAATCAAAAATGCTCAGGAAAGAATGAAAAAGCTACAATTCTTAGGAGTTGAAAATAACATGATTAAGGAGATGTCGAAGAAATATGAAATATGAATACTCCGAAAATGTTTTGGTACAAGACAGCGCGGCAGCTCTTATGCATGATGAGCTGGGGTGGGATGTCGTCTTTGCCTATAATCAGGAGGTGCTGGGTGAGAATGGTACTCTCGGCAGGAAGGATTACCATGAAATTGTCCTATGGAGATACTTCAACCAGGCTCTGAAGAAACTGAATCCGTGGATCACTGATGCACAGATCACAGAGGCAAGGCAAACGCTTTCGTCATACCTATCGTCAGCATCATTGCTTCAGATTAACGAAGAGAAGTATTTCATGATCCGTGATGGTATTCCTGTAACAGTTAAGAAGCCAAACGGAAAGACGGAAGAAAAGAAGGCCATAGTAATCGACTTTAATGATCCTGATAATAATCATTTCCTTGCTGTTAAGGAACTGAAGATTCACGGAGATCTTTACCGCAGACGGACAGATATCGTGGGCTTTGTAAATGGCCTGCCGCTTTTGTTCATAGAACTGAAGCGGAATGATGTGGATGTGGAAAATGCTTATACGGATAACTACACAGATTACCAGGATACCATTCCGTTCCTGTTCTATTATAACGCCTTCCTTATGCTGTCCAACGGCATGGAGGCTAAGGTGGGAACGCTTGGTAGCAAATATGAATTTTTCCATGAGTGGAAGCGTCTGTCTGAGGACGATGAAGGTAGTGTTGCGCTGGAAACCATGCTCCGTGGTATTTGCAAGAAGGAGAATTTCCTTGATCTGTATGAGAACTTTATTCTTTATGATCATTCCGATGGAAAGACTGTAAAAATTCTGGCAAGGAACCATCAGTATCTAGGGGTAAATGAAGCAGTGAAGGCATATGGAGAACGCCAGCTTCGTGAAGGTAAGCTGGGTGTTTTCTGGCATACGCAGGGATCGGGCAAAAGCTATTCCATGCTATTTCTGTCACAGAAGATCCGCAGGAAATTCCCTGGATCTCCGACGATTGTTGTATTGACAGACCGTGACGAGCTGAACAAGCAGATCTGCGGTACTTTTGAGGCTTGCGGCCTTCTTGGTAAGACCGAGGGAAAGAAGTTTATGGCAACAAGTGGAACAGATCTCATAGATAAGTTGAAGGGTAATCCGAGCTTTATATTCACACTGATCCAGAAGTTTAATAAGCCGGATGAGCCGCCGATCTATCCTGATCATGATATCCTCATTATTTCGGACGAAGCGCACCGCAGCCAGTATGGTGTGTTCGCTGATAATATTGAGAAGTTACTTCCTACAGCATCCCGCATCGGATTTACCGGAACACCGCTGTTATCCTCCAATGAGATTACGGCAAGGACATTCGGTGGCTATATTTCTGTATATGACTTTAAGCGTGCTGTAGAGGATAAGGCTACGGTTCCGCTCTATTATGAGAATCGTGGCGATAAGATAAAGGAGATCAAGAATCCGGATATCACGGATAAGATCCTGGATGCCATTGAAGAAGCGGATCTGAATCCAGACCAGGCAGAGAAGGTGATGCATGAGTTTGAGAAGGAAGTGCATCTTCTGACTGCAGAGCCGCGTCTGCGTGCTATCGCAAAAGATTTTGTCGGGCATTATAGTGATCTTTGGACTACCGGCAAGGCTATGTTTGTCTGCCTGAATAAGGTCACTTGTGTCCGTATGTATAACTTCGTTCAGGAGTACTGGCAGGAGGAAATCAAAGCACTTGAACAGAAGATTGCAACTACTGTTTCTGATCAGGAGCAGATGGAGCTGTCCAGGAAGCTGAAATGGATGAAGGACACCGAGATGTGCGTGGTCATAAGCCAGGAACAGAATGAGATTCAAACTTTTAAAAAGTGGGATCTGGATATTCTGCCGCACAGGACAAAGATGGAGAAGCGGGAGTTGGATAAGGAATTTAAAGATTCTGACAGCAATTTCCGTGTCGTTTTCGTTTGTGCGATGTGGCTTACCGGTTTCGATGTTAAGTCGCTGTCTTGCCTGTATCTGGATAAGCCGTTGAAAGCACATACGTTGATGCAGACAATCGCCAGAGCGAACCGTGTCGCGGCAGGTAAGAGCAACGGCCTCATCATCGACTATATAGGTATTGTCGGAGCTCTGAAGAAGGCGCTGAATGACTATACAGCAAATAAGAACGGACGGAATGCAATCGATCCGACCGTCAATAAAGAAGAATTGATTCAGCAAATCATAAGAGCTGCCGCAGATGCAAAGCAGCTGTTGGCAGAGCATGACTTTGATCTGGATGCGCTGATCAAGGCTGAGAATTTTAAGAAAATGGCTTTGCTTAAGGATGGAGCGGAAGCAATGTGCTCTGATCCGGAGACTAAGAAATCATTTGATACATACGCGAATGAGATCAGCAGACTGGTTAAGTATCTTGATCGTAATGATATTACGCAGGATGTCCGTGATCAGACGGATGCTATCTGTGCTATTTTCAGGGAGATGCAGAAGAAGCGTAAACATATTGATACGACAGATTTGATGGTGGAGATCAACCATATCATTAATGAAAATGTGGAGATCGAGCATCAGGAAGGCGAAGGTTTGGTGGAGTCCCGGCGCTTTGATATCAGTCAGATTGACTTTGATCTGCTGGCAGCAGAGTTCGCAAAGGTGAAGAGAAAGAATCTGATGATCAAAGACCTGAACGATCTGGTGCAGGAGCGCTTATCAAAGATGATGGCTGTAAATCCGTCACGCGTTGATTATTATGTCCGCTATATGGGAATCATCGAGACCTATAACGCGGAGCAGGATCGGACGACCATAGAGAAGACCTTTATGGAGCTCATGGATCTGGCAAAGAGTATGTCAGAGGAAGAACAGCGATATGCACATGAAGGGTTCTCCAGTGATGAGGAGCTGTCGATTTATGACCTGCTTTTCTCAGAGAATCTGTCGAAGAGTGATATAGATAAGATCAAGAAGATGTCCAAAGATCTGCTTCAGAAAATAAAAGAGAGAATTGCCGGTATGGATCACTGGACAGATAAGCAGGAGACCAGAGATCGGAAGAGCGTCGTGTAGGG
>ERZ842401.6790-NODE-6790-length-12058-cov-4.042906_pt1 | contig 12058 bp, 7 predicted proteins | sample MGYA00521270_ERZ842401 | MGnify/ENA primary metagenome ERZ842401 (study PRJEB31892, sample SAMEA3878208) | bioreactor metagenome | biome: Moose rumen | place: Sweden | collected 2011-10 | study: EMG produced TPA metagenomics assembly of the PRJEB12797 data set... | reverse complement strand
TGGAGTTCAGACGTGTGCTCTTCCGATCTCAGAGCCCGCTCCTTCGGCGTGAGCGGCTGGATGCGTGCACCCACATTCACCGTGACGACCTTATCGCTGTATGCCTTCGAGTCATCGCTATTGGAATAGGGAATACTATAGTTGACAAGGGCGATGCGCGGCTCTATGAACAGCTGACTGCGGCGACTGACGGAATAAAGCAGCTGCGGGGCGGCCGTCAGCCCGTAATAATACTTCTTCAGACCATCGGAGGCACGGGGCACCCCATACTTCATCAGCCACCCGAGCTCAGCGCCCAAAGCAATGTTCAGGTCCACGCGGCGCCGTGCGTCACGCTCACGTCCGCGCCGGGACATATTCAGCGGGTTGAACAGCGCCTCCAGGCGCCCCGCCATATACGCCGCACTCTGCCAACGCTCCACAGCGGGATGCACCTGTATATCGTCGATGACCACGCGCTCCGTCACGATGGCATCCCAGTAGAACTGACTACCCGCGAAGCCCAGCCGCAAGCCGAACGACGGATTAATCCATTCACCGATGGAGACCTGATAGCCCGTACCGAGCGTGTGGGTACCATGCGCTATCGCATCCAACGGGATGACCACGCCCTGGGAGAATTCCAGGAAGGGACGGTGGTTGGTGATGGTGTCTGACTCGCCACCGCTACGCGGCCGCAGGCGGATGGCTGCGCCCACGCGCACTCCATACAACACATCGTAGGCCGCAGGATTATTCACCGAGAGGTTCACCCGGTCGTCCGTCAGACCAAACCACGGCTCCGCATAGATCTCCGTGTTGTAGCCCAACGTATAGCCGAAGTGCAAGGCGAGGTGAGCCTTCCAGCTCAGCGATTTCTCATCCTGACGATGGGAGTAGATGATGCCCACACCAGGCGCCAGGCCGAAGTTGAACTGGTTGCGGTGAGGGCGGAAGCCATACAGGTAGTTGGTCACGTTGAACATATAGTCCAGATCAGCTCCGACGGACTGCAGATCCGTACGGGTCTGTTCGCGCGGAATCTGCACGTACGTCCCCGACAACCTCAACCCGCTATGCCTGTTGAACTCATAGCCCACAGACACCGACACCGGCACATTCGTCCGCTGCCACTCCTTGTCCGTCAATCCGTACAAGCCCGAAGAGAGTCCGAAGAAAAAACGTTGCCATGCATGAGGCGTGCGGAACGGCTCACCCTTGCGCAGATAACGGCGCTGGTGGATGAAATCGGTAGCCAAATAAGGGATGGAATCCGGGACTAAACGAATGGTATCAACATTGACGGTGTCAATATTCATCCTATACAAGCTATCTATTTCATTCTGGCACCAGGAATTCAGGGAGAAACCACTGAATATGATGAGGAGCAGAGCTACTAAATATTCCTTTCTCATTGTTTTTCCTTTGCATCAAGAGCATCCCATTGCTGCTGTAACTGATAAACGTCAACGCCTTCCTTCGCACCTTTCCAAAAGAAGTTGAAAGCTTTTTTAAATGCCGCATTAAAATACCCATCAAACTTCAATATCTTCAGATAGGTGGAGTCTGACTGACATGCCCTTATTATATCATTACCCCAGTATATTGATTCGTCGGAATTATTCTTTAAGAAGTCAGCCTTTTCCTCCTCCATGATCATATTTACCATATAATCTGACTGCTCTGGATTTTCTGCTTTGAATTCCTGCTTCCATTTTTCTTCATCAAACTCTCTCTTCGGTGTGAAATGCTTGCCATCATAAAATACTTTTATGTTATTGGCCTTAAATATGCGATATCCGACAGAACCCTTGAGATATAATGCCCGCACATCTGTTGAAGGGACTGAATCATGCAAGATAGCCCATGCTTCCCTGAGATAACGCAAATTAGCCGAATCCGCTTCTTCATCTTGTGCTGCATATATTACAGCTTTATTGAACGCAGAGGTGGAAGCCACAGCCTTAATAACTTCCGGCTCAGTATAATGATTATCGAAACACCTTAGGAACAGGCGCAATTTATCAAATCTCGCTTCTCCAGGCAAGTAATTGGCGACGATGAAATTGGCCGCGCCATAATCACCTTTGGCGCAGTATGCACCGATTTCAGCGACTGTGATAGCCTTGTCATTCCACCATTGCTTTCGAAAATTTTCATCATTTCGTACGCTGTCAAGACCATATTCGCGATGAAAATACGGGCCTAACACATTAACATCCGGTCTCTTCGCTTTGGTTAGACATCTTGAATAATGATATGCGGCCAAGGGCCACGGCCGAGGATGGTCTGCTGTTTCCTTAATATTTTGATAAGCCTGCCGTGCCTGCTCTTCCAATTCTGCCGGTTGTTCCTGCAAATAATCAAAAAGGAACATGTATTCATAGCCACTTTTTATCATGCGACGATAGGCTGGATTTGTATTGTAGTTATGAATGACCTCCTGCTTTTGCAAAGGACGTTTAACTATGAAGTTGAAAGAAAAATTCACCACACGGAACTTCGGCAGAATATACTCCTTCAAATAGCTATAGTACGGCAGTGCCGATACACGAGGATTCTGAGCCTCTATTGTCTTATATTTACGCGTGATTTCCCTAATATCATTGGCTTTTTGAACGTCTCCAATCCTCTCCAATGTATCAGCGACTTCTGTCCAGGAAGTCACCAGACTCTCAGTATGCGCTCCCACAAAGCCTGACTCTACAGCCAACCAGGCTGCTATGGTTCTGGCACGCTCCGCACTCAAGCGGGAGTTCGTGGCGAAAGAACCCTCCGGAGACGCCTTACCTACAAGCTTAACTGAAAAATGGCTGTTTTCAGGATCACGATAGACAGGTAAGAACTCTTCCAATAGTCGCTGTTTTTCTATATTATTTGTAGAATCATTGGGATCCAATTCAGCTTGTCCATTAAGGAAACTAAAGTGAAGGCTCATATTGGATTCATGCTCATCCATCTGCCCTTTCATCTCATAGCGTGATACATCAATGGGTATATCGTCAATCTTAAACTCCAAAAAGCGTAAAGGTTCAGGTGAATAACCGTCAAAAAGCTCTATCGTGTCCTTATAGTACTTTCCATTATAATCTTCTGCCCACTTATCTGCCAAGGCACGATAATACTTGCCCTGCGGCAGCATCAAATCCCAACTGAATATGACAGAATCTGCTTCATGGCTCTTCATGGGATAACGTGATACGAACTTGCCCATCTTATCATGAACGATATTGAACGAATCCACCATTTCATAGCCCATCCTACGATTCTGAGTCAAATGGAAAGTCTCACCATCTTTTAAAAACGGTCGCCAATGACAAAGGGTATCGCCATCCTCAAGACCTATGAAATGAATTGCTAATCCATATCGCCCATTTTCTCTGGCCACATCCGCAGGTATTGGATAAGGTGTAGGTAGCTGTGTTATTCTGTTTCCCACGCGAGGCGTCTTCACCTTTTTCCATGCTATCTCCTTTCTCTTTGCCTTCACAATCTGTTCATCCAATTCCGTATCAGCAACTGAAGCTACAATCACAAATGCGCACACTGCATTTGATTCTATTTTTTTTAGCACTGGCTCATCACTGGAACGTGGGATACAAACAATACGGCCATCCAAGGGGAGGGTTAAATATGCCAATCCTTCATTGTCTGTAAGTTCATAGACATCACAATCATTTTCATAGCTCTCCTTTACCTCTACTTCGCCTTTCTTTAGTCTCCGAAAAAAAACCTCCGCATCCTTACTGTCAACAAATCCAAGTATATGAGCTGATGCTAAAGGGATGGTCTCACGTTCCTTTTTGCTACCTTTCTTAACACGATTCAATTCAGCCCTCACCTCTACACGCTTCACATTTTGTGAAAAAGCCGATGCACAAAAGGCACAAAAGAATGTCAACAGGACAAAGAACCTAAAATTCATCTTATTATCCATGCAAACGTAACACCTATATTATACGGAATAATATGAAAGCCATTGGCATTGTAGTAGTTGTCCCGGACGCGGTCGCCGAGATAGTAGCGCTGCTGGTCGTAGTATAATAGGCCGATGCCGGCATGGCACTCCAGCGACCAGTGCGGGCCAAGAATAAAGTCGTAACCAAAGGTGATGGCGCCCGCGAAGGCATCACCTTTGTAGCGCTGATTCGTCCAAGTAATGTCGTACGCCGCCATCGCACCGCTGATGCCAATGAACTCACGCGTGAGCGGGCGACCATTGAACCAATAGCGGAACTCTGGCATCACGCCAATCACCTGCACATCCTTACCATAGAAACTGACAGCACCCATGACCGTGGCACCAAGGCTGGTCTTGCCACCCGTCACCACCTCGATAGACAGATTAGGCACCATCGCCACATCCGCCAGGACATTGTTTTTCACCGCCAGCAACTGGGCACTCGAACGGACAATGCCCAGAGAGGACAGGCAGAGTAGCAGAATAATGAGACGTTTGACAGACATAGTCGTACTGAAAGAAGCTATAGAGTCATTAGAAACCACCCTCCCCATTCCCCGCTGGAACGGGGAGGGCGGCAAAAACAGTGCGAGAGGACGTTAGAGTTCCAAGTCTAGGTCCTCTTGCTCTTCAGGAGTCAATCCAGGATCCTGCCAAGGTGTCAGCTGCGCCCTGATATTCACCTCCTTCGGTCCGTGGACCTCGATGGTGATGGTATATTGGCAGCCGGCATTGAACATACCTGACGGACTGATCAGCTCGAGCGGATGATCTTGCTGGAACACCGTGTTATTCGTGTTTCGCAGAGAGATCTCCAGGACATACTTGGCAGCAGGGTAGAGCAGGAAACTCTCGCCCAACTGACGGGCCTCCGCAGGATTATCGGAGACGGTCACAGGAGCGAACGGCTCGCCATCGGCATCGCAGAGTTCCAGCGTCTGCACCTCATCATCCGTGGGAGAGAGACGCTCAGGCTCGTCCGTGCCCACAATGGTCTCCGAGCCCTGTTCATTGGCGTGGTCGCGGTCGTAGTCCGCCACCAGGAGGGTGACGTTCTTCACGACATCCTTCACCTTCAAACCCGTAATTACCATGCTCGAAGCTGCGCTATAGTCACCACTTCCCACGAAGGATTCACCCGGCACCACCTGGAACTTCAGGCGTGTCAGCATATGGTCCAACTGCACAGAAGGTACTACAGACTGGTTGCCGGGCTGACGGAAATACTTGGCGCTGTAGGCATACCGTTCATCGCTGGTAGCCCGGCCCCACAGGATATCCGTCTTACCATCAATACCTTGATAGTTCACCACCACACGTCCCACCGTAGTGGTGTCAATGGTGTTCTCCTCCTCCTCATAATCCACGTATGGATAGTAGGCATAGAAGTCGTAGGAATAGAACTGCGTGAAGGGATAATAGCGACGCTGACCGTCCACCCAAGTGATATTGCTCCCAGACTTGGAGGATTCCACGTTGTTGAGCAGGCAGAACGTGCTGGAGAAAAGCGGATCCACAGTCGTGTCCCACCACGCTATATCCTGTCCGGAGTTGTTCACATTCTGTTTCTCGCGAGCAAGGCAGAACACGCCCATGTCGAACTCATCCTCATCGTCCTCAAAGGCGGCACGGGTCACGAAGCTGGCATCAGGCATTCCTAAGCGGATTTCCACGGGAGTCGTGATCACCTCCACATCAGCTGAGCCTGTGTCACCTTCACCCGCTGGCAGCAGGATGCGCTCGTCGCTGGAGCAGCCGCCGAGCGCCAGTAGCGACGCTGCGGCTGCCAACATGAAGATGGAATTTTTCATTCTCATGAATGTCCTTTTAAACGGGTTAGGGTTGTGTACTCTCTGCGTTCACAATGACCTCGCTGAGGGTCAGCGTGCCAGCCTCTGTCAGGAGAATCTGAATCTTGGCAATGGGCTTCTCGTCAATCGCCATATAGAGAACCTCCGCCGCAGCATCCATTTCCAGTTCAGTCCAGGTGTCGTCATCATAGATCACGACCACCTTGGCCTGTGCCGCCTCGACGAAAGTGATGCAGAGCTCCTGGCCGCTCACCTCGTCATCCTCGGTAGCAGTCAGTTCGATACCGCGTTCTTCGTCGATCGTGGTGGTCAGCGTGAAACTCTCCGTATCGTATGTCACACCCGTTTCGTCCGTGACAACGAACTGCGTCAGATCCGCCTTGCCATCCTCGTCAAAATTGGTCGTAGCGGGTGCAGGCGTCGGCTGTTCCTCCTCCTCCTCGAAGGGGTCTTCATTGAGGCGGGGAATCTCTTCACCCTCGTCCCAGGCCGTCAGCGTAGCATAAACCTTGATCTCGCTCAGGCCATAGACAACAACCGTGATATGGTAGCTCTTGCCACGGGCGAAGGTCTCGCCACTGGGGAGGGAAACCTGCAAGTTAACAGGGTAGTCGTCGTAACCAGCTTGCGGATAGGACGTGATGACCTTCAGCATATAATCGCTCTCACCAGGACGAACAAACAGAGCATCACCCATGCGGTGAGCTGCAGTCTCTGCCGTATATTCATAAGTCTCGGGATCCAACTCGAAGGTGTAGGGCGTGAGATCCTGCAACGTATCCTTCTCGCCATTCGCGCCGAGATAGATGAGTTCACCTGCCTCGGTGGCACGCTCCTTCAGATGGAAATCCACATTCTCTGCCTGCTCATCCCAAGTGATCAGATCATCTGCGGGCTGAGGCTCATTGGCATCGTAGGCCACCATCAGCTGACCTGCGCCCGTGGACTGCACCGAGATATCCTTGACCGTGACGCCATTGGCATTCTTATTACCAGCGACAACGGAGAAGGTCAGACGGGTCAGCAAGTGCTCCATCGTAATCTGAGGATGCACATTGTGGCGGGCAGACTTGGCAGAGAAGCCGACATAACCTGTCTGATGGGCTGCCATACCCGCCATCACATCCTGAGAGCCATCCAGCAGGAAATCAACATACTTGTAGGCCATTCCTTCTTCTGTCACTCCGTCCTTCACCTTGGGTGCCTTGTCACCGCGGCCGAAGACAGTAGTTTCCAGCGTCTCCTGATTCGTGGAATCGACCAATGCATCATCCACATAATACCCAAAGAAGTTTGAGCTTCCCGTAGCAGGATAATAGCGCGTGTCAACACCTTGGAGCTCCAATAGGGCTCGGGCATTAGCCTCGGTAGAGGTGGGATCAAGTTCCTGTGGAAGGCAATAGAAGCTGTTGTTGAACAATTCTGTGTTGATCTCGTTGTCTGTACGGTAGGTGAAGCAGAACTCAGGGTAAACAGCATCGGGAATCTGCGTCATCAGGACGCGGATGCGCTCGCCGTGCCAATGGTTGGTCTCTGCGGTGGTGCCACCGATTGTTCCCGTACCACGGGTCGTGACAGTCATCGTGGGAGTACCTAAGCCCAATACGATGGGCACACGGTCCTCCGATTGTGTGATATTGCCCTTCTCGGCGACGATTTCGTCTGAAGAACAACTGCTCAGCGCTGCAATGGCTAACGCTGCAAGATAAAAACTCTTTTTCATACAGTTTTGCTTTTAAAGTGAATAAAAGGGTTGATTATTATATGATTAGTTTGATACAATAGCGTTGTCCTCCAACTTATCTTCATCCACGGTAATTGTGCCCCCATGTTTCCAAGGGCTTCCGAAGACGGCCTCCACAGAAATGTGTTGAAGACCATATACATATATATTAATCGTGTATTCGGATCCCGCCTCGAAGACAAAGGGCTCAGCGGATAGCTTGATGGTAGCCGGAATCACGTACGACAGTAGTGGGCTGTCCGGATTCAAGTGGCGAGAACCATCTTTATCAGTATAATTCAGATAATACACTTCAAGTTCTATCCCGAAAGACTCCATAGGAGGAAGCAGGATAGACCGAGTCAACAAGACGGGATTGGTCTCTATCACATGAAAAGGAGTTTCTTCCTTCCAAAACCGTTGGCAAATACCTGTCGGGTCAGAAGGGGGAATCGTCGCATAGAGGGCTGCACCATCTGGGGTGTCCTTATCCGTAATGACAGGCGCATACAACTTACTTCCCATATTTTGCCCAAGCGAGAGAGCTGTCCGACCATTTTCCAACAAACGGCTCGTCACCCCGTCCCATCTGATGATAGCTCCGTCCTTCACCTCACGTTCGTAGCTGTCACCGATGTTCCCCTCACTCACAGGGTCTCCCCACTCATCTTTTGCGATTGTGAGTGTGCCCGTGGAAGGCGATTTGAATGAGACTTTGGTGATAATCAGATTCCGGAAATCGCTATCGTCACCCTCATCGTGTTCTGATGGATTGACGCCCTTTACCTGTACATTGAATCGTGATAGTAAATGCCGAATCTGGAAAATCGGATTGATGCTACGATGCCCAGTCGCTGTACTATACAGAATCTGATTGTAGCTGTCGGGAGATGTCAGCACATTCAACTGGTCTTTAGGCAAGTGTTGAATATCCTTCAATTCGCTCACTCTGTCCTCGAATTTCTGACGCGTGTGATAGGCAAATGCGTGCATGATGTCCTGCGAGCCGTCAATCCTTACCGGACATGTTAACTGTTGCCTCTGATGTTCCTTTCCCTCGGCATCCACTTGCGTGTATCTCTCACTCTTATACGTACTGGTGAGCTGCGGATTCTGAACGGCATCATCAGCATAATAAGTGAAAAAGTTATATTTCCTATCCTGATTCGTAATGCGATAATAATAGGTCTGCTCTTCCCCATCGGCACCGATGAATCTCACACGGCCCTGATAGGGGTCAGTGACATGCATGACACGGTTGTATAACAAGCACAGGCCTGAGGCGTTCGCTGCTCCTGCCTTGCCTTCATCCTGATGGTCATCTGTCTCAGACAGGTTCACATTTCCCTGCCCCTCACCTGTCAATAAGTTCCTGTTTGTGGTCTGATAGGCGAATACACGGAAGTCTGCGTTCTGCCATGCATCACGGACACGCTGGGTCTCCGCGGCATCTCTTCCGTCTTCATCCCACGCTTCAAAAGCCCCTTGCCCACGAGTGACAAAGCTGAATTGCGGGGAGTTCAGTGTAGGCATGATAGGCGACAAGTCGGCCTCCTGTTCCTGCGCGATGACTTCATCCGGACGAACCTGTACGTTCTCATCCAGGATTGACGGGAACGACTCCGCGCACGCTGTCAGCAGCGGGAGAGCACAAATCAGTAATATATTATATGTCTTTTTCATCGATCATTGTATTTCGCTTTTCGATTAAATGTCCACGCCGATATTACCCTCTTCATTCGGCAGTGTATGCCACACATCGAGACCTGATGTCTCCTGGGAGACGAGTTCCCAACGGTTGAGGTCGAGGATGGCACCGGGAATGGTCAGGAGCAGTTCCGGTGTGGCCTGCTGGGCTTCTCCCTGCTCGTTCATCCGCAGCGAGGGATGATCCTGCAGGACGTGGTATAGATTGATGCAGGCTTCTATGGGACGCGAGGCCACGGAGCCATCTTCGCGCGTGGCATGTGCATAGACGTTCACCCACAGCACACCAGGTCCCGTCGTATAGGTGGGATCCGAGCTGTGCACAAGCCCGTTGACATAGATGTCTCCGCGCACGGTCACACTCGTGGCAGACGCGTTGTCCGAGGGTGCGACCGTGGGGCGGAACAGGGTCTTGAAGGTGCGCGTCACATCCACGGCACCCGTCATCAGAAAAATCCGATGAGGAATCCCCGAGACTTCGGCTACGACACCATCTACTACGACCCCGGCATCCTTCGTAATACTGAACTCCAAGGTCACATGTTGACTGAGATTAGTTGCATAAAAGGTCTTGTTGATCGATTGGGGGTTCTCACTCACTGGCACACTCAGCGTCTCCTGAGCCGCAAAGGTCGGTTCGCGGTCGCCATTGAGGATGAAGTCACTGTAGATGTTGTGGGAAACCCATGATTCGTAGTCTTGCAGCAGCGGGTGATCCTGTGTCGTGTGATAGCTTTTATGGGTCACCCATAGGGAATCCACCATCTCGGCCGGGTCATCCATCACCTCCGCCAGGTTATCCTCATAGATATCACTGCCTCCACTGAAGGCAACGAGTTCATAGTCACCGGGGTGCAGGCAGACGCGGTCATGCCCTTCCTCGTCCAGGACTTCGCGGAGTGCATCTGGATAAATCAGTTGTCCTGCCGCGGCCTGCGAGGTACGTCCTTTGGCATCCAGATGGTAGGTATATCGGAGCAGGTTCAGGTTCCTGACAGCAAAGAATACCATCGAATCCGGGGTAGATATGAAATCGCCGAAATCGAAGAACACCTGTAAATCGGAACGGTGCGGATGCTCACCACGACAGACGTCCACTTCCGTCGTACAAGCAAGCAAACACCAGGAGGCCAGGAAATAGATGGATAGATACTTCTTCATTCCTCCCCTCCTTTCTGCTCTTCGCCTTCGGCGGGCTTGGGTTCCGTGCCTGCAGACGATGGCGTTGTCTCCTCATCTGCCTTTTTCTCTTTCTTGTCCTTCTTGCGTTCTGCCTTCTCCCTGGCAGCCTTCTCCCTGGCAGCCTTCTTCTCCTCTTCCTTGGCTTTCCTGGCCTCTTCCTTGGCTTCTTCCTTCGCCTTTTTCTCCTCCTCTTTAGCCATCTTCTCCTTCTCTTCTGCCTTTTTAGCTGCCACTTTCTGTGCTTGCGCCTGTTCCCGGACAATTTTCAGCGAGTCAGCCTGTGCTTTCTTCTGATTAATTCTATTATGATGTGCATCATCACGTTTCAGCCGATTATCCTTCCAGACTCCTATCCTGTTCGCGAAACGCGTGTCACACCCTTGAACCTTATTCGCAATGCTATTGAAGCGATAGACGAAGGAGACATGGGCATCAGCCAATACCGGATGCTTCACGAACGAACGCTCCTGCCGACCCGCATAGGCATAACAATGTGTCTCCTCCTCGTAGGTGAATTTCTCATAACTTTGTATGCGTGCGCCCACGGATAGTCCTAAATCCAAATCAATGGAAGCTCCATTCTTCATGGGATAGAGCGGAAGGGTGTAACCAGCTGTAAGACCGAAGCCCGCGCCGGAACCTTGGCGACCATCGTTACTTATATTATAGGTGAACTTATCTATCTCCGCATAGAGACCCATATAATATGCACGCCAATTGCGAGCCCGTTTGGGGCGTGCACCACTTAGGCGCTTGTAGCGCAGATAAGAGAGCATGGAGCGGAACTTCCCGACGGTGGTATCCCGTTGGATACCGTCATAGTCTTCATACACAAACGTCCGCCAGTATCTGCGGAGCTCTCCCCGCACCTGCAATGTGTTGAAGACGATTCGCGGATTGTGCTTGTTCCAGGTGGAGGGACGGTACTTAGCCTGCACGCCCAGCGAATAGCGGCTGGTCCGTTTACCCGAGAAATCCCACTCGAGGCCTAAGTTAGGCGTAGCGATGCACCAGTCTATGACATTGGTGTGGAAGGAGAACCGCTTCCCGAAGCCCGCTATACTATCATTCCCCGTGCCATCTTCAGCGGAGCCCAAAGCGCCCTTTGCCATCACTGGACAGCAAAGGAACGTGAGCAAAACGGCCATCTGTAAGAGTAGAAAGCGGTGCATCGTTTGTGTAAGAGTGCCAAGCAGATTCTATTCTGTTTTGTCGTATGTAGATTCCTTCAGCGACTCCGACCTGCTTGACGCATCGACGCACGAAAAAGCGCAGCCTTCGTCGCACGTCACTCTGGCTCACCACAAGCCACTAGAACCTTACAGAGAAGTCTGCGCTACGCGCATTCCCCAATAGGTTCTAATTGATTGCCCGAAAATCTTTGTCGAGGTGGTGATTCGAGTGACGATTTGAGCAACAAAAAACGCAACTCTTGCGAAATTGCGCGGCAAAGGTAGAAACATTTTAATGAATGGGCAAACGAATCTCCAGAAAAATGCAGATGTGGTATTAAAATTGTTCCAAAAAGGCAATTCCAATGTCATATCTGCGTTCCCATGTTGCTCGTCTTTACGTTTTTTATGCCGTATTTTACCAGATATTTGTCAAACAGGTCGGTAAATACGTCCTTGTAGTTCATGTCTTCGGGAATCGTGATTTTCAGAATCTGCTTTTCAGCAACCCTCCAGCAGCGGC
>ERZ842401.6789-NODE-6789-length-12059-cov-3.801899_pt1 | contig 12059 bp, 8 predicted proteins | sample MGYA00521270_ERZ842401 | MGnify/ENA primary metagenome ERZ842401 (study PRJEB31892, sample SAMEA3878208) | bioreactor metagenome | biome: Moose rumen | place: Sweden | collected 2011-10 | study: EMG produced TPA metagenomics assembly of the PRJEB12797 data set... | reverse complement strand
GAAGCCTAGAGGGACCAATAAATTAAGACGCTTGCTGTAGCTGTTCCAGCCGATGACAGCTCCGAGCGGTCCCAAGATACCGCTATTGTAGAAATAGCCCAGTTGCGCTCCCCACATGGGTTTGTGGTCGAGGAGGTTTTCAATTTTATCGCTTTGCTCTGCGACGACGCCTTCGAGCAGGAGATAATGCCTACCTGAGAGCCGCTGTTGCAGTCGCAGCGACGCGCTCGCCAGTTTACTCTTGAAGAACTCGGCATGGCCGAGACCTGGTAGCGGCAGCTGCTGCGGCATAAACTTGCCATAGCTGAAGCCTCCCGCCACATTGCCCGCCATGGCTGGAATGTCGTCGCCAAAGAGGAAACGCCCCTGCACTCGCGGACGGATGTGAGTGACCGGCGTTAGGCGAAAAGTCATTTGCCACATCGCCATGAGGGTGCTGAAGCCGGAGTGACCTTTCCATTGTGCGAAGTTGTGGGTGCAATACTCGTAGGTGGCTTCAGCTCTCATGCCACGCATGGGGAAATAGTGGTTGTTCTCGCTGTTGTAGCGCAGGCGGGCATGATAGTTAAAGTAATGCTCATTAGAGCTGAAAGTCATCTCGCTGTGCTCATTCCACAATCCCTTGAAATGGTGATAATGGTCCCACCCTACTCCTATCTCGCAGTCAAAGTTCATGGCTTCGAACGAGAACAGCTTCACATTGGCGTGCTGATAGATATAGGAGAGGTTGTCGCTGCGCTTTCCGTGAGTATAGAAGTCGCTGTATTTGTACCAAATTTCGTAACTCGCCCCAATACTCTTGAAGGGTGAGGGTTGCATTTCGAAGCCCACCCGAAGCATGGAGCGCAGTCCCAACCGCAACGTCAAGTCAAGTTCTTTGCTATATTTGCCGGGCATGAAATAGCGTGCGCCCAGTTGAGCTGCAATCAAGTCCTCGTTGTCAAAGCGGAATCCCACCGCCGCCTCTATAGTATTGGTCAAATGGTCGTTAATCAAACCTTTTGGCTCAAGAGCGGGGGGGGCAGAGTGCAGAGTGGAGAGTTGAGAACCCGATCTACGATCTCCAATCCCCGTTCCACGACCACCAGCTGCCAGCGCCTTGAGCATCATGATGGTGTCCATCTTCTCACGGGTGGCTTTTTCGCCACGTTCCATCAGCGAGTCGAGGGCATTGCGTGTAAAACTACCGCTGGAGTAGCCACGAACCGGGACTCTGATCACCAGGTCGCAGTATTTTTCATTCTCCTGTGACCTGCGGCTCACGTCGCTGCCACCTGAGCGTTCCAGCACATCGATGATTTTGCTATAGCTTTTGACGGTATTGAGTTGGCGGTCAAAATTTATGCCTATGACGATGTCAGCACCCAAATGCCGCGCCACGTCGGCGGCAAAGTTGTTCTTGGCGCCTCCGTCCACCAGTTGCATGTCATTTATTCTCACCGGAGTGAAGACCCCGGGAATCGACATACTCGAGCGCAAGCTTTTCACCAGCGAGCCATGTGTGAGCACCACCTCATCATCAGTGAGAAGGTTGGTGGCGACACAAGCAAACTGCCGGGGCAAATCAGTGAGAAAGTCGATGCTGTCGGTGTAACCGTAGAGGTAGTGCTTAAACGTTTCTTCAATGTTCTCGCCGCGAAGCACGCCACCGGGTTGTGGGTCGATGTTGCCGCGCACATAGAATTCGCGTTTGTAGATATAGGTATTCTTGTCGTCACGCTCGCGCAACGTGAGGTGGCTCGCATCTTTGCTATCGAGGAAAAGCTCGCTCCAGTCCATCTGGCGGAACATCGTGGCGATGTCGTCGCTGCTGTACCCCACACTGTAGAGTGCCCCCACGATGCTCCCCATGCTGGTTCCAACCAACATATCGATAGGCATGCCCGCTTCTTCAAGCACCTTGAGAGCACCCACATGGATGGCACCAAACGCACCTCCACCGCTGAGCACCACAGCAGCCTTCTTTCGTGAGACAACGCTATCGCTGGTGACAGGGCTCGCCATCAGTGACATCGCTACTAATGACACTAACAATGACAACAATAATCTTTTCATTACTTTAAATTTCACTTTTTAGGAGCTACGTAGCTCATGTGAACACGTTCTATATCGTAACCGCCACCGTCGTACACCTTAACACGCACCAAGTAGTCGCCTGGGTCGGGGCTGTTGCGCTCGCTCATGGAGTCGAGTGTCACGTAATAGACATTGTTGAAGAACCGCTCGTCCCATTTGTGGACATGCCCACAGAAGATTGCGCTGACTCCCCACTTGTCAAACTGATTAAGCAGGAAGTAGGCCTCCTCACGTGGGAAGGTAGAGGCGAACTGCAAGTGCGAAGGCAGGAAGATGTTGGTGTGGCTGAAGACGAAGGTGTATCGGTAATCATTCTCACCGTCGAGCAAGCCTTCCTCGATCAATTCCACCTGACGCTGGCCAAGCGTGCCGCTTGCCGTGTCAAGAAAGATAAAGTGGTCGCGTATTCGACCTCCGTTTTCATTATATCCGCAGATGACATCAAACTCATAAAACGATGAGTGGAAAATATTGCTCCACAACGCCCAGCCGTTGTGAGTGAGGTCGTGGTTGCCCACTACAGGGAAGAATGGGAACTTGATGTCATTGTAATCATAGCCGAACTCGTCGTAAGGGTCGTTTTTCTTAGACCATCTCCCTAAATCATTTTTCACATAGTATTTATTCACATATCGCTCTTTGGCTTCCCGCAAGAGCGAATCAAGAACAATATAGTACTCAGGTTTTGTGTCGGCAATGTCGCCAAGATGGCAATACAGCAAGTCATTATTCTCAAGACCGATGTCAAACATCTCGTCCATTCGCCCGGGGTCGGTAGTCACATGACTGTCACCGCCCACGAGGAATGAATATTCACGTCCTCCACCCTCATCGGGTTGAACAATAATATTGTTTTGGGCATCCATCAGATATTCCTTATAATACAATTCGGACATTTTCACGCGATCTTCCACAGCGGTACCTGCCATGAGCACGCCGATGGGGCTCACTTTCTCGCAGGAAGTTTGTGTAAGTGCCACAAGGACCATTGCCGATGCTATAATAATATATTTTGCTTTCATAATTGAACTTACCATTTATATTTCAAACCTAATTTTACTGAACCCTCATATTTACTTGCCAACTGGCTCATCGAGCCTGCTGGACGGATGTTGAACTCGCCAAACAAGTTCCATTGCTCCTTAACCTTGGCATACCAACGAATGCCCCAGTTGATGTTCCAGTTCTCGTAGTAAAAGTCATCATAGTTGCGGAAGAACAACCCAAGGTTCCACGGATTATTACGGTGACGGATGTTTGCCCCAAAGCCAAAGGTAAACAGCGGCGGCTCGGTATATCCCCACCCCATAATTACATCTCTTTTATGGTAGTGGACCAGCGACTCGCCGATGCGAAAATCAACGTAAGCACTCTCCCAGGTAGCCGACAAATTATAGGCCATCTCGTGAAATCCATACTTGTGGTAGTAGTTATACATGATTTTACCATCAAAACTGATGTTGCCATACTTGACTGGCAAGCGGTACCCTCCCTGCACGTCGATGGAGAAAAGCTGCTTGCCAAACTGCATCTGCACATCACCGCCCACGTGCCAGCGCGACGTGAGGTGCCTTGTATAAGAGGCTTCAAGTCCTCCAAACCTACCGGCGACAACATTGTTGCCCCCCATCACATAGCCCGAGAGCTCATTCTTGTGCTCTCCATCGTAGGTCTTGTAAGGGATATAACTGTTTTGAGCCCATCCCATAAAAAACCATGCCGAGGCCATTAACAATAATGTAAAAATCTTTTTTGTCATATATTTTTAAAGAGTTAGTAGAATAGTAGAATAGTTAACAAGTTAACAAGTTAACAAGTTGACGAGTTAACAAGTTAACAAGCAGTTTGTATTTTAGTTAACAATAAAACAAGTATTTTTTTGAACTCATGTTCTTATGTCTCAAAGTGGAAAGTTGAGAGTAGAGAGTGGAGTAGCCGATCCCCGATCCCCGCTCTTCAATCCCCGATAACCGATTTAAAACGAGACGCATAACGCACCACCCAGCACCCACTGGTGGAGCGATTTCTTGACGCTCGACACTGCCGGGCGAGTCATGTCCCAATCTAATAGCTCCATAAACGACACCATGTCGGGCGAGAGACCCTCCATTAGCCCCAGTGGGTGATAGGTGGCAGTGAATGTCTTGCGGGAGTAGTCGTAGTCGCAGAACAAGCGCCACGAGAAATTGTTCTTGTGGGCATAAGTGAGCGAAACACCTGTGCCGAACTTCATCGAGTTAGACGCCGACACATCAATATAGTCCCAACTATAATCAGTAGTTTCATCACATATAGTAAACAACGATGCCTCGTCATTTTCAAGAGCTTCATAATTAAAGGCGAGCTGCTGGCCCGTATAACGAGCGTTGATGTCGATATCGTCCATCACGCTGCGACCAATCAACGCTTTCGCACCAATGGCAAAACGAGAAGACAACGGGTAGCTGAAATACACTCCTGCATCGGCGGCAAACTCGGTGATGTGGTCACTCTCGATGGTCAAAGCGATGTTCTGCACCGAGTTGGCAAGCAACGGGTCGGTGAAGAACTGCTGGATGTCGCTCTCCTCACTGATGGCGAACTTGCTCCAGCCGTTGATGGGGGTGGCTTTCACCCTCAACCTGCCACCAATGCCAATGTAAGGGTTGAAGAAATAAGCCCCCTCGGCACCAACTACTGTCGCCGAGCGAAACTTGAGATGCAACGGCTCTTCGTCGCTCATGCTTTCTCCGTCAAGAATCTCGGCAGGGATGTTGAAATTAAATGCCGGCAACTCCAAATTCTTGTTGCCCAGCCCAATGCCCATTGAGATAGCAAAGAACGACGGGTTGTTGCGCAAGTCGGGATAAACGCTTAAGTCGCCACGCTGCAATCCACGGTTCTTGAATAGCAAGTCCATCAAGCCGTAGCCCAATTCCACCGACAGGATACCAATGCCCGCTCCGCTAAGCACATCGCTTATCCAGTGGCGGTTGTTCAACACGCGCATCACACCGGTGGCTGTAGCCACAGTATAGGCGCCTACTGAGTACCACGGCGACCGAGTAAGCCCATACTCCTTGTGCAGAATTGTCGCAGCGAGGAAGGCGGTTGCAGTGTGGCCGCTGGGCCAAGAGTTGCGCGTGGAGCCGTCGGGACGCATCTCGCTGGCAGTGTATTTGATACCATTCACCAGCCCTGCCATAATAGCTGATGATGCCGCTGCCGATGCCCAAAAGCGTGGCCAGTCGCTACGGCTCTCCACCCCACCTATCTTCATACCGATGGTAAGTGCCAACGGCAAATACTGGGTGTAATTGTCAATCTCGTTGTGGAAATTGTACTTTATGAGACGTATCTTGGTGTTAGGGTTATTATAGTTCTGGCGGAATGCCGTCTTCTCACCCTTGGCGATAAGACCGGCAGCAAACATGGGTATTCCCACCCACGACTGGTCGTCAAGAAAGCGATAAGGTTTCACAGCGGGATTAGTGCGGCTCTTGATGAAGTTGAAATCAGGAGCATGGGGCGGCTCATAGTTTTTCACAACCACAGAGTTCGACGCCGGCGAAGACTCAACACTCTCGGTACTCAAAGCCTCATTCTGTCCATCACCCGTAACAATTGGCTGAGGCGGCTCAACGCTCTCCTTTGCAGGCAATTGATTACTGCTAATTGAGTCAGCTCGAGCCTCAACGTCTTGAGTCGAAGCCATAATGTGGCAACTCATCATCAGAGCAAGGCTGATTGATAATATTGTCTTATTCATTTGCAATAGATTTGGGAAGTTCATGTTCTATTGTTCTTTTATAATCGGAGATTGCGCTTTCTTTTAATTTAACATTCTTCTTTTCAGCAGATTTCTTTCTCTCCCTCTTCTCACGGAGGCGGTGACCCAAACTGTCGAAGAGCACGCCCACGCCCAGAATCAAGACGTTCGAAAAGAATATTACAACAACAGTGACAGTATTTTCCTCTATGTTTTGGGGGGTTAAATGAAAGAAATATAAACTTGCAAATAAAAGCACAATAAACAAACCACATAATACCGCCATATTGGCGCGCCAGAAAGTTCCCCACCATCTGTAACCGAAGAGTTGTTTATAAGTAAAAAGATAACACAACGGCATCAACAGAGAGAAGACGCCACTTATACAATCGGACAGACAATCGTAAACAAGTACCTCAGTACTCAAAAACACCAAGACAAAGAAGCCTTGAGGCAGCGTGTGCTTGGCGTTACGGGGAGAATGGCGGAACATCAGCCATGTGGGAATAAGCAGGAAGGAATTTATCAATAGCCAGCCCCAGCCAGGATTGGCATTAAACCATCTTAAAAAATCATTGACAGCATAACTGAAACTGACATCTTCAGGTCTGGTCGATGCCACTTCTACAACTGTTGCTCTTACATTATTATTCAGTTTGTCGATGAGCAAACTCACCAAGCTCACGAGGATCAGCATCTTCACTGGCGGGTAGCTCACCTGTCTCTTGCCGTTGATGTAGTCGCTTATGAAATAACCAGGACGGAAAATGAGCTGCCACAGGCTGTAAAGCAGAGACCGCGAGTGCAGCCCCCACACCTTCATCATGTCCTCGCGCACGGCGTTCCATGTGATGCGCCCCATGCCGCGCTTCTGCGAGCAATAGGGGCAATAATTCCCAATGAATTCATGACCGCAGTTCACGCAATGGCTCATCTGCGTAGAAGTCAACTCGTAGGACAATGGAGCCTTTTGCCAACGCTTAAAGCGATGCCACCAGGAGCGCATTCTAATTGTCAAATTTTTCCATTTCATTTTGATTTCTAAGTTTGACTTTGCAAAATTACCATTTATTTTATAATTTTGCAAAAGATTTCTAACTGTCATATCTATGAATATTGTAAAACGCACCATTTTTGGCGGCATTTATGTGGCACTGATTGTTGCGTCACTGCTGTTATGGGACACTTGCAAATGTCTCTTTCTTGTGTTGTTCTCGCTGTTCGTAATCTTGGGTATGAACGAGGCATCTAAGCTGCTCAACCACAAAGGCAAACCAATTCCCATTCTCATCAAGGCGATTGATGTTCTAGGGGGCTTCGGGCTCTTCGTGGCGTTTTTTGGATATTACAACCTGTACTCTCACGAGATATTGATTCTGTGTGCGTTAGCAGCCTATCTACTAGTGAGGTTTACCGTGCAGCTTTATCTATCCTCGCGCAATGCCGTCGCCGATGTGCAGCAATCACTTGGAGCACTGCTCTATGTGGCGTTTCCCATTTCTCTACTTAACACTATAGCTAGCGACTTCTCCCCCCGCATCGTGCTGGCGATGTTCATCTTCATTTGGCTCAACGACACCGGAGCATTCCTCGTGGGATGCACAATAGGTAAGCACCGCCTCTTTGAGCGCATCAGCCCCAAGAAGTCGTGGGAAGGGGTGGCAGGCGGTGCGGCTTTCGTGATTGCCGCCGCTATCGCATTTGCATGTGTACCCTGGATGAAAGAGGTGTTCAACCCCATCAATTTGAGTGTGGCGACATGGATAGCTCTTGGTGTAGTTACAGTAATCGCCTCCACGCTGGGCGACCTCTTCGAGTCACTGCTCAAGCGCACCGCCGGCGTTAAAGACTCGGGCAACATCATACCCGGTCATGGCGGCATCCTCGACCGCATCGACAGTCTCCTCTTCGTCACACTAGCTACAGTCATTATCCTGCAAATTGCCTCGGGGATGTAGAATAGAGGACAAGAGGACAAGAGGACAAGAGGACAAGAGAACAAGAGGACAAGAGAACAAGAGGACAAGAGAACAAGAGGACAAGAAGACAAGAGGACAAGAGGACAAGAGGACAAGTAATACGAACTTATGTTCTTATTCTAAGAATGAAAACAAGAGGACAAATGCATTATAGCCGATATTTCATATTATCATTTATAATACTGTGTTTAGTCACTGCGGCTTGTCACAACAAAGGCAACGAGAGCAAGTCGGCGGTCACCGATTCCATGCCGAGTGTCGCCGTGGAGAACAAACTCCCCGACACGCTACTGGTGGGCACCATCTACAGCCCCACGAGTTTCTTCATCCTTAGGGGCGACACGCTGGGCTATGACTATGAGCGCATCTGCGCCTTCGCACGCGACAACGGCATCGCCATCAGGTTTCATGTCGCCTCAAGCATGAAAGAGCTTATCTCCCTAGTGGAAAACAACAAAGTACACATCGCTGCCTACGAGATACCCATGACCGCCGAGTATAAAGAACACGTGACACATTGCGGGGAGCAGAGCATCACCTACCAGGTGCTTGTGCAACGAGCCACTCGCGACACGCTCACCAATGTCACGCAACTCGTGGGCAAGGAAGTGTATGTCATTCACGGCTCAAGCTACGAGGCACGCCTCAAGAACCTCGACAACGAGCTGGGAGGAGGCATCAAGATCCACGCTATCGACAACGACTCGCTCATCAGTGAGGACCTCATCGACATGGTAGCTAGCGGACGACTGCCCTACACCATTGCACAGAGCGACATCGCGCAAATCAACAAGACCTATAACGACAGCATCAGCATAAGCCTCAAGATAGGCTTCCCGCAACGCGCGTCGTGGGCTACAGGCAAAGACCGGCTGTGGCTTGCCAACGCCATCAACACATGGGCTGGTAACAACGCCACAATCACCAACGCCCGCGCCATCAAGCAGCGCTACTTTGAGATGAACAAGCACCACCTCGACTCGCTGCGCGCCGTCAGCGACTCGATAAACAGTATCATAAATCCGTCGAAGACCGAGACAGGCGAAATTGACTACTCCAAAATATATCAACGCCGCGCCGGCGACATTTCGGGATATGACCGGCTCTTCAAGAAATATGCGGCTACAGCAGGTGTGGAATGGACTGTACTGGCGGCGATAGCCTACGTGGAGAGTGACTTCAATCCCAACGTCGTCTCTTGGGCGGGTGCTGTGGGACTGATGCAGATAATGCCTAGCACAGCAAGGAGCTACGGATTTACAGAAGATGACCTGCGCAACCCCGAGAAGAGTGTCTATATCGCCAGCCTCATCATCAACAAGACCGACAAATTCCTTCAAAGCTACATTTCCAACCGTGCCGAACGACTAAGGTTCAATCTCGGTGCTTACAACGCCGGTGTGGGGCACATCACCGATGCCATGAAGTTGGCACAGAAATACAATAAGAACCCACATGTGTGGTATTCCAATGTAGAGGCCGCCGTGCTGTGGAAAACCCATCCCGAGTTCTACAACGACCCCGTGTGCAGCTACGGCTACTGCCGAGGCACAGAGACCGTAAACTATGTGCGACAAGTCGAGAACGCCTACCGCGTGTTCCGAAACTATGTCAACAAGAAGAAATAATGATTTAGTAACGTTTTTCTAGATGTTCTAGAATGTCTAGATTTTCTAGATAGTCTAGAACATCTAGAACCAACGGACGAGGCAGGCCTCGTCCCTACTTAACACTTAAAACTTAACACTTATAACTTATTAAAAATGGCTACACCTCACATCAATGCCCACGAGGGCGATTTCGCAAAAACAATCCTTATGCCCGGCGACCCGTTGCGCGCGCAGTTCATCGCCGAGAATTTCATCGACAACCCGCAACTTGTCACTTCGGTTAGAAATGTGCTAGGATTTACCGGCACCTATAACGGCGTGCCCATCTCGGTAATGGCAAGCGGCATGGGAATGCCCAGCATAGGCATCTACAGCTATGAGCTGTTCCAGTTCTATGGCGTGGAGAACATCATCCGCATAGGCTCGGCGGGAAGCTATACCGACAAACTCAAGGTTAAAGATGTAGTGCTTGCCGAGTCGGCCTACAGCACCTCGTCCTACGCGCAAGTACACAACGGCGAGACGAGCCACGAACTCCTCCCAAGTGAGCACATCAACAAAGTAATCTTAGCTAAGGCACAGGAGCTTGACATTAAATGCACTCCCTGCAAAGTCTATTCCAGCGACGTGTTCTATGGAGGTCCCTACAGCGAGCCATGGCAGCAGCTGCGCGAGCGCACCGGCGTTGACTGCGTGGAGATGGAGAGCTTCGCGCTCTTCCAGAACGCACGAGTGATGGGCAAGAACGCCGCTTGTCTGCTCACCATCAGCGACTCGCTGGTAGATTTCACCGCCATGAGCGCCGAAGAGCGCCAGACCAGCTTCCGCACCATGATGCATCTAGCACTAGAGTCGGCGATAGCGCTTTGATCTTACAAGAGGACAAGAGAACAAGATGACAAGAGAACAAGAGAACAAGAAAAGAGTGCTAGGCGTTGTTAAGTATTGCGCCGTACCCACGGCATTCAATCCAGTCCATCCGCAATAAACTGAAAACTGAAGACCGAAAACTGATAACCGAAAACTATAAACTATTGTCCCGCTAGCAGATACACATCATAAATTTCGCCTGGTTCCAACACGTGTAAATAACCTAATTGCTCTATTCTCTCCAGACTCTCACGCTCGCATTTCTTCACATAGACGAAATGCGGGCGGTTTCTTTTGATTTCATCATATTGAGACTCAACCATAGCATCTGTTGCCCCAAACTGCTTGGCAAAATACTTGCATCCAGGCAAACAGCCAGTCTCATCGGCAACATTAATCTCATTATTGCAGTTATAGAATGCTATGCGGGGTTCTTTCACCTTTCTCACAACATTGACGTGGCGATAGTATTCTGCGCGTTTCATCTCAAATTCTCGATTCATTTCATGTTTCACAGGTTTGAAGGTGGGCAGTTGCCAAGCTTTATAGAACGAGAATCCTCCAGCCGCCATGATTATCACCGCTACGGCAACAGCTATCGCACGCTTTGAGCGCATAAACCGCTCACCACATTTTGCGATGGCGATTAATCCAAACAAACCGAAGAACATACAACTGTAATAGTAATATATCCACTCGGCGTTCTGCACTGTGATAAGCAGGAACCAGTAGAATGCCGCAATGGGCATCCACGCATATCTCCTCACCATCAAGAACACGGTGCTTGTGCTTAGCGTCATCACAATAATCAGCCACGAAAGAACGCCGCCTTTCAACAACCATCCTATCACGTTAAACCGCGGCGGATGTGAGGAGATTTTTGTCGTCACAAGGAAATATTCCCTAATAAAGTCATCAAGGTTTCCCATGAAAGCGAATAGCACGACAAACGGCAGACACACCGCAACCGTACCTGCCAACAATCGCCATACAACAACCCTAATACCTGTCACATCCGAGAACCACGCAAGCACCAGAAGCATAATAGCGAAAAAGAATATCATCGCCGCTATCGTGAACTTTATCATCAACGTGGCACCAATCGACACGCCTATCATCCACGCCGCACGCTTGAAGCAGCAAGAAGACTGTTCACTATATTCCAATCGACTGACAGCCCACAGACTCAAAGCAATGAAAGGCTGGCAGAAGTCCTCACTTTTAGTCTCATAATGAATGAAATTATTGAAATACACCGCCAGCATAAGCAACGACACCGCCAGCGATAGACCATCGCTCTTGAGAAAGATGCGGGCAATGCGATAGTTTATAAAAGTGGTGAAGATATAGGCGACACAAGTTATCACCCACACGCCAACATAGTTGTAGTTGCTAAGCAGATAGCCTATTCCGTAGATAAGCCACAGCAGCGGACCTTTGGAGTCGCTGAAATCGACGTAGGGCACCATGCCGTTCATCCACGCCTTGCCAGCGGTGAAGTACCATGACGAGTCAATCCTGCCCCACAACTCATAGCACGGAGAGTCGATTGACAGCATCAAAAGCATCAACGGTACAAGCACGACAATGATAATCACCACCAAAAGTGATGAGAACGACACAACGCGATGTCTTTTACTGGTGGTCATCGGGCGGCGCGGCGATATAGGAATATAGCTATGATTGTATAGATTATATTAGGAATCCACATCGCTAGGCGGGGCGAGGTGTAGCCACTGAGGGCAAAGGTCTGGGTGACAGTCATAAACAGAATAT
>ERZ842401.6788-NODE-6788-length-12061-cov-3.291771_pt1 | contig 12061 bp, 9 predicted proteins | sample MGYA00521270_ERZ842401 | MGnify/ENA primary metagenome ERZ842401 (study PRJEB31892, sample SAMEA3878208) | bioreactor metagenome | biome: Moose rumen | place: Sweden | collected 2011-10 | study: EMG produced TPA metagenomics assembly of the PRJEB12797 data set... | reverse complement strand
AACCTATGAATGAGTCTAAAGGAAGGAAATAATATAACTATGGCAAATGCCAAAAAAATCACTATGGATGAGCTTCTAGCAGGTAACGAAGAAGCCTCCAAAAAAGTCATTGCAGGAGACACTGTTAAAGGTACAGTTCTATCTGTTAAAAAACATGAAATCCTAATTGATTTAGGTAGTCAAGGCGTTGGGCTAGTCCCTCGTAGGGAAGCTTCTTTCGCACGTAATTTAAACGTTGGCGATGAAGTTACGGCTTCAGTCATCGAGGCAGAGATGAACGACGGCTATGTCCTCCTCTCGCTCCGCAAGGCAGTTAAGGATAAGGGCTGGGACGAAATCCAAGCCAAGATCGACAGCAGCGAAACTGTCGAAGTCACTCCATTTGACGCTAACCGCGGCGGTCTACTTGTCGAATACGAAGGGATCAGAGGGTTCTTGCCAGTTTCTCAGCTTTCAGCCGAGCATTATCCGCGCGTTGGTAGCTCAGATAAAGACGAAATCTTGCAGCGCCTCAACTCTCTAGTAGGCAAAGCAATCAAGGCTCGCATCTTAGACGCCAACAAAAAAGAGAACAAACTCATCTTCTCAGAAAAGGAAGCTATCAAAGATGGGCTCGCAGAGCGTTTCGCTGAGCTGAAAGTTGGCGATACTGTCAAAGGTGTCGTAACTGGGGTTGTTGATTTTGGTATCTTTGTTAACGTTGACGGTATTGAGGGCCTAGTACACATCTCAGAGATCTCCTGGGAGCGTGTTAATAATCCTGCTGACTATGTCAAAATCGGCGACCAGATAGACGCTAAAATTATCGCTATCGACAAAGAGCGACTTTCGCTCTCCATGAAGCAGCTTGTTGAAGATCCTTGGGTCTCAGAAGTAGAAGGCCTCAAAAAAGGCTCAAAGGTAGAGGGCACCGTTACCCGTATTACTCCTTTTGGCGCCTTTGTCCAAATTTCCCCAGCTGTTGAGGCCCTCGTCCACGTTTCTGAACTCGGCGAAGGCTCCGACGTAGACCCAGAGAAGATTTTCACTCTTAACGAGCGTAAGAGCTTCAAGGTTCTAGACATCGATAAAGAGGGTCGCAAAATCTCACTCTCTATCGCAAAATAGGGGAACGATCCACTAAAAATAGCCCACGCGAGGGCTATTTTTAATTGCAAAAAAGTTGACTTTTTCAAACTTAAGCATTATCATATAAAAAGAAGCTTTATAAAATTAAAAGAAAGGGTCATACTCGGCATGCAAAGTGTTGATGAATTTATCGAACAAATCCTCACCGAAAAGGGTATTACTGATTTGGATCCCGAAATACGAGAGGAGTTAAAGAATGACATGAAAAACCGTCTCTTAGACCAGATTGATCGTGCCGCCGTCATGCAACTTAGCGAAGAAAAGGCTGCTGAGCTAGCCGCAAAAATAGACGACCCGAATTTCACTAATGATGATATGACTAAATTCATGCAGGAATCTGGTGTGAACCTCGCCGAAGTTGCCCTAGATACCATGCTCCGTTTCCGTAATTTATATTTATCTTCTGGAGAATGAGATGGGATCCGGAAGCCAAAACGGAACTAATTTCAACCTAAGCCAAACAACCGCCTCGCCAGAGGAGGTGAGTCCTGAAGCTAAAAAAGTAAAAGTCAGAGTGCATCGCCTTGGTAGAGAGGCACTAGTTGCCGCTTTGCGACATACCGAGGAGTTACGCGGAGCTGCGGTGGCGATGTCTGCCCCAACCATAGTGCGCATCGGTGCCCACGTTGCAAACTCAAACCCAGATAAACAGCTATCAGAGACGAATTCTACCGACGTGGAGCCAGACCCCAACGTCCCGAGGATCTATCTGTCACCATCCCCCGATCGTGTTCCAGATAACGCAGACGTAAACCAAATGCCAGACTCACCTGACTCTACCGCTCCAGAAGATAACCCCGCGGATTCAGAGATGGATGGCAAAAATCCAGATAAATCAGAAGAGGATAATGACGAAGATAGACTGCAAAAAGAATATGACGAAAGCAAACAACGTGAAGCAGAGCATCAAAAAGAAATGGAGGAACTACTCGAGAAAAGTAAACAACGTGAAGCTGATCATCAGTCGGAGCTCGACTCCAAAATGAAGGAAATGGAGGAGCTACTCGAAAAGAGTAGACAACTCGAGGCAGAACTAGAACAACAGGTCGTAGATAGAATGGCAAAGCTAGGTATGCCCTCTCTTGTAGGCATCAACGCTAACTTCACTCACGACAGAGAATCCCTCGCCCGCGATTTTGCCGAGCGCGACCTTAACGAAGAAGTTTCTAATACGAAGAATTTTATTAAACGTATTTGGAAAGGTAATCTCGCTAAAAACTACTATCAAGCAAAATACAAGAGAGAGTATTTGGAAGGCGAACGTACTATTCAAGTCGAAGATAAAGATATGAGCCTCGACGATATCATCGAAGGGCGCGGTAGCGCGGCTATCGACCGCTTCGTCTTAGGCATTACGAAAAAATATGGCGAACAATTCATCCACGAAAATGCCGGTGAGAAGAAGGAAGAAGACAAAGAAACTACCGAACTCGTGAGACCATTTATTGAAAAATACGCCAAAGAGCTACTTAACTCTGGTGCTGACTTATCTTCCATCAAAACCAATAAAGATGCCAAGAGAAAATTCAATAATGAACTTCAGAAACTTCTAGCCGAGCACCGTGACGATGGTAAACCGATCAACGAACTCCTAGTCAATAACTATTTTGAAGTAGCAGTACAGGCAAGCGAACTGGCTATTCATAGCGAATATATTGAAAAGGTAATGGATGGCTTTAAGGTCTATAATGCCGAAGTCAGAGACAGTATCCGTACAGAAGCTCACCGTAATAATGTAGACCGCATTGTTGATAAAATAAGTAGGAGTGGTCTGAGCTTCATTCCTCCTGAAATCCTTGCGGCTGCAGTCGGTAGCTTAGGAGCCTTCGGGAAATTCGGAGCTAGCACGTTAGCCCGGACTATCTTTCCAGTGGGCGGCATCGCCGTTTCGGCCGCATTCGCCGGTGCCAGGGAGCGTAAGCGCCTCACCGAAGATCGTACTCGGATGATGCGCGACGCGGCTATGGGACTAGAATATAGCGGTATGTCCGAAAAAGAGCCAAAGAGCAAACAGTCTAAGTATGAAGCTGAGCTATATGGCACCAAATACGATTTAAGGTCTGCTAAAGACCTCACTGCTAAAATCAATCAGGCCGTAGAGGGTGGCGATAGCGACGAAATCCTCCGCGCGATTGCCGAAGCTAGGGTTAGGATCGACTATTCTGATACCGAGCAAAAAGATCTCATTGCCTACAGCTCCGCAGACAGGATCGGCGACGAGAGATTAAGGCTAGACATCGCCCTCATCGAAGCCGAGCACAGCCTCTCAGACGAAGGCAAGGAGAGATTGGCAGCCATCAAGGAACTCACCAGGAAGCGTATTGTCAGCGGCGCTAGCACCGAGACCGGTGAACGTATTGCGGGAGTCGAAGACGCCGACAGGAGCTTTAATCGTATGAGAGCAGCCATGGCTATGAAGAAAGCTGGTAAAACCGCCGCCATCGGTGCCCTCACTTTCTTTGCGTCACAAGAGATAATCGCGACGCTTAGCCCGGACAAAGTCAGCTTATTAGAAAAATTGGGTATTATCAAGAACCGAAACAACGATGACGCCAGCGAAACTCTCCTCACTAGGGCATTTACTAAACCAGCAAAACCTCTAGAGGTTTCTAATGTTAGCGCTGACAACCAAGAAGCTATTGAAAACCTGAAAAACAACGGATATAGAATTGACGAATCTCGCACCACTGGAGAATATACCACCCACGAGACTAGAAGTGATGTCATTGAAGTTCGCCCCTCCGAATCTGCCAACCAAGTCAAAATGGCGATTGACGGCTACGCTAATAATGGTACGCGGGCCTCTGATGGCAACGAACTTAGGGCCTATCTCGTAGACGGCAAAATGGTCTCCGGCATGTATGGCAATTCAACACTCCCTAACGGCGAAGTCTTAAATTACGATGAACTACTTGCCGCCGATAGAATCAAAGCCTGTGTTAACGTAGATGGCGCAGATTTCATTCTGGAAGGGAAGTTAAACGATGCTGGCCAAATGACTTGGATGGAGGGTGGGCTCGCCACCACTACTACTGGCGAAACTATGCAACTAGTCGGTGCAAACGGTGAAAAGTTTTATAACTCTTTCATGATTTTTGTCGACAACGATGTAGACTCGGATGGTGTTCAACACGCCATTGCTCTTGCAACGGATCCTGCCGGTGGCACGTTCGGTGGTACGCTACAACAAGCCATCAGCTACGATATTCCCATTGACCACCCAGCCATTTATACATTCATCAAAGAGCCATCGAGTGAAGTATTCACTGGCGGCATAGTTCCTCCTGTAGTTACCTCTAGAGTCGGTCTTGGCAGCGTGCGCCAGAGAACAGAATCTTCCTCCCCCGAAACCGCTACGACCAATCCAGAGCCGTCTCCTGCCCCTGAAACAGGCACCGAGCCGAATCCAGGCCCAGCTTCGCCAGAAACTCCTCCAGAGGCCGCCCCGAATGCCCCTGAGAACAACGGATTCACCAATTCAATCCAAGCTACCTTTGGCTCTCTCGTTAATGAAGACGGCGTAAGATATATGTCGGGGAATCTCCGGGATAGTATTGATGAAATAGAGAGGCTTAACTGGTGGAACGGTCTCGACGACGATCTAAAGTCTAGAATAGTCGACTTCTTCCAGACATCAGACAACCCGCAGGCTCAGCCGTTCAGGCAGTGGCTACGTCGGATGGACGAAATCCCTGACGAATCCTAGTAATTATTTTCAAAAAAACTTGCTTATGATATAATAAACCGTATGATTTAAGGAGATTTTTCGTGAAAAATCAGAAAAAGGAATATCAAGAAAAGCCTTGGCTAAAATTTTACGATGAAGAAGGAATCTTATCTCATGTCGATTTTCCAGATTGTTCTATGGTCGATATGATTATGCAGTCGGCCGAAAAATGGCCCGACAACATCGCATATGTCTACTACGGACACAAAGTGACTTTTAAGAATTTTGTGCGCAAAATTGAAAAAGCCGCCCGCGCCCTCAAAAACTACGGGGTCAAAGAGGGCGATAGGGTTACGATCTGTATGCCTAACACTCCAGAGGGCATCACCATGGTTTACGCCGTCAATATGGTCGGCGCAGTTTGCAATATGGTCCACCCCCTATCTTCGGAAAAAGAGTTAGAATACTACATTAAAGTTACCAACTCTAAGTATATTCTCGTTTTTGATGCGGTGTTTGACAAAATCTACCGCCTCCGTGATACAGCCCAGTTGGAGCGCATCATCGTAGTTCGCCCGTCCGACGGTCTAGGCTTTTTAAAACAGCGCATGTATAAGCTCCTCCACGTCAAAAAAGTCCGTCTTCCAGCCAACGACAGCCGTGTTGTTCTCTGGGAGGATTTTATCGCCAATTCCTATTTCTATCAAGGGAATTATTACGAAGAGCGTAGTGGTTCTGATCCGGCTGTAATTATGTACTCTGGCGGCACCACAGGCGCCCCTAAGGCCGTTCTGCTCTCTAACCTCAACATCAACGCTGAATCCATCTGCGATTACACCATGATCCGCCAATGTGTCCCTGGTGCTACAGTTCTCTCGATTTTGCCGCTGTTCCATTGTTTCGGCTTAGGTGTTTGTATTCACACGCCTCTTAGCAAGGGTATGGGGTGTATTCTGATCCCAGCTTTCTCGCACAAGCAATTTGCGGATATTATCAGGAAAAACGAGCCCAGCTTCATCGTGGGCGTCCCCACTCTATTTGAAGCGCTCATCAATACGAAATTAAAAAAAGACGACCTAAAGTCAGTTACGGCCGTAATCTGTGGTGGCGATGCACTTAACCAAACATTGCGAGACAAAGTAAACGATTTTCTCAAGTCGCATGGCTCTGATGCTAAGATTCGTGTAGGATACGGTCTCACTGAGGGGTCCGGCGCAGTCTGTCTTTCACCCGAAGACTCCTTTAGCGATGGCATTATCGGCGTCCCATTCCCAGATATGGACTTCAAGATCATCAAAAAAGACACCTTTAAATCTTTGCCAGCTGGCGAAGAGGGCGAAATCTGTATCTCTGGTCCTCTCGTGATGATGGGCTATCTCAACGACGACGTCGAAACTGCTCAGACTATTCGTATCCACGATGACGGTAAACTTTGGCTCCATACCGGAGACTTAGGCTACATCGGAGATGATGGTATGGTCTACTTCGCTCAGCGTCTAAAACGTATGATTATCTCATCTGGTTACAATATCTACCCGACTCATCTCGAATCCGTCATTAACTCTCACGAGGCCGTTCTCACCTCTACCGTTATCGGTGTAGACCACCCATATAAGGGTCAGGTTCCAAAAGCTTTCATCGTCTTAAAACCTGGTTATAAGTCTGGTAAACGCATCGAGCGCGAAATCAGGGAATTACTCGAAAGAAACGTCCCAATCTACGCTCTCCCTACCTCTTATGAATTTCGCGATAAGCTCCCACAAACCCTCGTCGGTAAAGTCGCCTTCAAAAAACTTGAAGAAGAAGAGAAAAAGAAAAATAATTAATTATCTATAGTAATTTATCAATATCTTTACTCGTGTCTTTAGAGGCCTTTGCCGAAAGAATCGGTTTTTTCGCCAAGCAGGGAAATACTCCTTCAACATCCTGCGCGATCTGGCAAATCCCGGTTTCCCTTCAGGAAACTCTGCAAAATCCTTCGCTGAGTCAATCAATAGATTCCAAATAAAGAACCATTCTAGCTCATCGTGGTATTGTTTTTCCGCCCCAAGGGCCTTAAAACGCTCGTAGAGGCCTTCTAGTGCTGGAAAGATATCATAAGCGTCTTCGCTCCAAGAACGCCTGTGAAGCACCGAATTTGGCGTCTGACGGTAAAAATACAGTGGGGCATCTATGCTGGCAAACTTGTCTGTATAGAGTATCAGCGCAGACATCAGCTCCATGTCTTCGTGAATCATTCCTTCTCGGAAACTAAATTCGTATTCCAGCCACCACTTTTTCCGAATTATCACTTGCCAGGGCCCCATTCCGTATCTCACGAATCGGCTTTTATAATCTGACTCTTCTGTATCAATCGCTTTTAAATCCAGAGTAAAGCCATCTGGGTAGATCTTTTTTGCCCCCATCATCACCAAATCGGCATTGGTCCCCCTAGCTTTCTCTAGCAATCTCTTCACAGCATCCTCTGCGATATAATCATCCGCATCTATAAACCAAAGATATTCACCCCTAGCCTTAGCAACCCCCAAATTTCGCGTGGCGCTAGCCCCACGTGTATTACAATGCAATACACGCATTAACTTTAAATGCTTCTTCTCGTATTGGCGAGCAATTTCTAAAGATTTATCTGTGGAATTGTTATCAATCAGCAAAACTTCACCCTTTACCTCCTCCATCGCCCTTATCACCGAATCCAGGCACTCCTCCAAATACTTCTCCGCATTATAAATCGGTATAATTATCGAAATCTCCATAATTAGATTATAACATAGGGCCAGTAGCTGGAATTTTTCAAATGTGTCCTAAGGGACGTAAAGACTTGGCCAGAGCGGCCCTGGAGCGTGCCCGCAGGGCACGCTTGAAAAATCCCAGCTACTTTGTGATACAATGTATATATGTTTTGGAAAATCCTTATCGTTTTGATAATTTCTATGATACCGCTGGTGGAGCTCCGTGGGGCCATCCCTGTGGCTGTCGGTATGGATCTCGGCCTCCCCGAATGGTTAGTCTTAATTGTTGCTATTATTGGTAATATTATTCCTGTTCCAATCATTTATTTCTTCGCTCGCAAGTTCCTCGAATGGGGCAGTAAGAAAAAATGGAAACCTTTAAAGCAATTTTGCGACTTTTGTCTCAAAAAGGGGCAAAAAGCCGGAGACAAACTTCTTAGGAAAGCAGGGAATTACGGCACTTATTTCGCCCTGTTCGCCTTTGTCGCCATCCCCATACCTGGGACCGGCGCTTGGACTGGCACCCTCGCCGCTAGCATTTTAAACCTAGACTTTAAAAAGACCGTCATATCAATCACTTCAGGTATTTTAGTCGCCGGCCTAATTATGCTTTTAGTCTCTCTTGGGCTATTTAAATGGTTATTTTAAATCTTAACGTTTAGTGATAACGAAGTTTTTGGCGACGCTGCTACTCAGTGCGCCGAAAGCCACAAAAGTAAGCGCTCCGGCGATATTTACGAAGGTGTCTTTCATCGTATCCATGAGACCAATGTCTAGATATCCCTCGTCAACAGTAATGGTCTCACCACTAGCCAGATTGATATTCGTATTGATAATGTCGTCTACGCGAACCGGCTGATTGCCACCATCCCGCTGCATAGTAATAGTTGAGATGTTACGAATATGGGCGTCTTTCTGGGCGTCCGTGCGAAGCGCCATGTCGAAACTAAACTCAATACATTCCCAGGCAGTCCCTAAAGTGACCGAAAAACAAAACGCGAAAAGCAGCGCAAAAAACTTGCCAGATTTGTTTTTACTCATAATTTGAGCAAGAGATAGACCGATACCGGCAAGCACAAAACCACTCAAGTAATGCAAAACTACATCCCACCAGGGAAACGGCCCATAAAAAGCAAAGACTTCACCGAGTATGAGTGAAGCGAAGATAAAAAGGTAATAAATGACCTCGAGGAGAGTAGGAAAGTTGATCTTAAACATATATTTAACGAAGAAGGGAACAAGATAAAGGGCAAGCGCAGCAAGCGAGAGGCCTATTTTCATTAAGTCCCTCAAAATGATAGAATTCACGAAAGCTGCAAAGGATAAAGCAAAAATCACCACAAAAGCCACGACGGAGATTTTATTAGTGACCCTCAAGCATTTTTTTATAACCTCTTGCATAAACATATTATATCAAAATTAAATCATTTTTCGTCGATTTATAGCTTTAATTTTTAATTTTACTAGACATTTTAGGATGGTAAGAACCAAAAAGAGCAGACGAAGGGGGGTTCATCTGCTCATTTTGGCTCCCGGGGCCGGGCTCGCATCGAAGATCCGATGCCCGATTTTTTATGCATTTTCCTAAAATGTGGCTCCCGGGGCCGGGCTCGAACCGGCAACCTCGAAGTTAACAGCTTCTTGCTCCACCATTGAGCTACCCGGGACCATCAAACCCGTTAATACGGGCTTGATAGAACAACAACACGAACAACGTGTAACTCTATTATAGCATATTTTTTCGTTTTGTGGTAAAATTAAACGAAAATGGCGCGAGCTTATGAAATTACTGTTTCTTAAAGCCGTCCGATTGCTACGGAAAGGAGTACCATGGAAGAAAAAACAATTCAAATTGCTGGTTCTATCACTGTTGACGAGCTCGCTACTGCGCTCGGCCTTTCTGTGACCGATCTTATCGGTACGCTTTTTAAAAACGGTATCGTTGCGACTATTAATCAAAGATTAGACTACGAGACTGCCAGTATCATTATCGACGAGCTCGGGCTAAAAAACGTCAAACTAGAAAAGAAAAACACCTCAACTAAGACTTCGGATTACCACAGGGAATTATCAGATAAGGCTGTCGAGCGCCCTCCAGTGGTGGCAGTAATGGGTCATGTCGACCACGGTAAAACTACTCTCCTAGACACCCTCTTACATAAAAAGACCGTAGAAGCCGAAGCCGGCGGTATTACTCAGCACATCTCTGCTTATCAGCTAAGGCATGGCGATAGGTTGATTACTTTCCTTGATACTCCAGGGCACGAGGCTTTTGCTGCCATCCGTCAGCACGGCGCAATGCTTACTGATATCGTCGTAATAGTGGTTGCCGCAGATGACGGCGTTAAACCGCAAACTATCGAAGCTATTAATTTCGCCAAATCCGCCAACGCTAAAATTATCGTCGCTATCAACAAAATCGACCGCGAAGGCGCTGACATCGACCGCACCAAGGCCGATCTTTCTCAGCACGGCTTACAACCAGAGGAATGGGGCGGTGATATTACTATGGTTCCAATTTCTGCTAAGCTAAACCAAAATCTCGACCAGCTCCTAGACATGATCCTCCTCACTGCCGATATCGAGGAGCTCAAAGCCGATATCGATATCCCAGCCGAAGGGCTCGTTATCGAATCGCACATGGAAACTGGCAAAGGTTCCGTCGTCAACCTTCTCGTCACTGGTGGGGAATTAAAAACCGGCGAGTTTATCGTGGCCGGCTCTACCTACGGCAAAGTCCGCACGATGCTAGATTTTCAAGGTAAGCCTCGTGGCAAAGCCACTCCTTCCGTACCTGTTACGGTTACCGGTTTCAAGGAGCTCCCAAACTTCGGTGACCGTTTTATCGAGGTCAAAGACGAAAAAACCGCCCGCAAAATGGCTCTCCTCAATGCGCAGGCTCTTGCCGATGAAATGGCGAATGCCAACGTCACCTCTAGCGACCTCTTGAGGATGATGAACGTTGCAGATAATTCAAAGGTTTTCAATGTCATTATTAAAGGCGACGTACTCGGTTCCGTGACCTCTGTGGTGGACAGCCTAAAAATGATCGACACACATGGCGAAATCACCCTTAATATTGTTTCTACTGGGGTCGGCGACATTAATGAAAACGACGTTTACATGGCAGCCGGAGACAACACGGTCATTTATGGCTTCAACGTCTCTGTCCCGATTAATATTTCCAAGATGGCTGCTCGCGATGGCGTCCCGATTCGCACTTATAAGGTCATCTACGAGCTTCTAGACGACGCCAAGCACGAAATGGAAAATCTCCTCGACGCCGAAATTATTGAGGAAGACAAAGGCGAGCTAAAGGTTCTCGGCGTTTTCCGCACCGAAAAAACTTCTATTATCGCCGGTGGCGAAGTGCTTAAAGGCGACATTAAACCAGGCTATCTCGTTCGCGTCATCAGGGGCAAAGAATACCTCGGCGAAGCTGAAGTTTCCTCCGTCCAAAAGGAAAAAATCGACGTAAAAGAGTTAATCGCCGGGGAGACTGGTGGCCTCGCTCTGAAAACCACCTCTAAAATCGATCTCGCAGTAGGCGACCGCCTCAAATTCTTTGTTCGCGAAACAAAAAAACGCACATTATAATCATAAGTATGTTATAATGAGCTTATGCAGTTTGACGAAAAATTCTTGCAAGAAATGGGTCTTTCGGCTATGCCAGAGGACCAAAAGCAAAAGTTCCTAGATTACATCCAGGAAGAACTAGAGGTTCGCATCGGCGAAAGAATCAGTAAAGGTCTTACCGAGGTCCAGCTCAACGAATTTGATATGATTACCGACCCAAGAGAGGCCGCTAATTGGCTCGAAAAGAACCGTCCTGACTACCGTGAAATCGTCGCCCGCACCATTGTCGAAATGAAACAAGAAATCCGCGCCAATCGCGCAAAACTCGTCGGCGCTTAATTGTTAATTATTTAGCTTTTTGTATAATCTAAAAATTTAACAGGTTTATTTCTTATAACCATTCACAAAACTTTTTGCGTCCATCGCCTTGCGGCCCTCTGGTTGCAATCTATCGACGGCCACAAAATGCCCGTCGGCACAGGGGATAGACAGAACCGCCGTCTCACCCACCTCCGCTATATGCGCCTCTAAAATGATGCAAGAAATGCCCCAGAACGCATATTTTGGTTTCGGATAACCCTGAAAAGCAATAATTTTCCGTAAAGTCTTTTCCGCTGTATCTGTTTTTGGTGTTAAAAGTGACATACTCTTGTCCATTTTTCCGCAAAAAGTCGCCTTAGAATCATCTTGCGAAACTGGCTCCGGTAAATCCGCCAAATTTTCGCAAATCCATTCCGCCCCTGCCTCTGCCAAAACTTTATAAATTGAGTCTTTTGGTGGAATTAATCCTGAGATTAACTCTACTCCAGCTCTTTGTGCGATTTCTTCCCCTGAAAAATTCATCTGGTAATATATCGGCCCAGCGTCCATCGCCTTCGCTAGCTTCATCACCGAAACGGAAAAATCAACCGCTCCATCCAGTATCGCACTTTCAATCGGCGAGGCCCCCCGATAAACCGGT
>ERZ842401.6787-NODE-6787-length-12061-cov-11.847326_pt1 | contig 12061 bp, 13 predicted proteins | sample MGYA00521270_ERZ842401 | MGnify/ENA primary metagenome ERZ842401 (study PRJEB31892, sample SAMEA3878208) | bioreactor metagenome | biome: Moose rumen | place: Sweden | collected 2011-10 | study: EMG produced TPA metagenomics assembly of the PRJEB12797 data set... | reverse complement strand
TTTTGGAGCTAAATCCACGTTTTTACAAACCGGATGGCACTACATATTGTCTAAAGAATTGCAAAGTATTACTAATTTATGTTGTGATACAATTGTAAATAAATATTTAATGTCTGTTTTCAAAGAAAAAATGCATTACTCAATGCAAAATTTGCGATTAGACCAGTTATTTGTTGATTTCTATGAAAAATATAGAAATTACAACTTTTATGATGATATTTTATTTTCCGAATGTAATATTCAATTAGATTTATCCAAAGATGCAGTAATTGCATTCCCTTGGAATAAATCCCGATTAATCCCCTTATTTAATTATTTTGACAATGAAGAAGCAATTTGGCAAGAAGACTCAACAAATCATGATGTGATTTTTATAAAACCATTAAATATTTTCTTTGTAAATTGCGGTAATCATTCAATTTCTATTGGTAAATATTTTAGAAAAGGAATTGTTCATTGTCATCAAATGGTGGATTATTCGAAGATTATTAAAAAATTTGATTTTGATGGTAAATACTTTAGAGATATTTATAATCATAAGATAAACGAACCTTATTTATCTGAATTTGGAGATTTATTTATAATTGGTAAAATATTATTAGAAAACACATAACATAGGTTCGTAGCCGACAGCGGGTCAAGCCCGCTGCGGTACAACCAATTTTTATGTGGACGTCCGCACTGGGGCGGAGAATCTTTATTCATAAAATAAAAAAAGTGAAAGCGGCTTCGGTGCATGTTGGTTTTCTCTGTAACTTTTTTTCTTTTTCGGCATTCATTTAAACGAATTCTCGCGGGCGGGAAAATTTCTTCTTTACCGATTGGGAATTTTGTTCTAGAATGGATATAGTATATATCTGAAAATTTCTCGGCGGAAGCTGAGTGAAAAAAAGGCGGCGTGATAAAAGATACTTTCCTGTACTTTTATTACGTGCGATTGCATTCTAAAGCCGGCAATCGTTATTCGTGCCATTCGTGTCGTGTGGCTGTCGCCATGGCTTTAAAGGAGTAACGTATGAAATTTTCAAAAATGCGTGGATTGACATGTGCTGCTGCGGGTCTGCTGATGGTTGGGTTGGCTGCTTGTGGTTCTTCAAAGGCATCTAAGGCACAGAATGTCATTACTATTGCAGACACCCCTATTGGCTGGGCAAGTTATGCAAAAGACACCGATCTGGCAGGTGGAAAGATTACGCCGCCTTCTGCAGAAAAGGGTACTATCGGTGGTTTTGGCGGTCAGATTGTAACGGTTAAGACCCGCGATGACTTTATCAAATATGCTGAGTCAGAGGAGCCGATGGTTATCTATGTTGATGGTACTATCGACATGACAGATTTGGGTAACGGCTCAATGGTTCCCGACACGGTAACTGGCTCAACCTTTGCTTTGGATAAGTGGATTGCTGAGCGCACTGCTGGCACAGGACTGGCTTCTAGTTCTTACCATGACTGGAAGGTTAAGTATACCGCTTCTCAGGACGGACACTTTGACGAAAGCGGTGAAGGTGCTGCTGTCCGCGCAAAGATGGACAAGGAATGGGGCGAACTGATTGATGTCAACATCAACAGCAACAAGACGATTATCGGTCTGGGTGCTAACTCAGGTCTCTTTGGCGGTTCACTCTTTATCAAGAACAAGCAGAATGTCATCATCCGCAACATGAACATTACCGAATGTTACAATCCTTTCCCTGCAGTGGAGTCAAACGACGGTCTGAATGCAGAATGGGATACTGTTACTGTCCGCACGTCAAAATATATATGGATTGACCACTGTACTATCAGCTCAAAATTCTCTCCCAAGGATATCGAAAAAGATAAGTTCAAGAGCAAGGACGGCGAGATGATGAAGTGGCAGGTGCATGACGGTCTTCTGGACATCACCAATGAATCTGACTTTGTGACCGTTTCATGGTGTATTCTCCGCAACCACGACAAGACACAGCTTATCGGTTCAAGCGACAAGAAGACTGGCGATATCAATCACCAGACTATTTCTCTGCTCCACAACTGGTATGACGGTTGTGGCCAGCGTTTGCCTATGGTTCGCTTTGCCACACTGCACATTGCAAACAACTACTACAGCGCAGGCGCAGACAACACCTGGCAGCGTGGTATTGACCGCAGAAAGGACTGCAAAATCTACTCAGAAGGCAACTACTTTGAAGACGAGCGCAAGTCTGTTACTTCACGTTCTGACGGCAGCATGTATGATGTTGGCAGTGTGAACCTGATGAAGAACTGGCTGAACGACAAGCCGGCTTGGAATCCCAAGGACTACTATCCTTTTACGGCTGTTAAGGCTACCGAAGCAAAGAACCAGGCTCTGACGCTCGCCGGTGCAGGCAAAGTTCCTGTGGTGAACGCAGACCCCGCATCAGTTACTGACCCGAAATAAGAGCTTTTAAGCCGCCGTCTATGGCGGCTTTTTTTGTGCTTTTTTGTGTCTGGGCGAGTTTTTCCCCTTATTTTTTTCTGCGAAAGGGCGATGCATGGTCTATGCTTTACCGCTTTTTTTGTGCTATAATGATTAACCATGAACAAAAAATTTTTTATCGGAGTGATTGCGGCCTTTGCGGTAGGGTCGCTTTTTTTGGCAGGCTGTAAGGACGATGCTTCCAATCCCTTTACAGGAATCAATCTTTCTGTATCTTCTTCTGTGGTAGCCCCTGGAGAAACAATAGAAATCACGGCAACATACGTAAAAGAAGACACGGCTGACGCTTCTGCAAACATTTTGCTGTCTCTTTCTGCTGATTCAACGGGCGGTGCATATTTTGATACTGCGGACACAACAACAAAAATCGTAACCAGTGGCGGCCCGGCAAGGCTTACCCTTGGCGGTACAGCCAGCGAATATGTAACGGTCACTGCAACATATGCTGACGCAAGCGCAAGCGTGACGGTAGGAACGACCATGAGTTCTTCTATCAGTGCGGCGGATAAGCCCACGGGTTTTGCAAGTTATCAGGCAGCGTCAAACTTTGGCGGTTACAAAGGGAATCTTACAGGAACGGTAGTAACGAATCGCTCTGAATTAAAAGCGGCAATTTCAAAAGGTGGCATTATCTACGTAAAGGGCATGATTGACATGACGGATGAAGGCTCTGGCTCTAAACTTCCTGCTGCTGGCGGCAAGACGACGGATTCTACCACCGCTCTTGATGCATGGGTAAAAGAAAAGTCTGGCGGAACATATGCAACGTATAATGCTTGGGTAAAGGCATATGGTGCGGCCTGTTCAAGCTCAACCGATGACAGGAGCGGAAAAAGCTCGCAGAGTTCATTGTATGGAATAATGACGGACTTGAACAGCAAATGGAAAAACGTCATTCAGTTGCAGCTTGTTTCTAATACTACGCTGATTGGTATTCCTGATGCTAATGGTGTTGCGGGCGGCATTCGTGGCGGAACCTTGAGTGTGCGGAATATTTCCAATGTTGCAATCCGCAATCTGGTTCTTCAGGATGCCTGTGACCCCTTTACTCATCACGAAGCGAATGACGGCTTTAACGCACAGTTTGACAACATCAGTATTGAGGCTGCCACAAACATTTGGATTGACCATTGTACCTTGCAGGACACGCTTACGCTTGGCTCTTCAGGTGAAAAATGGCAGACCTATGACGGACTGTGTGATATAAAAGGAAACGCGACAAATATCACGGTTTCATACTGTCAATTTATGAATCATGACAAGACTATGCTGATTGGCTCAAGTGACAGCGACGGAGACAACAGCAAGCGTTTCGTTACACTGCATCACAATTATTACTACGGATGCGGACAGCGTCTGCCCATGGTACGCAATACGAGCATTCATATTTACAATAATCTGTATGAGTCTGCAAGTTGGTACAGCAACAGTTATGCAATTGGACGGCGGGCAAACTCCCTCATTATTGCGGAAAACAATTATTTTGGAAGCGGCATTACTGCATTCAGCAATTCTGAAGGCTCTCTGTATGCAAGTGGAAACAATACGGGCAACAGTTCCGGCTCCAAGCCGTTTAACACCGACAAGTATTATATGTACGTAATGCAAACTTGCAATGAAGCAAAGTCAGATTTAAAGGCTGAATCAGGCGGTTCTGCAGCCGGCGCAGGCAAGGTCTCTGTCGTTACCGAATAGCTTTTTATATTTCCCGCACTGCTTCTGTACCTGCAAGGAGTTTTTCCAGGAGGGCGCAGGTGGGTGTGGGAATATGGTGCTTTTTGGCCAGTTGGACGATTGTACCGCAAAACCAGGGGTTTTCGCTTTTGCGGCGGGCCTCCATGTCCTGCAGCATGCTGGTCTTTCCGTGGGGGTCGTGGCGGCACATCATGGCAAGGTCGTCTTCCAGGTGCTGGCTGGTGAGGGCGATTCCTTCTGCATTTGCTACGGCAATGACTTCGGCACCAGTCTGACGGGCAAGCTCCTGCATGACCGGGTATTTGAATCCGCCGTAGGGTGAGCGGCAGAGTGCGCTGAGCGTGTTGAAGGTGACGTTAATCAGGTATTTTTTCCATTGTTCCAGCTGAATGTCTTCGGGATTTACATAGGCAATGCCGGCGCGGGAAAACAAATCGCAGAGGGCTTGCACTCGTTCGGTCTTGCGGTTGTCGCTTTCGCCAAAAATCAGGCGGCCTGCGTCAGTGTATTCGATTTTGTTTCCCTCGTGGATGGAGTTCAGGCTCAGGACAAAGGCGGGGAGTACTTTTTCATCTCCATATGCGGCGGCTAAATCCCTTTCGCTTTGAATGCCGTTTAGGAGCGAGAGAATCATGGTGTCTTTGCCCACTGCCCTGCTCATGTTCTGGATAGCCTGTGGCAGCTGGGCATTTTTTGTGGCGATGATTACCAGGTCGGCGGGGCGGGCTTCTTCTGGCGTGACCCAGGTAAAGTCGGTCTTTTTGCCGTTTACAAAAATTCCGTCCCGCTCATAACGGACCTTGCGCTCTGCATCCACAATGCACTGCATGTTTTTGCCCAAGAGTTTTTGCAGGCGGATTCCCACTACGGCACCTACGGCACCCATGCCAATCATTGCAAGATTTTGTATTTCCATATGTTACTTTGCTCCATAGCGTTCCATAAATTCCCGAACGCGTTTATTGTAGCGTTCTTCCTGCTGTAGATGGGCAATGGCGTGAATCGCTCCTTCTGCCAAAAACAATTCCTTGGGAAAGGACGCAGCTTCGTAGTTTGCCATAGTCATGCTGATGGGAACCCGCTTGTCTTCGCTGCCATGGATAAAGAGCATGGGGCGGCGGTTTACTTTAAGTGCCTCAAGAGTGCTGTATTCATCCAGCGAAAAGCCTGCAAAAAGTTTGGTGTACAAGCCGCCAGTGGCAAGAATCAGTCTGGAAAGGCTGGCGGGAATATGACGCAGTTCTGTCAGTTCGTAGTAGGCCATGGCCTTTGGCTCGGTAAATCCGCAGTCAGCGATAAAGCCCCGCAGGTTCAGGGGAAGGTTTTCAAATCCGCTTGCCATTACCACCGTGGCACATCCCATGGAAATGCCCTCCACAAAAATGGGCAGGCTTCCTTCAAACATGTCGTCGATTTTTAGAATCCAGTCGCGGCAGTCAAAACGCTCTTTTACGCCAAAGGTAAGGTATTTGCCTTCGCTTTCGCCATGGGCGCGCTGATAGGGCAGGCAAACATGGTAGCCCAGACTGTTGTAGTAGCGGGCAAGGGTGGTAAAATCACGCAGGGGAGCGGAATGGTAGCCGTGCATCATCAGTACCGTGCCCTTTGCGTCCTCAGCAGGAAGAAAAAATGCCACCAGTTTTAATCCGTCAAAGGAATTCATCTCCAGACGAATAGGCACTTTTGACAAAAACCATTCAGTGTCTTCCTTATTCCGCAGGAGATTTTCTTCTCCGCCGTAGTGCTCTATCTGTTCCGGCTCAGGCTTTGTCCGTCCAAAACCAGGCACAAACATAAAACAATAAATCACCGTCAAATACAAAAAGACTGCACCGACCGCAATTGCCGCACCACAAGCAATTTTTTTGAGCGTTCTCTTTTCCATAGTGATTTTATTGTAAGCGGATTTGTGATTATTTCAAGTGGAGCAGAAGTAAAGTCTGTTTTTCTTCTATTTATATGGGGCTTCCCGTCTGCCTGCGGCAGCCGGTCGGGCTTTGCGTGGTTCCGCCTTTCGGCTCCATTGCCGGCTTGCCGCTGCGCTGTCAATCCGGCAACGGCTCTGCCTGCCTCCGTCAGTCAGGCCGCCACTACAATCCCTAAGCCAAAAAAATGAAAATTTCTTAAGAAATTCATTAAAAACGGTTTTTTAAAGGTTGCGGTATTTAAAATGTTTCCCTATAATTAGGTACCATCTAAAACAGTTTTAATGAATGCATCAGGAGGCATTATATGGTACATAAGAATTTGAGAGGGGGGGGGTATTATCGCTTCTTTTAATTATGGCGTTTGCGGTAACCGCTTGTGAATCTGATGATGATGACAGCCCGAAAAAGTCGGGTGCAATCAGTTATGCAAAGGCAACGATTGAAAAGACACTTGGAAATGATGCTTTTATCAATCCGCTTACAAATACAGGAGACGGTGCGGTAACATATACTTCCAGCGACACAAAGGTTGCCACAGTAGAAGCCAAATCCGGTCTTGTTACAATAGCCGGCACCGGAAGCACAACCATTACGGCAACAGTAAAAGATAGTGATGAATACACCTACAGCACAAAGACGGCTTCCTACACGCTGACGGTAAAAGAGGCAGTGCAGGAAAAACAGGCAGGTACTATCGCTTATGCGGCAACTGGAATAGAAAAAGCCATAGATGAAGCCGCCTTTACCAATCCGCTTACCAAGACAGGAGACGGTGTTGTAACATATGCTTCCAGCGACACGAGTGTTGCCACAGTAGATGCCGCTACGGGTGAAGTAACAATTAAAGGCGTGGCGGGAAATACGACTATAACGGCAACGGTGGCGGACTCCGCAACATATGCCTACAGCACAAAGACGGCTTCATACACGCTTACGGTAAAGGAAGCAGTTCCCGAAAAAAAAGCAGGCAATATTGCTTTTGCGACAACCGAAATAGAAAAAACTATCGGTGACTCTACTTTTATCAACCCGCTTACAAAAGAGGGCGACGGTGTAGTAACATATACATCCAGCGACATAAAAATTGCAATAGTAGATGGCGCTACGGGTACAGTTGTACTGACCGGCAATGCAGGAAGCACAACCATAACGGCAACGGTTGCGGATTCAGCCACCTATGCCTATAGCACAAAGACGGCATCTTTTACGCTGACGGTAAACAAACTGGCTGGTACCATAAGTTTTGCACGCACTACGCTGGAAATATCAGTTAATGAAACTTCATTTACCAATGCGCTTACAAAGACGGGAGACGGTACGGTCACCTATACATCCAGCGACACAAATGTTGCCACCGTACATGCTGAAAGCGGCGAGGTGACAATAAAAGGCCTTGCGGGAAATACAACCATAACGGCAACAGTGGCTGACAGTGACAAATATACTTATAGTACAAAGACTGCCACCTATACGCTTACGGTGTCTCAGTCTGCCTCAGAGAGAAAGAAAGGAAGCATCACTTTTGCCGCAGTCGAACTGGAAAAAGCCATAGATGAAGCCGCATTTACCAATCCGCTAACAAAAACAGGAGACGGCACGGTTACCTATACTTCTACCAATACGAATGTGGCCACAGTGGATGCCGCTACCGGTGTTGTAACAATGATTGCAGAAGGAAATACAACCATAATTGCTACAGTAGCAGACAGTGCAGAATACACATATCAGAATAAGGCAGCAGCTTATACACTTAAAGTCACAAAATCTGCTTCTGGAAAGCAGCCGGGAAGCATCAGCTGGGCAGTGGCTGAAGTCGGAAAAACAACGATTGATTTAAAGAGTAGCGATAATAAAGAGTTTTGGAAGCGAAAAGACGGGATTTTTTGGGAAAAAGCGGGATTTATCGGGATTATTATGTAAAAGCCTTGCACTATTTGTAATAAATTCACGCCTTTTTATTTTTTAAATTCGCCGTCGTTAGCGAATTTGAGCGGCTCATTCTTCAAAATCATAGACTTTCAGAATGTCAAAAATGTAATACCGCTTGCCTTTTTCTGCTCCCCACTCCTCAAATCCCTCGCCTTTTTTCAGTCGGCAGAGGCAGACAATCATCGGAGATTCTAGGCTGTAGCCCGCACGGAAGCCGACCGTGAAAGGCGGAAAATCCCTGCGCTTTTCGAGCATACGCTGATAATACGGATTGTCGGTGCGGTATTCCTCGCGTTTTTCTCCGAGCAAAATCTTTTTCTGCCAGTAGCCTGTTATCGGCAGAATGAGTGACGGTTTCCCGTATTTTTGCACCCATTCTGCCTGTGATGGAATGCGATTCATTTTATGCCCCTAAGATAGTATCCAAATTCAAAGCAACCACAGCCAATAATAGCAAGAATAGAACTGGCAATTAGAAATCGGATAAAATCATCGCTATCAATAACCGAATTATCATCAAGAGTTACGATAGTAACGCAAGTTATAAAGATTGTAATTGCCACGCTCAAAACATATCCCATAATTTACCACCCTCCGATTCTTCGTGTACCGCTTCCCGTCATCTGTCGGCTGAGATTTATTCCGTCGGCATCCTTGTTTCCTCTTGAAAAAGCGGTCGGGTTTGCCTTTTCAAATTTCTTTGATGATACGGAAATCGAAACTTGTTTTTCGACAAACTCTGCAATCTGCTTTTTTTGAGCCGCCAGTTCTTTCGGATTCCGCCATGAGCATTGCTGACCGAGTTCGTACATTCTGTCGTAAAGACGGCTCGCAATTCCCGCGCGGTATGACTGACGGTATTTGTATTTTGCATTTTTGCGGATGTTTTGCTTTGCCATTCGGTCTATCGTTTTGACAAGATATTTATACATCTCCGTGGACATAAAAACATCAAGTTCCTCGCCGATAAAAACAATGTTTCCCTCATAGTCGCTGTAGTGGTATGTCGCGTAAAGATTTTCTACGGCGTTTGCAAGCACAACACGCCATCTGATAAATCGTTTTGTGCCTTTTACTTTCTGTCGTATGTATTCTGAAAATTGCTCTGCTGTGAGTTTATAATCTGCCATTAACTCATTTGCTTTTTTTAGAGCAACGGCAGCCTCGTTCTCGTTCGGGGATTTTGACAGGGCGAGCAGTTTCTTCACCCTTCGTTTTACGCTTTCAAGTTCTTCCATCTTTCATCAGTCCTTGCGGCGGTCAGTCGCCGCGTTCGGTTTTGTCTGTGAACACGGAGGTGGGAATCTCTCTCAGTTCCTTGCCGAGAGATTTTGCCGTTATGATTTCGTGCGCACAGCCTACGCTTTCTTTCCAGTTCGGAATGAGGAACACGATGTCGCTCACGCCTATCATCGCGTCGTTTATGGGGAGGTATTTCCCGTGTGCCATTCCTTTTGGAAGCACGGCGGGATTGAGGACGATATAGCCTAGGCTTCCCGCATATTTCTCAGCCTGAGCGAATGTTTCTTCATATTTCGGGTTCGTGGTGATTGCGCCCGAAATGTAAGCGACCTTCCGTCCGTCGCCCTCGTAAGTCACAGGCGTTTCTTTCATTCTGATTCCTCGCTTTCAAGGATTTTTATAATCTCGCACGGCTCTAAGCCGATTTTCTGAGCCAGCAATAAAAAAGAAGCGGCGGCGACCTGCAAGCCGTTGTAAGTCATGCTGTTCACAGCCTCTTGCACCTCTTCATGCGTCAATCGTTTTTCGCCGTACATGAATGACTTTTTGCGACCGTTCAGCCAAATCGCCATAACCGCCCCTTCTGCACAAGTTTTCTTCAATCGCAACGGAAAGTTCCTAAACGCCCGTTGCGGTGCTTGCCTGTTTTGCGAAAATGCCAGGGTTTATAATCGGCACTGCGATTGAAAGCGCGAAAATCACCACGGCAAGAATCGTCACGGCAATCGGCGGAATCGGACTTGCGACGACTGACACGACGAGCATCGTAAACGACACAAGGATTACCGCAATCAAAAGCCAAAAACTGACAAAGCACTTAGCCAATTTTCTCATAGCCACACCTCCTTCCCGCGCTCCGTTGGAGATACCATGCGGGCTAGATTTTAAAAACAATAAAGGTTTTAGATTTCGGGCTTTCATTTTGAGAAAAGGGCGCGGCGGTTCGCGGTGGGTGCTTGCCGTCACGCCCAAGACCGATGAAAGCGTATGAGAAAAGTATAAAAAAGAAAAACCGCCGTTGTGCTTTAACGGCGGTTAAAATATGCCTTGACTTATGGGGCAGAGCGAGGTAATATCGTCCTAAAGGCTTGTTCAAATTGCGGTGTCAGCGGGCTGTCAGTTATCGCGGTCGCGTCCCTGTGCAAGCCTTATTTTATTTCTTCAAGTTGCGACATCATATTTTCAACGGCGGAGTTCGGCAGATACCCTACGGAACGGACAAACGGTGCCGTTATCCCATTCACTTTTACCTCTGGTCGCACAGCGATTCTGAACCACTCGCTTTCATTCACAGGAAAAAGATAAACAAGCCCATCCTTCGCAGTGTTCCCATTACCGTCCCTGAGCCAGTAGACCTTGCCGTTGAGCATAGTGTCGAGCAGGATTTCCGCGTCTGATTTCTGAATGCCGTGCCTTGTTGCCTTTATGCCTTTTATCAGCCGTGATTCCAAGCCAATGACAGCGTTCGTTCCGACATCAACTCCAACATTCTTTTTGAGCCAGTGGGCGACAGTGGCATTAAAAAATCCTACAGGCGTGATTTCATGCCCTTTGTGTTGTCCGTTGAAACTCTTGTCAACAAAATTCTGAAAGTTGCTTCTGAAAATCTGATTGTCAAAAATCGTTTTCAAAAAGTCAAAGTTCCGCTCGTCTGATTCGACATTCAGTTTCCGTGCGAGTGCCTGTACGGATGAGAAAACGCGGTCGGCTTTGCCTTGATTCCAGTTGAAGCCAGGCGTTATTCCCCTCGGTATGCGCTCGATTATTCCCTTGCGGATATTCTCATACACATCATAGGTCATGCGCGGCGCGGCGGTCTGCACGGGCACTCGCACGGTTTTCTGCGTGTCGGGGTTGTAGGCGGGTGCGCCGTCGCGCTCGTACTTTTCCTTTCGCGCCTGTGTTACGGCGACCGTGTAGCACTTGCATCCGTAGCCGTTCGGCGGGAAAATGCTGTTCCACAGCGGGTCGTCTTTGGGCAGAATCAGGTTGTTCCACCGCAAGTGCTGCTCTCGGTGGTGGACGCTCGCGCCGATTCGGTACATCAGATAGGGGTGAAGGTCGCTCTCCATCGTGCGGTCGTACTGCCCTTTTTGGTACGCGCTCCGAAGGTTCGTGCTGTAGATTGTTTTCAGTCGGCGGTCGCTTCCGAGTTGCGCGTTCACCGTTTCGCCAGTGAGCGGGTCGGTCATGTCCTTCCTGCCCCACCAACCTTTGCTGATGAGCGTGGGTTTCAAGTCCTTTTTGAACTGCTCGAAGGTCGTGCCGTTCTCAATCGCCTTTTCGACAGCGGTTTTTATGTCGGAGAGGACATCGAGCTGCATTGCCTTCGCCACCGTGAACGCCGCCGCGTGTTCCTCGTTCCACACATCTTTGTAACTGAACGCGGGACGGAGCGACTTGTTTTTGATATAGTCGAGAGCCTGTTTCGGAATGAGTTTGTCAGTCATTTCTGCTCCTTAATACATAGTTTTCCAAAGCAGTGCTTTCACCTCTTCTGCGGTATAGGTTTTCTTTCCAAGCAATTCGTTTGCTTTTACCGTATTTATAACAGATTGAATGGATTTGTATTCAAGCTCACGAAAATCACTAAAGGATTTTATTTCCGCATCTACCGCACCAAGTGCGATTATGCAAATTTCTTTAAGGTCTCGGTAGTTTTCCCATCGGTTGCGATTTCGTGTATCTGCCCAAGAATCATAGGCAGCCCTAGCTTTCTGTTCTTTTTTCTCAAATTCACAGAATTTCTTTTCAATTATTTCTCTGTCCATTTTCCTTACCCCTCAAAATGGCTGTCGCCTTTGGCGCGGGCTGAGAAGAACGCGACCGC
>ERZ842401.6786-NODE-6786-length-12062-cov-3.572833_pt1 | contig 12062 bp, 6 predicted proteins | sample MGYA00521270_ERZ842401 | MGnify/ENA primary metagenome ERZ842401 (study PRJEB31892, sample SAMEA3878208) | bioreactor metagenome | biome: Moose rumen | place: Sweden | collected 2011-10 | study: EMG produced TPA metagenomics assembly of the PRJEB12797 data set... | reverse complement strand
GCCAGGTGTGGGCGGCGTTTTTCCGGCATCCGGAGATGTTTTGCAGGGATGGGAAGTTGATTAGGTTGATGGTGTAGGAGGGGTGTTTAATCTCTTGAGATTAAGATTGTAGGCCGCTTTTAAGGATTGATGGAGAAAAAGTGTTAACTTTGTAAGATACAGCAAACGACAATACCACCGACATATGAATAAGCAGCAACTTGCAGCCAAAATATGGGCATCAGCCAATAAAATGCGCTCAAAAATTGAAGCGAATGAGTATAAAGACTATATTCTGGGCTTCATATTCTATAAGTTCCTATCAGATAATGAAGTTAGGCATCTCAAAGAGAAAGCTTTTTGGACTGACGAAGAGATTAAGAACGATCTGAAAGCGAGTGACCCGGAAGTGCTGCGCTACTGCCAAGACAATCTCGGTTATTTCATCGCTTATGATGACCTTTTCACTACTTGGCTTGATTTGGGTGTCAATTTCAGCGTATCAAATGTAACTGACGCGCTCAGTGCATTCACGCTGAATATAAGCACTGAAGAAAACAAACGCCGAGTCTTCAAAAATATCTTCAAGACACTCTCGGACGGCATTACAAAGTTGGGTGGTACTCCTGCAGACAGAACGAAAGCAATCGTTAAACTTATACGTCTCATCAAAGATATTCCCACGGATGGTAGCCAGGACTATGACGTCCTTGGATTCATTTACGAGTATTTGATTGAGAATTTTGCCGCAAATGCGGGCAAGAAAGCCGGAGAATTCTATACGCCTCACGAGGTCTCCCTTCTCATGGCAGAGATAGTGGCCGACCATCTTAAAGACCGTCGCCACATTGACATTTACGACCCAACCAGTGGCTCTGGTTCCCTGCTTATAAACATCGGTCGAGCTGTGGCCAAATACATACCTGACCGTTCTCAGGTGAAATATTACGCTCAAGAGCTGAAGGAAAACACATTCAATCTGACGCGAATGAATCTGGTCATGCGCGGCATTGATGCCGACAACATCAGGGTGCGTTGTGGCGATACTCTAGAAGATGACTGGCCGTTCTTCCAGGAAAACGACGAGGGTAAGATTATTGAGGGCTCTTATGAGAAAAAGACGGTAGATGCTGTTGTAAGTAATCCACCGTATTCGCAAAGCTGGGACCCTAAAGGCAAAAAAGAAGATGCCCGCTTCAAAGGCTACGGTCTCGCACCGCGCGGAAAGGCAGACTACGCTTTTCTTCTCCATGACCTTTGCCACATCAACAACAACGGCATCGTTACAATCGTGTTGCCTCATGGCGTCCTATTCCGTCCCGGGGATGACTTCAATATACGTAAGAACCTGATAGACAATAACAATATAGACACCATAATTGGTCTTCCAGCAGATATTTTTTATGGTACCGGTATCGCCACGCTTATTATGGTGCTGAAGCGTCATCGCCCTATAACTGATGTCCTGATTGTTGATGCTTCCAAGCTTTCGGTCAAGGATGGCAAAAAGAACAAACTTACAGCTTCAGATATACGCCGCATAGCTGACACCGTCATCAATCGTACAGAGACGCCCAAATTCGCGCGTCGCGTAAGCCGCGAGGAAATCCGCGATAATGGATATAACCTCAATATTCCACGTTATGTAGATTCATCTGAGGCGCTAGAAACATGGGATGCTTACGGCACTATGTTCGGAGGAATTCCAAATCATGAGATTGACTTATTGTCAAATTACTGGGAGACATTCCCGAATCTCCGTAAGGACCTTTTCATCCCTAAGGATGGCACTCCTTGCTCAGAACTCGCTGATGGCGAAGTCGATGAAATCATTCATAATAATGTCAACGTGCTTGCATGGAAAGAGGGCATTAGTTCTGCGCTGGAAACACTGCCGGAGTACTTACGTGAAAGGCTTCTCGATAGAATGTTATCATTAAACATTCACCGAGAAGAAATGATTCTCGCCGAAGATATCTACAAACGTCTTGATGGATGTCCGCTTCTTGACAAATACAGTGCGTATCAGATTCTGGATGATCAATGGAGACAGATATTCGCAGACATAGAAATGATTCAAACAGAAGGTTACCAAGCCGTCAGAGTCGTTGATGATGACATAGTATATCAGAAGGCGAAGAATGATAATGAGGAAGATAAACCTGTATGGAAGGGTTGGAAAGGCCACATTATTCCTTTCGAGTTGGTTCAGAGGATGATCTTGCATGAAGAGCTTAAGGCTCTAAATGAAAAAAAGGAGGAGTTGGCGACAGCGGAAGCCTTCTTTGAAGAATTGATTCAGGAACTGCCAGAGGAAGACAAAGATGCATATTTGAATGACGATAATACGGAGTTTGACATGAAGAAAGTTGGTAAGGCTCTTGATGACGCCCTTGCCAATATTGAATCTGACGAACTCTCTGCACTTGATGCTTACCTGGAATTACTTGAGCAAAAAGCAACGAAACCTCAAAAGATAGCGTTTGTACAGACGCATAAGGAAGTCGATTGGTCTGCGATTATTCCGAATAAAGATGGCACTTATGGGAAGGGTAATGTTAACTCTAGGATTAGTCTCCTTCGCATGGAATACGAATTCCCTGAAGACAGCACAGAGAGGATTCTTGTTTCCGCCAAGAAGAATACCGAGGAGGTTAAAAGGTTAAAAAAGGAAGTGTCTGCCATGGATGCTTCTCTACAGGAACTCACGAAGAGCACTATTGAGAAACTTACAGATGATGAGGTACACTCATTGTTATTTGAAAAGTGGATTCACCCTCTTCATAAAAACCTACTTTCAATTCCGGGAACGATTGTCGATGATTTGACATCCAAGGTTGTTGCCCTCGCGGCCAAATACGATACAGGCTTGGTCGATGTGGAGAGGAAAATCGCGTCGGCCAGCGCAGATTTATCAGAGATGCTTGGCTTCTTAAACGGCTCTGAATATGATATGCAAGCATATATTGAGCTTGAAAAAATCTTAAATAGCTGACTGTATGGAATTTAGACCACATAATAGGTTTGAAGGATTCGAGGATGATTGGACAATATCTACCATTGGAGATTGTTTCTCCGAACGTAAAGAGCGCTCGGGGCAAGGAGAGATGATATCAGTTACCATTAATTCAGGCATCCGAAAAGCTAAAGAATTGGACCGTACAGTTCACATTAGTGACACATCTAATTACAAGGTGGTGCGCCAAGGAGACATCGCATATAATTCGATGCGTATGTGGCAAGGAGCAAGTGGTTATTCTCCCTATGACGGAATTCTGAGTCCAGCATATACTGTCATTACACCTAAGGAAAACATTTTGTCTGAGTTTTTTGCATGTTTGTTTAAACGGCCAGAACAGATACATATTTTTGAGTTAAATTCTCAGGGTTTAACTTCAGACACATGGAATCTTAAGTATGACAAACTCAAAGATATTGTTGTATCCTATCCTAAGACGATGGATGAGCAACATATTATTGCTCAATTCTTCAAGCGCTTGGATACACTAATTGCCGCCGAAGATAAAAAACTGGAGAAACAGAAGTCCTTCAAAAATGCTTCGTTCGAAAAGATGTTCCCACGAAAAGGTGAGACTATTCCGCAAATTCGTTTTGATGGATTCAAGGGAGAGTGGGCTAAGAAAGAACTAAACGAAGTTGCTTGCTATTACCGTGTGTCAAATGAAAATATTCATCATCAGAATCTTCTGTCGTTAAGTTACGGCAAGATTGTTAAAAGGAATATCAAGAGCAAGAAAGGTCTCTTGCCAGCATCATTTGATACTTATCAAGTTATAAAAGAAAACATTATTGTCTTGCGTTTCACTGATTTACAGAATGACCATAAAAGCCTAAGAGTTGGACTTTCAAAAGAAGAAGGCATCATTTCTCCGGCCTATGTGTGTCTAGAATGCAAGGATAGCATTAACCCTGATTACTTATACCTCCTTCTGCATTATTACGACTTGTGCAAAGTCTTTTACGGAATGGGTGATGGAATGCGTCAGACGCTAAGTTATTCTGATATCAAGGGCCTACAATTGCTGGTTCCTAAAGATGAAAAAGAGCAGCAAAGAATTGTAGATTATTTCTCCCGGATTGACCTCCTAATCTCCTCACAAGAGAAGAAACTAAATTTATTACGTTCACTTCGGAAGTCATTTCTTGAAAAAATGTTTGTTTCCGTCCAATAATTGCATAACATGTACGAATACGAACACGAGACACCGTTTGAACGCGACCTTGTTAACCTTCTTGTAAGCGAGAAAGGTTGGGAAGGTGGCGTCTTGATGAACCCTACAGAAGAGGATCTGATACAAAATTGGGCGGAAATCATCTTCGATAATAACCGTCAGCCGACACGTCTTGGAGACTATCCGTTAACCCGGGGAGAAATCAACCAGCTGCTGGAGCAAATCAATAACGCCGTGACGCCTCTTCAAAAGAACGAATTGATTACCGGCGGCGAATTGATGATAGTCAGGGATAATCCCGACCATCATGAGATGTTGGGACAGACTGTTACGTTATACATCTTCGACCGAAACGAGATTGCCGTAGGACGCTCCAAATACCAGATTGTACGGCAGCCGAAGTTCTCAACCGAAGACCCGATTATGCACAACCGTCGAGGAGATATCATGCTCCTCATCAACGGCATGCCGGTAATACACGTTGAATTGAAGAGCTCGAAAGTAAAACTACACCAGGCTATTGAGCAAATACAGGCTTACAGCGATTTGGGAATCTTTCAAAGAGGTCTTTTCTCTCTTGTACAGATATTCGTTGCAATGAACCCAGAGGATATGTGCTACTTTGCAAATCCCGGATTCGGAATCAAATTTAACAAGGATTTTATCTTCAAATGGGCGGATGCGGATAATATTCCGCAGACTCACTGGAAGTATATCGCGGAGACCTTTCTTTCCATTCCCATGGCACACCAAATGATTGGTTACTACACCGTAGCTGACAAAGGTGATAACACACTCAAGGTATTGCGCTCCTACCAGTATTATGCTGCGGATAGAATTGCGCGTAAGGTAGAGAAGGTAAATAAAATGCACTGGGATGGGAACGACATATATGGAGGCTTCATTGAGCATACGACCGGTAGCGGAAAGACACTGACGAGTTTTAAGGCTGCACAGCTTATTGCCAAGCGTAAGCTCGCAGATAAAGTGGTTTTCCTGGTGGATCGAATTGAATTGGGGAATCAGTCCCACGATGAATACGCTAATTTTACTGATGCCACCATCGATATCCACGACACGGATAACACCGATGCTCTTGTTGCGAAGTTGAAATCTCCAGAGGAGGACGGTGAGATTCTTATCGTTACGTCTATCCAGAAATTGAGCCGGATACGGCGAGATAACACGAATGCTTACGACCTGACCAAAATCAATTCCAAGCATATCGTTTTAATAGTTGATGAGTGTCATCGCAGTACCTTCGGCGATATGCTGATTAATATCAAGCGGACTCTCGACCACGCGATTTTCTTCGGTTTCTCCGGAACCCCCATACGCGAAGAGAACAACCATGGCGGAATGACGACTGCCGACATATTTGGCCCACTTTTACACCGATACAGCGTTGCGGATGGTATTCGTGATCATAACGTCTTAGGTTTTGATCCATATATGGTGGAGACGTATCCGGAGTTTGATGTCCGTCAGGCAGTTGCTTTAGACAAAGCAAATGCCGCATCAGAAGAAGAAGCTTTCACGGATGAACGCAAAAAGAAGGTCTATTTGAAGTATATGGACGAAGTTCCTATGGCCGGTTTTTCAGATGACACGGGAATCTACCATGCCGGCATTGAAGATCTTTTCGCGTCCATTAACTATGATACGGATAAACATCGTCGTGCTGTTGTAAGTGACATCAAAAAGCGTTGGATGCACAATAGCCTTGGAAATAAGTACCACGCTATATTGGCCACATCCAGCATCGCAGAGGCCGTAGACTATTATCATCTTCTGAAAGAAGAAATGAGCGGCTTGAAGATAACCTGCCTTTTTGATCCGACTACTATCGATGGTGAGGAGAATGAAGACGGCAATGGAAGGAAGCTCACTCCAGCAGAAAAAGAACGCGCGCTTGTCGAGATTTTCAAAGACTACAAGAAGCAATTTGGAGTAGATTACAATCTTGCACAGCATAAACTCTTCAAAAAAGACCTTGCCCAACGCCTGGCTCACAAGAAACCGTATCTGACCGTAGAGCCAGAATTGCAATTGAACATACTTGTTGTCGTTTGGCAGATGCTCACAGGGTACGATTCTAAGTGGGTAAATACGCTATATTTAGACAAAGAACTAAAAAATGAGCATCTAATTCAAGCCTTCTCACGCACAAATCGTCTCAATGGAATCGATAAGCAGAATGGCATCATTCGTTATTATCGTTATCCCCACTCAATGAAGCGTAATGTAGAAGATGCCTTCAAGCTCTATTCCGGTGACAAGCCTTTTGACCTGTTTGTTTTAAAACTTCCTGAGAATCTCGAAGGTCTTAATCAGACATTTATTGAAATCCGGGAACTATTTGACACTTGCGGTATCCAAAACTTTGAACATCTTCCTGAGGAGAAAGCGGATAAGGCGAAGTTTGCACAACTGTTCCAAAGCCTCAACAAGTTCCTATATGCTTCTCGCTTACAGGGTTTTACGTGGGATAATCTAACCCAAACAATGCCTGATGGCACAGTCATCGAAGTTTTCGTTGATGAGGAAACATACAATATCCTTCTTCAGCGTTACCATGAACTTGCGACAGGAAGCAGCGAGGGTGGGGATGAGATTCCATACGATATTGACACCCAAATTTCCGAATTGGCAACGGGGAAAATCAACACGGATTACATGAACGCCAACTTTACTAAGTTCGTGCGCTCTTTTCAGGCCAATGACCCTACGGAGGAACAACAACGTCTACTTAACAGTCTGCACAAATCGTTCGCTACAATGTCACAAGAAGAGCAGACCTATGCAAACCTCTTCCTCACAGACTTTATGAACGGCGAGATTCAGCTGGAGGAGGGCAAGACTCTTCACGATTATATTGTTGAGTACCAGACTCGCGCACGGGACAATAGGACGCAGCGCTTCGCTGATGCGCTTGGGCTGGACGTTAACTTATTGCGTGATGCCATGCGTAGAGTTACGTCTGAATCTAGTATTACCAATGCCATACTGAACCCCATCAAAGATTCGATGGACAGAGAAAAGGCTAAATCTTACTTCGAATGGAAAGAGCATATTTCCCTCTCAATGCGTAAGGTTATAACTAAAGTTGATGACATTCTTCGTAGATTCCTTCTGCAGGGCGGCATTGATATTGAATTAATGCCCCAGGAAGGGCCATCGATTGGCTCTACTATTCGTGTATTCTCTGATTATCTCTTTGGCCGGATCCCTCTTTATACGCTTAGGGCAGCGTGTGGTTATTTTGAGGATGGAGAAATACCTGAACCAGAAGGATGGATTGATGCGTCAGGGCATGGGTTTACTCCAGATCCGGAGCGGCACTTCGCCGTACGTGCCAAAGGAAATTCAATGTTCCCTAAAATTCATGATGACGATTTGTGTGTATTTGAATGGTATCATGCAGGCACACGTGATGGGGAGATCGTTTTAATGCAGTGTAGGGATGTGGACCCTGACACAGGAGGGAAATACACAATTAAAAAGTACCATAGCGAGAAAGGAACCGCAAAAGATGGCTGGAGTCACACAAGAATCACTCTTAAGCCGCTCAACTCTGATTTTTCTCCCATTGAGCTAGACTCCACCGAAGAAAACTTATATCGGACTATTGGTATATTTAAAACTGTAATTGCGCAGAACAATGGTTGAGCATTTGAAAAAATCACATCTGAGGCTATTGCTTTTGCCTATTTTATCTCTTCTTTCATTTTCCTGCAGTAAGATTTCGCAGTCTGAACTGCAAGGTAATTGGTATGTCAACACGATACTGGTTCAGGAAGTGACATCCGATACTGATTCTGGGTGGACATCTCAAGAATGCATCGCCCCTGTTTTCTTCGTCCATGAGATTCTTATGCTTCAAAAGTCTGTCATCCTGCCGTGCCCATCAGCAGATTTCATGCTTCGCGGATATAATGACTACAAGGGCGAAATCAAGTACTCTCTTTCCGGAGACAAACTTGTCATACCGGAGATTCATTATTCCCAGTATAATGTGGAAGAAAATGGCGATGCTTCAGCATCTGAGATCACATTCTATGGCATCGCCTTCAACGTAAACACGAATGGAGGGAATATGGATCTTAGTAGCACCGTTGAGCAGACCGACAATCTCGGTAATGTCAAGAAACGCACAAATGTCCGAATCGAACTATCCAAGACCGAACTAACCAACGAAGACAAATAATTCACCATGAAAAGATATTTACTTCTTGCCCTTGTTGCATTGTTTATATTCGCCTGCGAAAAGAATCCGGAAGAAGATAAGGCTCAAACAAAAGACTATTCTGTCTCAGGTCTGGTAGAGAAAGGCCCTTTTGTCAGTGGCTCAACTCTCAATCTTCAGCCGCTCAATGAGGCCTTTACACCCGTTGGGACCAATTTCCACACAGATATCACTGATAATGATGGTTCTTTCAATCTTGGAAAGATTTCATTGGATACCCCTTATGCTACATTGTCCGCTAATGGTTATTTTTTCAATGAAGTCACTGGCGAGCTTTCCAAAGGCACACTGAGCCTAAACGCCATTGTTGATCTTTCAAATAAATCCACAGTGAATGTGAACCTGCTGACTCACCTGAAGTATTATCGTATTCAGCATCTACTAAGCGAAGGAAAATCTTTCAAAGATGCCGACAAACAAGCTCAAGAGGAGTTACTTACCGCCTTTGGGCTTCAGGCATTTAATTCCGGCGATGTGTCGCAGTATTCCATTACCGCCGGAACCGACCAGGCCGCGGCTCTTATTGCCATTTCTTCTCTTGTTCTGGTCAATCGCACCGAAGCCCAGCTGACAGAGTATCTGTCAAACCTCAGCAAAGAGTTTGGAGACAATGGTGTGTTCTCGTCAGGAATTAAGGCCAAAATTGCTGCCGATATGGTTGCCCTGGATAGCAAACTGGACCTTATTAAGGACAACATCGTCAGGCGGTACCAGGATTTAGGAAAGAACGTTACTGTCAAAGAACTGTATTCCTATTTCGACTGGGATGGAGATGGAGTGGCCGACTACGCATCCAGGCCAAGTTTTGAAGTCCTAAGCCAGCGGCGCACTACCTCCGGAAGAGTTATGACTTTCACAACAAACCGGGACTGGAATGTAGCTGGAAAGCCGGACTGGGTGACAATCGAGCCTTCTTCCGGTAAGGCATCCTCACAGCCTCAGACTATTTCCATCAAGGGGAGCAGCCCTGACTTGGAAGCTATTGGAAATCGTTTCACATACAGCGTCTCTTATGGTAACGACGAAAAAGAAATCGAGTTCACTTATTATCCCGCCAGAAATCATAGCGACAAGAGATTATTGCTACTGTATTCTGCTGGCTTTAATTCCCTGTCTGCCTATCTGAAGGATGATATTGAATCTCTTTGTGGAGGCTATGTTCCTTCTTCCGATGCAAATGATGATGTTCTCTTGGTATTCAGCCGCCTTTCTGCAAGCGGGAATGATTTTTCCACCCCCACAAAGCCCGTCCTTTTCAAAGTATATGAGAATGATGAAGGAGAGATTATCCGCGAAACCCTGAAAGAGTGGAGTGAAAGTACGGTTGCATCCTCAAAGGAAACTATGCAATCAGTGTTCTCATACATCTCGGAACATTTCCCGGATTATGGTTATGGAATGGTATTCTCCTCTCACGGTAGTGGCTGGCTTCCCGCTGGCTATTATGCCAACCCTCAAGAGTTTGGCGATGATTATGCTACCTCAACCAGCGGGTTTAACGTGAGCACAAAATCAATTGGCCAAGATAGAGGCTCAGATGGTTCAACCACTGAAATGGAACTGAAAGAGTTCGTTGAAGGTTTAACCGTTCATCTGAACTACCTGGTATTTGATGTAGTCTATATGGCAGGAATTGAAGTGGTTTATGAACTCCGGAATAAGTGCGACTATATCGCCGCATCTGCAACGGAAATCCTTGCCGATGGACTCAACTATGATTTGCTGTCTTACCGTATATTATGCTCAGAACAGTCGGATTTAAAAGGGGTATGCGAGGATTACTATAGTTACTACGCAAAGCAAAGCGGGCAGATGCAGTCTGCCACCATCTCACTTGTAGATTGCTCAAAGCTTTCCTACTTGGAGAGCGTTTGTCACCGTATATTTGAATCCAACGGTCCTGCTTTCAACATAGCGTCGGAAAATGGCATCCAGTCTTTCAACAGAATGCCTCAAAGGCCGTTCTTCTATGATATGGCCGATGTGTTCCGTGCCGCACTGGGAGAGAGTTCTACGGATTATTCTGAAGTCTCTGCCGCTATTTTAGATTGCGTCATCTACAGAGAGAGTACCCCTGCATTTATGGGTAAGGCAATTTCGACCTTCTGTGGTCTGAGTATGTTTATCCCGAGCCTGGGCCGTGACTATATCAAGAATTACTACAATACGAACATCAGCTGGTGCAAGGACACAGAGTACATGGATGCTCAAGACCCGATGCACAATCCTCAGTATCTGATTATTCAGTATGGCGTTAACACAAAATCCAGCATCACTATCGAAGATGCCATGACTTCCAATCCGTTTGTTGAAGGGGTTGAAGTTTCTGTAAATGGGGAAACCTATGCATTGGAGCGTTTGGATGTATATGGGGGAGCAATTGGCGTAAAAGTACCAAAGGCAGAACAGTATATCGTTTCATATCCGGCCGGAAAAATCGTCAGCGATGGACATGTCGCACGTGTCACGACAACAATAGAGTCCAATCAGACGGCAGAGCCTGAGATGTACTTCTATGGCGCCCTTGCTCCGTATGGGGGTATCGAAGTGGGAAATCCCAGTCCGGTTCAAATGCAGCCATGCTTGGCCGCAATGCGTTTTACTCCCGCTGAAGGCATAACCGATATTGAGATTGGACCGGCGGCCGAAAACGAATACTTCGTCGGCACCGCGTCATTTGTCCCGAACGAAAACGACAAGTACTTGTTCAGCGATCTGAATCCAAACATAGAATTCAAATCCGATGCATGCAGATTCATTACGGTCAATAATGACTGCAAAACAGATAGTTTCTATATTGTTACCTTCCCTCAAACACTGAGTCAAGGATTAAAGGTAAAATATACAGTAGTCCAGAAAGACCCCAGTACCGGTGCCATAATTGCCAGCGTTGTTAATGAGAAAACCACTACGCAGCTTAGTCAGCTGAGGGCAGGAACAATAATAGCGATGACTCTTCCTAATCATTAAGAGAAGCGGCCAAAGAGTATGAAACACGGTCTTGCCCCACTTGTTTGCCCAGGCCCTATCGTTCTGGTCCTCGGCTCCCTTCCTGGCGATGAATCCATCCGTCGGCAAGAGTATTATGGGAACCCGCGAAACATGTTCTGGAGAGTGTTGGCGTCCGTTTTCAAAGATACTATTCCAATGGATTATCCAGAGAAGAAAGCCTTCCTTGCAAAGCATCATGTTGCACTTTGGGATGTATTCGCATCAGCGCAACGTGAAGGAAGCCTGGACGCAAACATCCGTGAGATTTCGATTAACGACATCTCATCATTCCTGAAGGAGCATCCGAGTATCAGACTCATTGCCCTTAACGGAGGCAAAGCAGCCAAGGCTTTTAAAAAGATGCTGAAGCTGTACCCGCATGGTTTTGAAGGCGTACATATCCGCCCTTGCACCAGCACAAGCCCTCTGAGTATCAGCGCCGGATGGCCCATGGAGCGCATAGTAGAACAATGGAAACAACTCCTCACTGCATATGAAGATTTTTGACTATAGATCCATCAGCTGCTCCCTTCCTGCGGGAATCAATAATATGACAGCCGAACTTCAGAAGCTCGGCAAACAGGGTTGGGAACTGGTTTCCGTCTGCCCAACATCGAGCTCGCAGTACGGTGTCGAAGAACTAACAGCATTCC
>ERZ842401.6785-NODE-6785-length-12062-cov-4.583743_pt1 | contig 12062 bp, 9 predicted proteins | sample MGYA00521270_ERZ842401 | MGnify/ENA primary metagenome ERZ842401 (study PRJEB31892, sample SAMEA3878208) | bioreactor metagenome | biome: Moose rumen | place: Sweden | collected 2011-10 | study: EMG produced TPA metagenomics assembly of the PRJEB12797 data set... | reverse complement strand
CCAGGGCGATTCCCTTTTCAATGGAAGCCAAGGAGTTGTCCGGTGTTCCCTCACAGCCGGAATGAGCGGAGATCATGATTTTTTTCATGAGTAATCCTCCTGTATTATGGCTGATTCACCCAAATGGGGCTCGTCCAGCCAAATCTTCCGTCTGTTAGCTGCACGCGCAGGTAATAACAGTCACAACTGGTTTCAGCGGCATAATCGAAAATGATTTCTTCGGCTTTTCTCGTAAAAAGATAATCCTCGCAGTTTTTTACCAGCATGATTTTCTCCACCGGGGCGTCAGCGCGAACGCTGATATAGATTTCCCTGTCGTCTGCAGATGAAAACTCTTCCCCCATGAAATGCCCGTTGATGCGGAAATCGATCCACATCCTGCCGCCCATGAAGCCGTAGCATCGGCGGGCTTTCAGTGCCCGAAAGATGGCTTCCGCAGTGTTTTCTTCACACAAAACGCCGGTGATACCGGGATATTTTTCAATGCCCTGATACTTATCCGAAATCAAGCCGTTTTGCATTTTATGATCGTCCGAAGCGGCGATGCAGCCCATTTTAGCCCCGCGCCGCAGCGCGTCCTGCCAGCACCCGCCCCGACACATGCCGCCTTTATCCACATTCAGCGGATTATCGAAGTATTCCGCGCTGTCGCCCCGGGAATAAATTTCGATCAGCGGCGTAAACAGGGTAGCGTCCATTTTGAAAAAATCCGCGCCGGAACCGAGCTGATAAGTATCATGGGGGATCACCAGCCGATCCTCTCTTGCCAGAAGGGCTTTCAATTCCTTCGCGGTAATATCGCCGTCAACCGATGTACGAAAGAGTTCTCCCGTGAAATCATCATGATAAACGATCATGTTATTGTAATAGGGATACGCGTCTATTTCATAGCCCAGAAAAGTGGAAAATCTTCCGGGTTCGTTCCAATGGACGGCGGCGTCCCTAAGCGCCTCTCCCTTTTCCCCGTAAAGCGTCGGCTTGCCGACGCCACCGTGGTTATGATCGGTCAGCGCGGCAAAATCCAGCTTGGCCCAATTCCGAATGTTTTCATAGTATTCGTCCGGCGTGGGCCGTCCGTCGGACAGGCAGCTATGTCCATGCAGATCCCCAAAGTAAATGTGATAGGGATTCTCTTTTGGATAAAATCGCTTCATGGATTCCCTAAACCGAAGCATCGCTTTTTCGCGTTCTTCCTCAGATTTCTCGCCTTCCGTGTAAACCTGATCGGTGATCACCCGGTTGCGGTACGGCGTATCAAAGCGGCGGGCTTGCTTTCTCTCCGGGCTGAAGTCTGCGTCATGAGGCTTCCACATAGCGTTTCTCCTTTTTAATGTCCCGAAATTACGACTGTTTTTCCCATTGGATGCTGACGACCGTTCCGCCTTCCGGAGGACAAGAAATATCAAATTTGCTGTCCTCGCCCATGCACATTTTGATGCGGGTGTATACATTATACAAACCGATACTGTGCCCATGCTTGCCGGATTGCAGCATCTCCCGGATGGCTGTTATTTCCTCCTGGCTGATGCTTTGTCCGTTGTTTTTCACCGTCATATGGATCCAGCCGTTTTCCTCCCATACCCGAACGGTGACCACTAGCGCTTCCTCCGGATTCCCGCCGTGTTCACACGCGTTTTCTACCAGCGGCTGAAGGGTAAAGCGAGGAAGCAGCGAATCATTCAGTTCCTCCGGCACGTCACATTCCAGCTTAAAGTTATTTCCGTAGCGCAAATCCAGCAGCTTGGTGTAATGCTGCAAATGATCCAGCTCCTCCCGGATGGTCCATTTGATTTTCCATTCCCGGAACATGGGACGAAGCATTTTGGCCAGTTCGCCCAGGGCGTCGGACACAGGCTCGGCGTCCATGATGGAGGCCATCCACCGGATGGCGGAAATGGAATTGAACACCATGTGCGGCGATAATACGGTTTGCAGATTCCGCATTTCCAGTTCCAGCTGATCATGCTCCATTTTGCGGATCTGATCGATATGCCGATTCAGGGACAGGTTCATTTGATTGAATTCCTGACGGATATTTTCAAATTCCTCCACATTCAGCGGCTGATCGATCTGCGTTTCCAGATGGCCTTCTCCCAACTGAATAATACCGGTTTTCAGCGCGTCAAAATTGCGCATGAAGCGCTTGAGCCACAATAAGTAAATGAACAATGCAATCAAAAACACCAGTGCCGCCACAAGCCAAACGGTAAGCCGCATTTGACGAAGATTTCGCTCATACATCTCCATGGGCATTTCCCGTATCAGATTCCAATTGAGTTCCGGAAGCCTGCTGGAATAAACATAGACGGATTCGCCTTTAGCGTTTTTGAGAATTGTTCCGCCCTCTGGAACATTCAGCAATTGTTCTTTGGTCAAGGTTCCCTTTTCACCGCACTGTATAAACTCCGCATCATCCTCTGTGATCAAGTGGAGCGTACTTACGCCATCTTCCAGAGTATTCAAATATCCTTTGAAAATGCTGTCGTCAACCAGCATGATCGCGGAACAGTTGCCATAGCTTACATTGACCATTTTCCAAGCGGAAGCCATCACCGTTTGGGGATATTTGGGATCATTGATTCCGAAATAAATATCAGAACCGGACAGAGGGCCGAGCCAGACCGTTTTTCCACGATCCAGTTGCTGAATTTGGTTTACCTGCTCTTCCGAGAAAATATCCTGTATGGGGCAGTCAAAGAATACATTTCGGTAAGGAAGCACGCCAAACATGCTGCCGTCCTCACGCAGGAACAGCAGGCCATATATATCCCTTTGATTATTGATTTCTCCACGCAGATAATTCACGCAGGCAATACGGCTCAGAATTCTTCCTTTCATGGTACGGTAATCCTGACGCAGATAAGACGCGACGGTGTTATCCGCGATAATAGACAGGATGGCGTTTCTGGATTCGGAAATGCTGATGATGTTGTTGCTGGCGATATACTGAAACGCCGCGCTGTTTTTTTCATCCTCCTGATCCAGAATGGTTTTCGTATAAATGCGCGAAACCAGCACCGTCAGCAAAATGACCACAAAAACTGTCATAAGAACGAACGGCAGCAGGATACGTACATTCAGTTTATTGAACCATAATACCCGGCGTCTTTTCCTGAGGGGAGCATCCAGGCGGCTTGACGGCTCCTGTGGGCCGGTTCGCCCGTTATTCAATGTATTTTTCACTTATCCTCCCTCCATTGTCTGGGGGATTGGCCGCAGAACTGCTTGAAACGGGCACTGAAATAGGAAATATCGGGAAACCCGCACCGCTCAGCCACTTCGCTGACCTGTAAATCAGTGTCTTTAAGCAAAGCCTGGGCGTGCAGCATGCGGGCATTCATAACGTATTCGGAATAGCTGCTCCGGAGTTCCGATTTAAACAGCCTGGAAAAATATCTGCTGTGAAAACCAACCACGCCGCACACTTGCTCCAGGGACAAATCCTCGGACAGATGATTGTTAATATAATCCAAGGCTTGCCTGATTTCTGGCCTGATTCTTTGGAAGCTTGTCTGTATCTGGCTCTCAGTTTTTTCACATATCCATTCTGTCATTTCATTCAGACCGCCAAAACTGTCATGAGAGCCCACCATGTGTAGCAACTCCTCATTTTTACGATATATCCAGTCAAATCCGTTTTGAAGAGGACCGGGATAATTCTTTAATTTATCGTTAAAATTTATAAATCCTTCCTGAGTATACAGGATGGGCATGCTCCTGACAATTTCTTTATTAAGTTTATTCAACCTTTCATGCTGATAAACGCCGTTTGCATTCACCCAAAGATACGCTGCATCAAAATAACGCGGTTCGTGGAGCAGATCGATCAGGAATTGGGCCATATTGGGCAGGTGCTCCTCCACTGCCGCAAACAGGGCAACGATCCCCATTTTGACTCCGAAATGATCCTGCACATACCGCAGCAAATCCTGCAGTCCTTTCCCTGAAATATATTTTTCGGGTTCTTCCCGCCACAGCAGCAACAGACAGCTTCCTTTGGATACCACATCGTAAGTTTCCCGGCCATTGATCCTGCTCAGTACCAAATTGGAAAGGGATTGCTGCATCTGATGCGATAGCTTTTCTTCCGGAAAAATCCGCAGCCCAATCATGCCTTTTACTGCAAAAGGAAGCATAGCGCCGCTGTTTTCAAACAGGATGCTGTGCCATCGGTTGTCCTCGCCCGTATTTTCATTGAAAGGATTATCGGTTTCCCGAAGCTTTTCACACGCCTGCTTAACCGCCGCGCTGATATCCGATTTATTCATTTCCGCCTTGAGCAGGATAGTAGAAACACCGTATTGCCGGATCTCTTTCAGCGTTTCGTCGTCGTCCACGTTGGTAACGATGATCAGCGCGCAGTCCTGATTGACAGCGCGGATTTTTTTGATCAGCTCCACACCGCTCAGGCCGGGCATGCGGATATCCGTGATCACGATATCCGGCTTATACTCCTGATAGAGCTTCCAAGCTTCCAAACCATTTCCGGTTTCACCGATCAGGTGAATATCCATCTCGGCCCAGGAAACGCAGCTGGAAATGCCGATCCTGACCAGCAGTTCATCCTCCGCAATCAAAGCTGTGATCATCGTTTTTACTCCTGTTGAAATTATGTTTCTTTTCCTGAAAGTACAGAAAGCCCGCCCTCCTGAACAACGCGCGGAGGGCAGGCTTTCCTTCAATCATTTGGCCTGGCTCTTTCATATGCAGCGCACACCATGTTTGAGCCTCCTTGGGAACAGAGAATGACCGTCCAGCGTTTTAGCCTTTCACCGCGCCCACCATGATGCCTTTGATCAGGAAACGCTGCATGAAGGGATACACACACAGGATGGGGATTACGGAAATCATGGTCACGGTCATTTTCAGGCCGCGGGTGGTCATTTGGATTTCCAGATCGGCGATTTCCTGGGTATGGTCCTCGTACAATTGCTGCAGCAGCTTATCCGCCTGGTTCAGATAACGGTACAATAGCAATTGCAGCGTAGTCAGGTCCGGGCGGGCCGCATTGTACAATTGGTTATCCCACCAGGAGTTCCACTGGCTGTTGGAAGCGTAAATGGCCAGCGTGGCGGCAATGGGCAGGGACAGGGGCAGAATGATGGACAGGAACACCTTCATGGTGGACGCGCCGTCGATGCGGGCGCTCTCCTCCAATTCCTTGGGAATGGATTCTACGAAGGTTTTTACCAATATCACGTGGTAAGCGCTTAAAACACTGGGAATCACATAAATCCAGAAGCTGTTCACCAGCCCGTATTCCCGCATGACCAGGTAAGTGGGAATCATACCGCCGCCCACGTACATGGTGACGATCATGAACCGGTACAGCACCTTGCGGAAGGGCATGGTATCCTTGGTGTACAGATAGCCCAGCATCATGCAGCAGAACACGTGACTCACGGTGCCCAGCACGGTGCGCACCACGGAGATGAGAATGGCGTTCCCGATCTCGCGGATGGTCAGCATTTCATGAAAGTTGTTGAAGGTAAAATTAATGGGCAGCAGCAGCGCCTTGGTGCCCTCGTTTCCGCCGCTGAGCGACTGGATAAGCACATAATACAGCGGATAGGCGCACATGAAAAGCATAAATGTGAAAAAAAGTGTATTGCAAAACACGAACGCTTTCCGGGATGGGGACGATTTGATGGCGTTTTTCCGTTTCCCAACGATTTGATCAGCCTGCGCAGCGCTCACGCTTCATCCCTCCCCTTACACGATGGTTTCGCCGCGAATCTTCTTGGCGATCCAGTTAGTTACGAACAGCAGCGTAAGCGATACAACAGATTTCATGACGCTCACCGCCGTGCCGTAGGAATAGTCCATGTTCTGGATACCGCGTTTATAGGTGTACATTTCCAGGGTTTCCAGCTGATTATACACCAGCTTGTTCTGGAATACATACATTTTGTCCATGCCGTTGTTCAGTATGTGAGCCACGCTCAGCAGCAGCAGCACCAGGAAAGTGGGCAGGATGCCCGGCAGCGTGATGTGAAGGGCCCGCTTGAAGTATCCGGCTCCGTCGATGGAGGCCGCCTCATACAATTCCTGATCGATACTGGTGATGGCGGCGATGTAGATGATGGCGTCCCAGCCGATCCCTTTCCACACACCCAAAGCAGTCATGAACGTATAAATCGCTTTTTTATCCGTCAGCAAATGCTGGGATTTCCCGAAATTGGCCAGGAAGGCGTTTACCGGACCTTCCGAGGACAGCATGGCATAGCACAGGGCATACACAATGACCCAGCTGATGAAGTGAGGTATGGTGGTCAGGGTCTGCACGGTCTTTTTGAAATGCCGATTGCCGATTTCATTGAGCAGAATCGCAAAAATAGGCGGAAAAAATTTGCACAGATAACCCAGGCCGGAATAAATCAGCGTATTTCGCAGGGCGTTTCCGAATGAGCCGGTGGCGAACATTTGCTGGAAATTGCGAAATCCTACAAATTCGCATTTCAGGATCGGCATGCCCACCTTGTACTTGATGAATGCCAGATACCACCCCGCAAGCGGCACATAGCTGAACATAAAAATATAGATCAGGAACGGAAGCGCAAGCAGCAGCAAGCCCCATTCTTTTCTCTTTTTTTCTTTGAGCTGCAGCTTGGGCTTCGCGGGATTTACGGCGGTCTGGCTCATGGCTCTCCCTCCTTTGAATCGCGGGATAAATGAACGGCCGGGCAAAGCCGTCAAGTCGTCTGGCTTTGCCCGGCACAGAGATTATTGTTTACTTGATGTAGCCGCTGTAATCCGCTTCGGTGTAGGGCTCGCGGCCATTGATGGCCTGGGCTTCCTGCACCAGGGGCCCCATGATCTTGGCCACGGCGTCCCACTGTTCCTGATAAGCCTTGAACACTTCGGGTTCGCCGTAGGATTCGATTTCTTCGAGCATACCCTTCTGGATGCTGTTGAATTCATCCTCGGTTTCCGCCATCCACAGCTCGGCCTGATGGCTTTCCAGCACATCCTGCGCGGAGGCGATGATGCGCAGCTGATCGGCGTCCAGGCCGGTCATCAAAGCGGAAATGGCTTCACCGCAGTCATTGCGGAAGTCCATGCCGCCCATCTTATAGAAGGCGTCGGTGGGCAGGTCCACTTCATAGTACGCGCACATGTCCTTGGCCACGTTATCGGTCACGTGCTCAATGGCGTACTGACGGTCATTGGCATAGAATTTCAGCGGTTCGCCGTCCACGGGATGCGGCATGTTGTCGCGCAGGCCCAGCGTATTGTTGGGATATTCGTTGTAGTTATAGAAGTAGTCGCCCTCAGCCTTGGTACCCTTTTCAATTTCGGCGATGCCGAATTCGGTCATATAGGGCTTTCCATTCTCGTCGTAATCCCAGGTAACGCCCTTTTCGCCCAAGTACACTTCACGGAGGAAGTCCGGATCGAACATCAGGTTAAAGAACTGCAAGGCCAGTTCCTTGTGGGGGGTGTTCTTGGAAATGAAGCCCATGTAGGCGGAGCCGTTGCCCATCAGCTGGTACACGTTGGTGTAGTACACGGACGCGTCGCAGGGGATGGTGCAGTAGCCGGAAATGGAGTCGGGATTCTTCTTGATCTGATCCTTCAGCAGATCGCCGTTGCCGTTGTGCAGGCCCATGTACTGGCCGCGCTGGCGCTTGACGGCGAATTCATCGCTGGTCATGGTGAACAGGTCCATATCGAAGGTGCCGTTATCCTTTCCGGCGTTGTACAGCTTGTTGATCCACTTGGCAGAGGCCCACCACTGGCTGTGATCGGGATCCAGGAAGCCGTCGTAGATTTCATTGGTGAAAATATTGTTCTGGTACTGATAGGCAGCCCAGTAGTCCACGCACAGGTAGCTGCGGAACGCGGTGTCGTAGCCCTTGAAGTTGCTGGTGCCGTACAGATAGGTGGGATAGCCGTCCTCGGTTACGGGATGATTGGCCTGCATCTGCTTAAGCACTTCCAGATAATCATCCTCGCTGTGGATTTCGGGGCAGCCCAGCTCCTTGTAGTAGTCCCAGCGCACCACATAGCCGCGGGTATTGAAGGTTCTGCTGTAACCCACGCCATTGTAGCCGATACCGGCGGGGAAGAAGTAGAAACCTTCGCCGTTGGTGAGCAGCTGCTTATACAGCTCGATGGTGGGAGCGGCGGGGCCGTTTACCAGGTTAGGCAGGTACTCTTCCATGTAGGGGGTCACGTCCAGCGCCAGATCGGCCTCCAGGATGGCGGACAAATTGTTGTTCGGATGCACGATGTCCGGCAGGTCGCCGCTGGCCAATACGGCCGCGTAGGTATCGGTGGGCAGGGGGATGAACTGGATCTTGCAGCCCAGCCGGTCTTCCACGAGGCGCCACATCCGCTGGCCGTCATAATCGCGGTCCGGGTCAATATCACCGATGGTCAATACCGGACGATCCTCTGCCAGGGTGATGCCCGCCAGCAGGCTGATGCTCATGATGAGTGTCAGCAGGAAAGCAATGAGTTTCTTCATGGTTTTGTCCTCCTTTTTTGTATTCACGCTTGCTGCTTCTGCAGCTGTTATTCTATTTATACCATTTTTTCAGTGAAAAAAGTATGAATTTGGTAACTTCTTTTTTAGTTTTTTCAACTTTTTGGTTTCGATTCGGCCAATTTATACATATACAAATATTCTTTTCTTTGCTTGATACAGCCAAGTGTACAGTTCTGGTAAAGACTTTTTCTTCTTCATCGATTTACGCCTCACTTTTTTTGATTTTTCTGTGTTCATCTGTGCAGTTCAAGACCAAATTCGCAAATAAAAAACAGCCATGACCTCCTTTGCGACGCATTCTTAAAAAGAATAACGTAGAATCATCGCATCAGTCGATCATGACTGTTGTTCCGGATGCTCGGATGCTGTTCCGAATTTTACCCTGCGTCAACGCAAGGCATCCGATGGCGATCTTGTGTTCAATAATGAGTGCCCTTTGGCTCTTCTCATGAACAGCCGTGATGAATTTCATTCAAGCCAACCAGCATCTGTTACGCTTGATCGATCACGACTACAATTACATTTTATATTGGATACGCCAGTTTGTCAATCGAAAAAATATGAACAATTCGACATTAGATGGAATAAAAATCACTCCACGCATCGAAACGCGTAGAGTGACGATTCATAACTCAGGTGATAGTGATATGAAAGGTTTTCAGTTTTTCGGAATCGTAATGCCCGTCTTCTGAATAAATTCTTCAGCGGTCACATTGAATTTTTTTGCGGCAAACTGAACGTCGATCATCCCGGCTGTTACCATTTCAGCGTAGGCTTCCATGCGGCCTTCCACTTTTCCTTCTGCTATTCCAGCCGCTTTTGAATGTTCTCTCATCTGTTGAATTGCCTGACACATATTGATGGTTCCCTCCTTTACATTCAATTTCAATTTGGAGTCGGTAATCAGGTTGATCAGTTCTGCGGTTTCGGGATTCATCCGGGTGAATCTTTCATTTCCTTCGGTGAGACGATCTACGGTCTTTTCTTCCTTTCCCGGTATCGGCGCTGCTTTTCCCTAATCCTGATCTGCTTTGCAGCTACTCCGCAAGATGCGCAGTAGTGCTGCCGGTTGCTGGCTGGAATAAAGGGCCTTGGCAACGGATACATACTTTCCAGCCTTCGCCTGCCGTTCCTTCCTCACGGAAGATTTCATGCCAGACGGCGATGTTCAGCTCCTGGTCTACAGGCTGAACTGCTTTCAGAAAGTAATCGCAGTCGATAGCGCCATCGTGAATTGTCCCGTATGCCGGATTGACGGCATAGCAGGGGCATTCATCCGACAGGCAGGAACCGTTGGCATAATTGGCACATTCTCTCTGCGCAAGCCGCTTTGCACTGCGGATGATTTGATTGTCCAGGTGTTTCATATTTCCCGATAGGCCGTCCATCTTGCGGAGCTTCAATCAGAGGTAGATATCCTTGCTCCCTTTTTCCGCTTCCTTTATTGCTTCGTATTCTTCATTGCTTATCTGGAATCGGTTCATTTTTCATCACCCATTCCATTATATCACATCTTTCTATTACTGTTAAGCTTTTATTTTGAGAATAGTATCAGATAAAGAACGTCCTTATCCGGTACATCTAAATGCCGGTAAGGACGCTCTTTTTTATTATTTGTTATCGGAAATTTGCCGCTGGACTCAGCTTTCATATGGCGCTATATGATCATATTCTCCGTATTCGCAGCCGATATGAGTAGCCTCAATTTCATCCGCCAGGATAAACTGCCCGTCCTGCCGGTCATACAGCTTGACGGTGCCCCAGCCATTGACTCCGTTCCACAGGCGATTGTGATGCCTGCTGCCGTCAGGCGCTTCATAATTGATCAGCAGCATATCCTTCTTCAGGCAGTGCACCTCTGTTTCCATGGCGGCATGGATATTCTCCTGCCGCACATGCCAGACGACTTCTTCTTCCTGTTCTTCAAAGGAAAACGTGGTTTTCACCATCAGATGGAGCTTGGAAAAATTGAAGTCATATTCCTTCCCCTCATAATAGAACACGCCCAGCAGCCGCCGATCCAGCGGCACGAAATAAATCTTCGGCCTTCCTCCACCAATATCGAAAACACTGTTACGAAGCTGCTGTCCCGTCTTTTTGCTGGTCAGGCAATTGGAGGAAAGCCAGACCCACGGCGTAGTGAAATCCCGGCCCCAGTTTTTATCGGCATAACCGTAGGACTTTTCCGGCGTAACCGTATAGCGTCTGCCATTGAAAGTGACTGTTCCACTGTAGGCGCTTTTCATTCCTTCCGCATGCCAGTACATGGCAAAGGCTTCGGCATCCCGTAGGGGTTTGCTGGCCCCGTAGCCTACATTGAAGGCAATCTGTTTGTCAATCGTCAGATCCCAGGCCATTTCACCCGCGTCGCACATCCATTCCGGGTGGGCGGCGGCTTCTTCGGGCAGAATAGTCACGCTGCCTTTCAGCGCAGTCTCACAGGCCAGGCAATCCGCCGCTTCGATTCGGTACGGCGCGTCCCCATGCAATCTGACATCCTTCCATGCAAAGAAGCGGTGCAGCTGACAGGCATCCTCGCCCCAGGTACCCACCTTCACCATGAGGTAGGAAGGCTTTTTGCCTGCAGTCTGGTTCTCCGGGAGCTGCCCCAGCACAGGCGCATCCTCCGCCTGCGCAGGATTACAAGCAAATAATTCGATAAAGAATGGCTTGTCTTCGCCGGTCACCGCGTCCTGCGCGGTGAAGGAATGCCACCACCAGTCGTAGCCGTGGTGTGCCAAAGGACCGTGCAGCATGCAAGCGTCCCGATTGATGTCATGATGATTGAACATGGCGAATACCACATCCTTTCTTTTTTTCTCCATGCACATCGCACATTATTTTTATTTCTGGTTTTTGAATTCCTTCACCAGCGCCAGGTATTCGCGGCCTTGAATTGCGCCAAATGCCTTACGAAGACCATTATAGGCAACGCGAAGGTTTGGGGTGGACGCAACGATAGAAGCGATTTGATCCGCCGTTTCATCAGGCAATCCCTTCTCAACAAGGAAATCGTTAAGGGGATCGGTTGGCGCTTCCGCAGATTGCTCTGCGGCTTTATCGGATTGTTCCTGTGCTTCTTGTTCTTCCGCTTCCTTGGGTTCTTCCTCTGTTTCTCCTTCTGCAGCCGCCATCTCTGTCATTTCAAGTTGGATGGGTTCGGAGTTTTCTGCAGGCACGGAGAGGTTTTCGTCAGAGGGAGCGGAAGCAAAGTGTTCTTTGATCAGCCTGTAAAATTCCTTCCCTTGCTTTCGTCCGAAGGCTTTGGTCAGCCCATTATAGGCGGCAAATAGATTCTTGCTCTCCGAAAGAATTGCGGCAACGCGGTCTGTATGCTGAGCGGGGATTCCAGCGTCCATCAGTGCCACCCTCTGATCATCAAGCAGTGGGCTTTCCGAAGATTGATCCGTTTCCTGTTCATCACTGACAAAAGAAGCCTGCGTATCGGCTGGGCGAAGCGAAATCCAATAGGAACCCTTTTCTCCGGGCTCAAGTACAAACCACTCACTATACTGCTTTTCCAGATAATCAAGGGGCTTCCTTCTTGAACGCTGCTGATCAAATTTGTAAT
>ERZ842401.6784-NODE-6784-length-12062-cov-46.199134_pt1 | contig 12062 bp, 8 predicted proteins | sample MGYA00521270_ERZ842401 | MGnify/ENA primary metagenome ERZ842401 (study PRJEB31892, sample SAMEA3878208) | bioreactor metagenome | biome: Moose rumen | place: Sweden | collected 2011-10 | study: EMG produced TPA metagenomics assembly of the PRJEB12797 data set... | reverse complement strand
TTACATCACCGAGGAACAAGGCGCACAGGCCCGCGAAATCAAGGCCACGGTGCCCACTCAGGTGACCCTCAACGAAGGCATGATCCAAAACATTGCCAAGGGCCGCTTGAACAAGTTCTTCAAGGAAAGCTGCCTGCTCAACCAAGTCTCGTTGGTCGCCGACCCGAAGACCGTCGCCGAGTACATCCAGGCCGCCGACAAGGAAGCCACGGTGTGCAACTTCTATCGCATCAAATTGGGCGAATAATCCGGAACAATCGTTGTAGAGACGGTGCATGCACCGTCTCTACCAACCCATAATAAACGCATTCCATAAGTTTTTGGAGTGCGTTTTTGCTGGTTTATGGAAAAATGTGTAGTTTTGCAGAGTGAAAGCACCCATCATGACCGACATAGATATTCATAGGAAAGACGAAAACCCGTTAGTGAATCGCATTGCAGAGCTTATTGACGAGGCAAGGGGGCGCACTGTGGCTGTCGTGAACACGACTATGGTCTATACCTATTATGAAATAGGGCGCATGATTGTCGAGGACGAACAGCAGGGCGAGAAGCGGGCGGACTATGGAAAACAAGTGCTGATAGGTGTTGCCAAGCAACTGACGGCAAAGTACGGGAAAGGTTTTTCTTATTCAAATCTAAGGCAAATACGACAGTTTTATTTGATATATTCTGAATTTGACAAACACTGTCTGTCAAATTCAAACGCGGCCTGCCAAATTCAAAAATCCGAGGCACTTTCTCTGAAAACTTCTGATGAAAAAGTTCAGACACTGTCTGAGGAATTACAAGTGTTTGATAATAAAGTATATCCGAAGTTTTCTTTAAGTTGGTCGCATTACCTGAAACTCATGCGTATCGAAAACGCCGATGAACGCCGTTTCTATGAAATTGAAGCGACAAACAACCATTGGAGCCTGCGCGAATTGGAACGCCAATACGATTCCTCTTTGTACGAGCGGTTGGCATTGAGTCGCGACAAGCAAGGCGTGCTTGAACTTTCGAGGAAAGGACAAATCATAGAGAAGCCGCAAGACCTGATAAAAGATCCGTATATTTTGGAGTTTACAGGGCTACCCGAATTGCCGAAATACTCAGAGAAGAAACTCGAAACCAAGCTCATCGACCATTTGCAGGCCTTCATGCTCGAATTGGGCAAAGGATTCACTTTTGCGGGACGCCAAGTGAGGATTACATTCGAGGAGGAGCATTATTATATAGATTTGGTGTTTTACAACCGTTTGTTGAAAGCGTTTGTGCTGATTGATTTGAAGCGGGGCAAGCTGAAACACCAAGACATTGGGCAGATGCAGATGTATGTCAATTACTACGACCGCGAAGTGAAGTTAGATGACGAAAATCCAACCATAGGCATATTGCTTTGTGCCGATAAGAGCGATGCCGTGGTGCAATACACGCTTCCTGCCGTCAACAACCAGATTTTTGCATCGAAATACAAGACCGTCTTGCCCACCAAGGAAGAACTGAGGCGGTTACTGATGAACAAATAAGCGAATTGAAAATCAATAGAACTAAAGAAAAACAACCAACCCTAACATATTAATCAGATAGCGTTTATAGCTGTCCTTGAAGTCTGAATTACCACCAGTGCCCTCTTTTGAGGGCTATACAAAGTCAAGGGCAAGTTATTAATGCCGTGTTGGTCACGGCGTGGAATGACTTGTTAGACTTTGTAGGGCGTGGTAACCCTGGACTTCAAGCAAGAAATTGAAATTCCACGCTTTTTCTATGTCGAAGGTCAGGGACGTACATATCGGGAACAGGATCAAGGCCGTGCTGAAGCAGCAGGGTCGCACCTCGGTTTGGCTCGCAAGCCAAATCCCCTGCACGCCCAACCATCTTTATAAGGTATATGCCAACGCCACCATCAACACGGGGCTGCTGAAACGCATCTCCGACATCTTGGACTACAATTTCTTCGAGGACTTTATCCAAAACGGATAGGGATTGCTATCGGGATTTGATGGAATAACAAATCGTTTTTGGATAGGTGTAGAACATTGGTTTTCAATGGAATGGCTTTACTTTTGCAAGCAATACCAAAACTCAAAACCAACAACTATCCAAAATTTTATGCTTATGAGATTCAAACATTTACAGCGAAACAGAGCCAGACTATTTCTGGTGGCTTTGTTCTTGATGTCAGGTGTTGCGACTTCGTTTGCGCAAATCACCCTGACGTACAGCACCAGCGGCACGGATGCCACTGTGACAGGATGCTCCGAAGGGACATCCGCCTCCGGGGAACTCGTTATTCCCGCCACTGTCGAGATTGGAGGAAGCACCTACAATGTGACGACAATCGGAGACAATGCTTTCAAAGGCTGCACCGGCATCACGTCATTGACGTTCGGGGAAACCAGTAATGTGACCACGATTGGCACCTCTGCTTTTAGCGGCTGCAAGACCTTGGCCTCGGTGGTCTTTCCCAACTCCTTGACCACCATCGGCGAGAATGCGTTCTATAATTGCAACGCGCTTGGGAACAACGTCACTTTCCCGAGCAGCGTTACCACCATCTCGAAACAAGCTTTCTGCTACTGCTATGGGTTTACGGCCATTGACATTCCCAACACGGTTTCGAGTTTGGGTGAGAAAGCCTTCTTTGGTTGTAGAAACCTGGCCTCCGTCAGCATTACCGGAAATCCTGGGGTGACCACGCTCACCAGCACCTTCTCGGGGTGTACTTCCTTGACCGAAGTCACCATTCCGGACAACATTACGAAACTCAGCTCGGCCTTCTCAGGCTGTTCAGCCTTGGAGACGGTAAACGGCGGAGCCAACGTGACCTATATTTCGGGGTTTCAGGATTGCTCGTCGCTCACCACCTTCAGCTTCCCGAAGTTGGAAACGATTTGGAGCAATACATTCAATAGATGCTATGCCCTTACTTCAATATCCTTGCCGAGCACATTGACAACGGTGAAGACAGGTGTCTTTGAGAATTGTAATGCCTTGGAAACCATCACGGTTGCGGAAGGCGACAACTACAAAGGCGATGCCAGCAACAGCTGCATCCTCACCAAGGACGGCAAGACATTGGTGGCGGGTTGCAAGAACACCGTTATTCCCGAAGGGGTGAAGGCCATCGGCGACAATGCCTTCTACCATCTTGGCGACCTTACTTCCATCGTCATTCCGGAAGGCGTGGAGTCCATCGGCAATTATGCCTTCAACACCTACACTACGCCTTCGTCGGGCAACCAAGGCTTGACAAGCCTCACGCTGCCCAGCACTTTGGAGACGATAGGGAACTACGCATTCAACTACAATGCCAACCTTACGGAAGTCACCATCCCCGCCAGCGTGACCTCAATCGGCAACGCAGCCTTTGCGCAGACTGGTCTTGAGCAGGTGATTATGGAACGTACTACGCCTCCCACGCTTGGCACGAAGACATTCTTTGACAAGACCACGTCAGCAGGCGTCATCATCTCCGGTCTCACCATCTATGTGCCTGCCGCCAGCCTCGATGATTATAAGACAGCCACCAACTGGAGCACCTATGCAGACATCATCGAAGATGATATCATTGACTTCGCTGATGAAACGGTAAAGACCCTCTGTGTGGCCAATTGGGACACTGACAGCGATGGCAAAATCAGCCTCGCCGAGGCCGCCGCGGTCACCTCGCTTGGCGACGTGTTCAAAGGCAACACTACGATTACCTCTTTCAACGAGCTGCGGTTCTTCACGGGATTGGCTTCGATTGGCACCTCTGCTTTTAGCGGCTGCAAGACCTTGGCCTCGGTGGTCTTTCCCAACTCCTTGACCACCATCGGCGAGAATGCGTTCTATAATTGCAACGCGCTTGGGAACAACGTCACTTTCCCGAGCAGCGTTACCACCATCTCGAAACAAGCTTTCTGCTACTGCTATGGGTTTACGGCCATTGACATTCCCAACACGGTTTCGAGTTTGGGTGAGAAAGCCTTCTTTGGTTGTAGAAACCTGGCCTCCGTCAGCATTACCGGAAATCCTGGGGTGACCACGCTCACCAGCACCTTCTCGGGGTGTACTTCCTTGACCGAAGTCACCATTCCGGACAACATTACGAAACTCAGCTCGGCCTTCTCAGGCTGTTCAGCCTTGGAGACGGTAAACGGCGGAGCCAACGTGACCTATATTTCGGGGTTTCAGGATTGCTCGTCGCTCACCACCTTCAGCTTCCCGAAGTTGGAAACGATTTGGAGCAATACATTCAATAGATGCTATGCCCTTACTTCAATATCCTTGCCGAGCACATTGACAACGGTGAAGACAGGTGTCTTTGAGAATTGTAATGCCTTGGAAACCATCACGGTTGCGGAAGGCGACAACTACAAAGGCGATGCCAGCAACAGCTGCATCCTCACCAAGGACGGCAAGACATTGGTGGCGGGTTGCAAGAACACCGTTATTCCCGAAGGGGTGAAGGCCATCGGCGACAATGCCTTCTACCATCTTGGCGACCTTACTTCCATCGTCATTCCGGAAGGCGTGGAGTCCATCGGCAATTATGCCTTCAACACCTACACTACGCCTTCGTCGGGCAACCAAGGCTTGACAAGCCTCACGCTGCCCAGCACTTTGGAGACGATAGGGAACTACGCATTCAACTACAATGCCAACCTTACGGAAGTCACCATCCCCGCCAGCGTGACCTCAATCGGCAACGCAGCCTTTGCGCAGACTGGTCTTGAGCAGGTGATTATGGAACGTACTACGCCTCCCACGCTTGGCACGAAGACATTCTTTGACAAGACCACGTCAGCAGGCGTCATCATCCCCGGTCTCACCATCTATGTGCCTGCCGCCAGCCTCGAAGCTTATAAGGCGGCCACCAACTGGAGCACCTATGCAGACATCATCACGAGTCAGCCTTCGGTGGTCTTTGAGGACATTGAAGACGAAGAGTGGGAATCTGAAAACGCCGGTGGTTGGGTGTTCATCGCCTCGCCCGTCGTGGGAAGCATAGCCGCCGACGACGTTGAGAACCTCATCCCTGCGGCCGACTTCGACCTTTACCGTTTCAACCAAGCTGCGGAGGAATATGTTTGGGAGAACTACCAAAACCATAACACGACGGAGAGTCCATTCGTGCTTGAGAACGGCAAGGGCTACCTCTATGCGAGAAAGGAAGCCGCCACATTGACGTTCAAGGGGACGTTCAACACGGACGACACGAAGACCGTGGATCTCGACTACACCGACGGCAAGCCCCTTGCCGGCTGGAACGTGGTGGGCAACCCGTTTACCGAGGCGGCCTATGCCAACCGCAGTTTCTATGAGATGAACGCCGCCGGCGACGGCATCGAGGCGGTTTCGGCCTATACGACCACGACCGTTCCTCCTTGCACGGGCATTGTCGTACAGACGACTGCGGAGGAATTGGCAAGTTCCACCAACAAGATTACCTTCAGCAAGACGGCGCCCACCGAGTCCTCCAACAACGGCAACCTGAGCATTGTCGTGGCAGGGCAGGTGACGGATAGGGGCGGCGCTTCGACAGGCTCAACGACCGCCATCGACAAGGCCATCGTGAGCTTCAACGCGGGCGACAGGTTAGGCAAGTTCTACTTCCGCAAGAGCGACGCCTCCATTTACATCCCGCAGGGCGGGAAGGACTACGCCATCGCCGAGGCCAACGTTGGTACAGACGTTGTCTCTACAGACGTCTGTTTCAAGGCCACGAAGGACGGCACCTACGTCCTCAGCGTCAATCCCGAGGGCGTGGAGCTGGATTATCTGCACCTTATCGACAACCTCACCGGCAATGACGTTGATCTGTTGGCCGGCGCTTCGACAGGCTCAGCCGCCTACACCTTTGAGGCCGCGACGACAGACAACGCCTCGCGTTTCCGCTTGGTGTTCTCCGGACAGGCTAACGGCTCGTCGGCGACCGACCAACCGTTCGCCTACTACGCCGACGGCGAAATCCGCATGGTTGAGACATGCCCTGGCGCGGATCTACAGGTTGTTGACATGACGGGACGCATCATCCTTTGTAGAGACGGTGCATGCACCGTCTCTACCAGAGGAATGACGCCAGGCGTGTATGTCCTGCGCCTCGTCAACGGCAGCGACGTGAAGACGCAAAAAATGGTGATTGAATGATACATTAACGACTAAAAACACACAATACGATGAAAAAGACATTATTGACAATAGCAATGGTCCTGGTGCTGGGCCTTGTGGCAAACGCCAAGACCTTGTCCGACGGGTACGCTTGGGAAGACACGGAAGAATACTACGATCCAACCAGTTCGCTCTTCGACTGGAACTCGTTTGTCGGGCTGTTCGACTGGATGTCAAGCAGCCAGGGAGCGGTGAGATCGACCGACCCTTCGGTGGATTTCTTCCTTCCGGGAGAACACGGCTTGACGGACGACATTGCCGTTCCGCTTGGCAGCGGCTTTGTCGTGTTAGTCGGCCTCGGCGCAGCTTACCTTGCAGGCAAGAAACGCAAAGAGGACTAAATCGAAGGCGGAGACGCGCCATGGCGCGTCTCCGCCATTCCGACCAAAAGGTACATCCGAATTTTCGGGTGCGCCTTTTTTTTGTTGCCGTAACGCAAAAACCCATATCTTTGCCCCAAATTAAACCCTGTTCCTATGAAAAAACCGACCTTACTCTGCATCACGGCACTGCTTCTCGCCGCCTGCACACGGCAAATCCCTCAAGCCGATTACAATGTCATTCCACTTCCAAAGGAAGTTCAAATAACTGACAATCAGTTTTTTGTGCTTCAACCAAAGACCGTAGTCTATTACGAAGACGGCCTCCAGCGCGAGGCGCGGTTCCTCAGCGAATATGTGGACGACATCTTGGGCTTTGCCATGGATGTTCAAGCCTATCAAGGCCAAACGGACGGCATCGTGCTGAAACTTGATTCCGACGGTTTCGACCAAGCCGAGGCCTACGAAATCAACATAACGCCTAAGCAAATCACGATCAATGGCGCTGACGCCGCCGGCGTGTTCTACGGCATCCAAACCCTTCGCAAGAGCCTTCCCATCTCTCAACTTACAACTCTCAACTCTAAACTGACTCTCAACTCTAAACTCTCAACTCTAAACTCTAAACTCCCTATCGGAACAATCAGAGATTACCCCAACTTCGCCTATCGCGGCATGCACCTCGACCCTTGCCGCCATTTCATGGACTTGGACTCGGTGAAGATTTATCTCGACATGTTGGCCTTGCACAACATGAACCAGTTCCATTTCCACCTGACCGAGGACCAAGGCTGGCGCATCGAGATCAAGAAATACCCTGAGCTGACGGAGATTGGCGCGTGGCGCGACGGTACGGTCATCGGGCACAACGGCAACCTCTACGACAGCATCCGCCATGGCGGTTTCTATACCCAAGACGAGCTCCGAGACCTCGTGCGATATGCCGCCGAGCGTCACATCAACATCATCCCCGAAATCGACCTGCCGGGCCACATGCAGGCGGCGTTGGCCACCTATCCGCAGTTGGGCTGCACGGGCGGTCCCTACGAGGTGTGGCGGCGTTGGGGCGTGTCGGACGACGTGCTGTGCGCCGGCAACGAGGCGGCCATGCAGTTCGTCGAGGACGTGCTCAACGAGGTGATGGACGTGTTCCCCTCGCCCTATATCCACATCGGCGGCGACGAATGTCCCAAGGTGCGCTGGCAGCAATGCCCGAAATGCCAAGCCAAGATTAAGGAATTGGGCATCAAGGGCGACGAGCGTTTCTCGAAGGAGGACTACCTGCAAAGCTATGTGATGAACCGCATGGCGAAGGTGGTGGAGGCGCGTGGGCGGCGCGTCATCGGGTGGGACGAGATATTGGAGGGCAACGTTTCCGAGACGGCCATCATCATGAGCTGGCGCGGCACGGAAGGCGGCATCGAGGCGGCACAAAAGGGCCACGACGTGATCATGACACCCTCGTCGCACCTCTATTTCGACTACTACCAGAGTGAGGACATCGCCAACGAGCCGAATTGCATCGGTGGCTACCTGCCCGTCGAGCGCGTGTATGCGTTCCAGCCGTTGCCCGATGAGCTGACCCCTGAGCAGCAGCGGCACATCATCGGCGTGCAGGCCAACGTGTGGACGGAATACATCGCCTCGTTCCGCCATGTGCAATATATGGCCATGCCGCGCATGGATGCCTTGGCCGAGTTGCAGTGGAACAACCCGGAGGAGCGCGACTTCGATGCTTTCGTGGAGCGTTGCCGCAAGATGGCGCAATTGTATGACCTGTATCATTACAACTACGCCAAGCACATCTTCAACCCGCAGGCATGGGCCGATACCGTTCCAACCAATTTGGCCACCCGCAAGCCCATCACCTTGCGCGAACAACCGGCAGAGAAATACGCTTACAAGGGCGCGGTGGTGCTCAACGACGGCGAGTTGGGCCGAATCGCCCATAACTCGGGGCGATGGCTCGGCTTCTGGGGGACGCCCTTGGATGCCGTCATCGACTTGGAGCAACCAGCCGAGATGCAGCATGTGCGCTTCCGTGCGATGGTCAAGAAAGGCTCGTGGATCTACAACCCAAGTCAGGCTAAGGTGCTTGTTTCCGACGACGGCGCGACCTTCCATGAGGTGGCGCAGAAGTCCTTCCCGATTTCGGGTTGGGCCGACAAGGACGGCATCTTCACCTACGAGTTGGAGCTTGAACCCGCGTCGGCGCGGTTCATCGAAATCGTCATCAACGGGCACGACCTGCCCGAAGACCACGACGGCTACGGCCATCCCGCGTGGATTTTCGTGGACGAAATCGAGGTGTGGTGATTTTTTTCCTATTTTTGCAGGAATTTAGACGCAAATGGAACCCCAACGACCTTTGATATTGATCACCAACGACGACGGCCACGCGGCCAAAGGGCTGCACAAGCTGACGGCCTTGATGCGCACCCTCGGCGACGTGGCGGTGATTTCCACCGACGAGGTGATGTCGGCCAAAAGCCATTCCTGCACGATTTTCGAGAAGCTGCGTGCCCGCGAGGTGAGCAGGAGCGAGGGCTTCGTGGAGTTTCGCTGCAACGGCACGCCCGTCGATTGCGTGAAGTTGGCCTACCAGAAGCTCCTCCCGCGTCGGCCCGACTTGGTGGTGTCGGGCATCAACCACGGCACCAACGCCGCCACGACGGTGGTCTATTCGGGCACCATCGGCGCGGTCATCGAGGCTTGCATGAACGGGCTGACGGCCATCGGCTTCAGCCTCGACAGCATCGACCGTGAGGCCGACTTCGACCATCTCGACACGGCCATCCTCGAAATCACGAAGAAGGTGCTGAAGGAAGGGCTGCCGCAAGGCGTTTGCCTCAACGTCAACTTCCCCAAGCGCAGCGACGAGCCGCTGCGGGGCATCAAGCTGTGCCGGCAGGCGAGCTGCCGTTGGGTGGAATACTTCGAGGAACAGTATGACGAAAACGGCGAGCTGTTTTACGACCTGAGCGGCGAGTTGGTCAGCGACGACGTGACGCCCGACACGGACTTGTACGCGCTCAGGCACAACTTCGTCGCGGTGGTGCCCACCTGCTTCGACTGGACGGCGCACGCTTGCATGGATACGATGAAAGATTACGAACAGATTAGCATAAAGTCATGAAAATCAAGGATAACTTTTGGCTTGGCTTGTTGGCGGGAGCGGCCAGTTTCGGGCTGTTTTTCCTGCTGCTGAGCCTGATACCGTGGGACAGCCTTGGCAGGTTTTCCACCCGCGCACCCTATCTTTTGGCCTTCATCCCAGGGGTCATCCTGTTTAGGATGCTATTAGTGAAATGGAACCTCGACAAGATGGGTCGCGGTGTCCTCGCCGTCACGGTGGTGGGGATGCTGTTGGTGTTTTTTCTTGTTTGACAAATTGTGAACCAATGAGATACTATATCATAGCAGGCGAGGCTTCGGGCGATTTGCACGCGTCCAACCTCATGGCGGAAATCAAGAGGAAAGACTCCAAGGCGGAGTTTCGCGCCTGGGGCGGCGACTTGATGCAGAAGCAAGGCGCTGAGTTGGTGAAACATTACCGTCACATGGCCTATATGGGCTTTGTGGAAGTGGCGGTAAACCTTCGTAAGGTGCTGGGAAACATAGCGTTGTGCAAGAAAGACTTGGAAGCCTATCGTCCCGATGCCGTCATCTTGGTCGATTATCCGGGCTTCAATCTCCGCATCGCCAAGTTCGCCCACGAAAAGGGCTTCAAGGTGTTTTACTACATCTCGCCTCAGGTTTGGGCCTGGAAACGCCGCCGCGTGAAGAAAATCAAGAAAACGGTGGACAAGATGTTGGTTATCTTGCCTTTCGAGGAGGAGTTCTACAAGAAGTACGGCGTCGATGTGACCTATGTGGGCAACCCGCTCTTAGACGAGTTGGCCAAATTCGGCACATGCAACCGTTCCATCTTCTTGCGCCGCAACAGTTTGGGCGAGAAGCGCGAAATCATCGCCTTGCTGCCGGGCAGTCGCAAGCAGGAGGTGAAGCGGACGTTGGGCGTCATGCTGAAAGTGATTCCGTATTTCCCTGAGTATCAGTTTGTCATCGCCGGCGTTTCGTCGATCGAAACGAGTTTGTACAAGAAGTTGATTGGGCGGAAAGACGTGTTCCTCGTCGAGAACCAGACCTATGAGCTGCTTCAGAACGCGAGTGCCGCCGTGGTCACCTCAGGCACGGCCACCTTGGAAACGGCGTTGCTGTCGGTGCCGGAAGTGGTGTGTTACAAGGCCAACGGCTTCTCGTATCAGATTGCCAAAAGGCTCATCAAGGTGAAATACATTTCCTTGGTCAACCTTGTGATGGGCGAGGAGGTTGTCAAGGAGCTGATACAGAGCGACTTCACCACCGAGAACGTCGTCGAGGAGCTGAATCGGTTGCTTCACGACGGCAAGCGTCAGCGCAAGCTGCTTGAGGATTATGACGAGCTGCAAGACCGTCTCGGCAATGCGGGGGCGTCGGCAATGGCGGCCGAGGTCATCTGCAAGGCGTTGAAATAGCGATTCATGGCGAGCTGGAGCAAATATCCCTTTGTCAGGATCTTGGTGCCGTTTGCCTTGGGCATCTGGTGCCGTTTCTTCTTTGCCCCGTTGCCCGTCCCCGAAGTCACCTTGATGGCGGTCATGGCGCTGCTGTTTGCCTTTGTCGTGGCGGCGGTCGTCATCAAGAGCCGCAGGCTCAACTGGCTTTTCGGAGCGGTCATGGGGTGTTACCTTGTCATGGCGGGCTATTCCTTGACGCGGGTCCACGAGGCCTCGGTGCAACGGTCGTATTTCCGCAACTTCGAAGGCGATGCGCGCTATTATGTGGCACGGGTTTATGAGCCGCCGAAGGAACGCGACAACAGCGTCAGGGCCTTGTTGGAGTTGGAGTACCAGTTTGGCGACACCGCCCCGTCGCGCCCCGTCACGGGCAAGGCGATGGCCTATTTCCAAAAGAGCGATTCCGCCTTGGCCTTGCGCTATGGCGACTTGATAGCGATTGCGGCGCCGATAGGGGAGGTGGCAGGCCCGAAAAACCCCGAGGAGTTCGACTATCGTTCCTATCTGCTGCGGAAAGGCGTCACGGGGCATGTCTATCTGAAAGACGCCGACTGGATCGACCTCCATACGAACCAAGCCAACCCTTTGTTTGCCTTTTCCTATCGGTTTCGCGACAAGCTGATTGCCTCGTTGCGCCACTGCGGACTGGAAGGGCACGAGTTGGGCGTGGCGGCGGCCATCCTTTTGGGTTACGACGACTACCTTGAGGACGAGATGCGCCAAAAGTACGTCGCGGCAGGCTCCATGCACATCTTGTGCGTTTCGGGGATGCACGTCGGGATCCTTTATCTTGTGGCCTCGTTCCTGTTGGGTTTCCTTGGCCGGAAAAAGTGGCACAAGACGCTGAAAAGCCTCCTTTTGCTGGCTTTCATCTGGTATTATGCCCTCATTGCCGGACTGTCGCCGTCCATCCTCCGTGCCAGCCTGATGATCAGTTTCGTCATCATCGGCGAGATGATAAGACGCAAAGGCTTCGTAATCAACTCGATAGCGGCTTCTGCGTTCATCTTGCTGTGCGTCAACCCGAACAACCTGCTCGACCTTG
>ERZ842401.6783-NODE-6783-length-12064-cov-9.895828_pt1 | contig 12064 bp, 3 predicted proteins | sample MGYA00521270_ERZ842401 | MGnify/ENA primary metagenome ERZ842401 (study PRJEB31892, sample SAMEA3878208) | bioreactor metagenome | biome: Moose rumen | place: Sweden | collected 2011-10 | study: EMG produced TPA metagenomics assembly of the PRJEB12797 data set... | reverse complement strand
ACCACCGATCCTGCACTGACGGCCACGGTGACTGGCGTGCCGGCAAACGGTGCCGTTCCGGTTTACAGTCTGAGCCGTGTTGCAGGTCAGAACGTTGGCGGCTATGTCATCAGCGTGACGGCCGAGGCCACTTCGAACCCGAACTATACGGTGTCGGTTGACACGGGCCTGTTCAAGATCAACGCAGCCGACCTCGCCATCGTCATCAATACCAGTAAGTTCTATGATGGAACCGCAATGGTGACTGCTTACGATTCAACGGGTGTCACGATCAGTGGCAATGCCGCTGGTGATGTGCTTACCGCTGGTAAGGTGACCACTAACGGTGCCTCGGTGGGTACTTATACCTACGCTGACAATACAGTGACCATTTCTGAACCGTTCGATATCACTCACGGTATCTCTAACTATAATGTGTCTTACACTATTGTTATGAAGATCGTTAATGCCAGCACGATGGAAATGTTCTGTCCGATTGCTTTGACGGATACCGAAAAAGTATATGATGGCACAGCTGTCAGCTATACTGTGACCGCAAGTGTGTCAACCAGCGATGTGGTGAAGATTGAGTACAGTACCGACAATGTTAACTGGAACTCAACGAACATCCCGTCAATCACCGACGTTGGTACACAACTCGTCTATGCAAGAGCTTCCGCTCAAAACTATGACACTGCAACTTGCCAGTACACCCTGAAGGTGACACCCCGCCCGATTACCATTACGGCTACATCAGACAGTAAGATGTATGACGGCACAGCTCTGACCAAAGATGCTTATACGGTAACCTCCGGCACCATCGCCTCTACGGATGTGCTCAATGCGGTGACGGTTACGGGTACCCGTACCTATAAGGGCACGAGCAACAATGTGCCGAGCAATGCGGTGATCTACAAGAATGGCACCACTACGGATGTGACATCCAACTACGATATCACTTACACGAACGGTACCTTGACGGTCGAAGCCAATAATAAGCCAATTGTGGTGACATCAGCCACCAATCATTGGACTTATGACGGTAACAACCATAAGGATGAAACCTATACGCTGACCTACGATGGCACCGCTGTTACCCCGGATGCTACCGGCAAGGTCTTCACGCTGCCTACTGGCGACAAGGTGACCGTAACCCCGACAGCAGCTGGCGTGACCAACGTGGCTGACAATATCGCCAATAACAACACCTTCACTTGCGTGTTGTCGGGCGATACCAACTACACGGCCGCCCCGACCACCGTGTTTGGCTCGCTGAGTATCGATAAGCTTGACATCACAGTGGCTGTTGCCGATACGACGGTGAACTATAACGGAACGGAACAGTATGGTAAAACCAGCTACACCTTCAGCAACCTGCTGAGTGGTCACACGGCTAACATTACCTATACACCATCCTCTGGTACAAATGCTTCTTCTACACCGTACAATAATGGTTCATACGACCGTACCACACTCGTGGTGAAGGACGCCGCTAATAATAATGTGACTGCCAACTACAACTTGACGACAGCAACTGCGGGTAAGTTGACCATCAATCCTATCAATGTGATAGTGACTATCGTGGGTGCGGTCGATACTGCTGATTACGATGGACAACCGCATACGGTGACCGGTTACACCGCTACGGCTAATACTCCGTTGTATGATGTCAACACCGACTTTACCTTTACCCCCGCCGATGGTTCTACATTGGTTGGTGGCGTGATTGCGGCCACTCGTCAGGATGCAGGTACCACCTATATGGGCCTTGCTCCGGCACAATTCGTCAATACGAATGCCAACTTCGCTACTGTGACGTTCAACGTGACCGATGGTCATCAGACTGTCGAACCGATTAATGTGACGGTGAACATTGTGGGTAAGACCGATACAAAACCGTACGATGGAATTGCCCATACCGTAACAGGCTTTACCGCTACCGCTTCCACAACACTTTATAAAGTGAGCGAAAGCGACAGAGACTTCTCCTTCACAGGTTCGGCTTCCGCTACCCGTACTAACGTGGTGGAAGGTACTGATACTGACGGTCAGACGGATATGGGTCTTACTGAGAGTCAGTTTGCCAACACGAATCCGAACTTCGATACGGTGAGATTCGTGGTGACCGATGGCTGGCAGAAGATTGAACCTATCAATGCAACAGTTTACGTTACGGGTCATAACAACACCTCGGATTACGATGGAACTGAACATAGTGTGAGCGGTTTCGACACCACCTACAGCACACCGTTGTACAAGGGAACATACTTCACTTTCAGCGGTACAGCAAACGCTGCACGTACTAACGTGGTGGAAGGCACTGATACTGATGGACAGACCGATATGGGCCTTGCCGCAAGTCAATTTGCCAATACGAACCCGAACTTCGATACGGTGACGTTCGTGGTGACCGACGGTTATCAGAAGATTAATCCGGTTGATGTTATCGTGACCGTTGTGGGTACGAACAATACCGCTCAATATGATGGCAACGCCCATACCGTGACAGGATACACCGCAACGGCAAACAACACATTGTATGATGTGGCTCACGACTTCACTTTCAGCGGTCGCGATACCGCCACCCGTACCAATGTGGTGGAAGGCACTGATACCGATGGTAAGACAGAGATGGGCCTTGCTCAAGGTCAGTTTGCCAACACGAACCCGAACTTCGCAACGGTGACCTTCAATGTGACCGACGGTTATCAGCAGATTAACAAGATTAATGCTACGGTAACTATTGTGGGTGCTAAAAGTACCGACCCGTATGATGGCAATGCCCACACGGTAAACGGTTACACGGCTACATCAAGTACTCCTTTATATAAGGTGACCGGTAGCGACATTGACTTCAGCTTCAGTGGTAACGATGTGGCCACCCGTACCAATGTGGTGGAAGGTTCTGACAACGATGGCCAGACTGATATGGGCCTTGCCGCAAGTCAGTTCACCAATAACAATACCAACTTTGATGTGGTGACCTTCAATGTGACCGACGGTTATCAGAAGATTACCCCGATTAATGTGACCGTGACCATTACAGGTCATCACGACGCTGCGACATTCGACAATGTTGAACATAGCGTGAGCGGCTACGATGTGGCTGTCAGCAACTCGTTGTACACCACTGCTGACTTTACTTTCAGCGGTAGTGCCAATGACTCTGTAGCTAAGAGAACTGAAGTTGGAACTACCTATATGAACCTCCTCCAAAGTCAGTTTGCCAACACGAACACTAACTTCGCGTCGGTAACCTTCAACGTGACGAAGGGTTATCAGACCATTAACGCATTGGGCACGGTGGTGGTGACGATCAGAGGTCATCATAACACTACGGATTATGATGGTGCAGTACACAGAGTGAGCGGCTATGATGTAACCATCAGCTCCTCGCTGTACACTACTTCTGACTTTGCCTTCAACGGTACTGCCAATGACTCTATTGCTGAGCGGACGGATGCGGGTACCACCAATATGGGTCTCACTAGTAGTATGTTCACCAATACGAATACGAACTTCTCTAATGTGACCTTCGATGTGACGGATGGTTATCAGCAGATTGACAAGATCAATGCTACCGTTACGGTTACGGGTCATAACAACACTACGAATTACGATGGAACTGAACATAGTGTGAGCGGTTTTGACACCACCTACAGCACATCGTTGTACAAGGGAACATACTTCACTTTCAGCGGTACAGCATACGCTGCACGTACTAACGTGGTGGAAGGCACTGATACTGATGGCCAGACCGATATGGGCCTTGCCGCAAGTCAGTTTGCCAATAATAACCCGAACTTTGATGTGGTGACCTTCAATGTGACCGACGGCTATCAGAAGATCAACAAGATCAATGCAACCGTTACGGTTACCGGTCATAACAACACGACAGCATACGATGGCAATTCACACACTGTCGCTGGCTTCGACACTACTTTCAGCACTACATTGTACAAAGGCTCGTATTTCACCTTCAGCGGTCGCGATACGGCTACCCGTACCAATGTGGTGGAAGGTGCCGATGCTGATGGTAAGACCGATATGGGGCTTGTCGCAAGTCAGTTCACCAATAATAACCCGAACTTTGATGTGGTGACCTTCAATGTGACCGACGGTTATCAGATCATTACGCCAATCAATGCCAGCGTGACCATCACTGGTCATTACGACACGAAGGTTTACAACGGTGCTGAGCAGCGTGTGACGGGTTATGATGTTACGATACCGAACACACTCTATCACGCTGATGACTTCACATTCAGTGGAGATTCTGTTGCTAAGAGAACGGATGTGGGAACCACGAATATGAATCTCGCAAACACTCAATTTGTCAATACGAACACCAACTTTGCAACGGTGACCTTCACGGTGTTGTCGGATGGTTATCTGACCATTACGCCGAGCAGTGATTTGACAATCACCTTGCCGATTGAACGGACCAAGACGTATGACGGCACTCCGTTAAGTGGCGCTTGTACGGCTTCCGCAACATACGGCTCCGCCACCCCGACGATGACTTACAGTGTTGATGGTGGCAGCACGTTCAGGGATACCATTCCTACCATCACGGACTTCGGCACCCTGACAGTGATTGCCCGTGCCTCCTGCCCGAACTACAGCAGCGTGGACTCCACATTCACCCTGAGTATCACCAAACGTGATGTCACGCTCAAGTCCGCCGACTTGACGAAGGCTTACGATGGTACTCCGCTGGTGAATGGAACCACCGCTTTGGCACAGGAAACCGGCTTTGTGAGTGGCGAGGGCGCTACCTACAGCTTCACAAGCAGTCAGACTCTGGTGGGTACATCTCCCAACTCATTCATCTATACCTTGTTGCCGAATACGAAAGCTGCCAACTACACAGTTTCCGCAAGCTTCGGTATTTTGGAAGTGACCAACGATACAGCTGCTGTGGTTATCAACTCCAACACGCACAGCTGGACGTATGACGGTGTGGCCCATACTTATCCAAGCTATACAGTGACCTACAAGAATGTCGCTGTGGCTCATATCTCTGGTGACAGCACTATGTTCAGACTGCCTACCGGTGATACGTTGAGCATTACCGTTCCCGCTTCCATCACGGATTTCGGTTCTGTGGAGAACACCTATAACTATTCTATTCAGCATCAGGCATACTATTCCAATGTGACAGCGCACAAGGGTACTATTAGTATTTTGAAACGAGAAGTTACTCTGACAGGTGAAACTGACACCGTTATTTATAATGGTGCAACACAATCCATCTCCGGTATTACTGCCGACAACTTGGTCAGCGGCCATACTTGGACGATTAATTATGAGGCTGCGGGAATGGCTGCCGGAACTTATCCTGGCGCCTTCTCTGGCACTAATAAAATTATGGATGGTTCCAATGATGTGACGAATAATTACACCGTCACATTGACACCTGGCTGGTTAACGATTGAACCGGTTAACACACTTGTGAAGGTGACGATTACCGAACATACCGATACTGTGATGTACGACGGTCAACCTCATACTGTGACAGGTTATGACGTTGCCACTACAAATTCATTGTACACGCCAAGCAGTTTCAATTTCACGGGTAACGTGACGGATACAACGATGACGGCCACCAATGTGGGTACACAGAACTCTACTATGGCTCCTTCTATGTTTGTCAATGTTGATCCTGACTTCCAGAATGTGGAATTCGAGATTGTTAGAAAAGGCTTGGTTATCACAAAGAACAACTTGCCTGTTGTAATCACTTCCGGCACTCACGAGTTTGACTATGACGGTACTGCCCACAGCTTCCCGAGCTATGAGGTGACCTATAATGGTACTTCAGTGGCTCGTCTGGCGAATGACAGCACCAAGTTCGAATTGCCGACAGGTGATACACTTGCAATAACCAGTTTGGCAAGCATTACCAATTATTCGGAGAATGCTCCTAATAATAATAAGTTTGCCTATATGCTGCAGAATGCATCCTATTATGACGCTTCAGCAGTGGATACGGTCTTCGGCACTATCAGTATCAAACCTATCGATGTGACGGTGACCATCACCGAGCACAGCGACACGGTTGATTACAACGGTTCTGAGCAGATGGTGACAGGTTACGACGTGGCCATCGGCAATCCTTTGTACCAGGTGACGGACTTCAGTTTCAGCGGTCCTGACACGGCGAAGGGTACCGATGCCGGAACCTATCCGATGTCACTGAGCTCATCGAACTTCACGAACAACAACGCCAACTTCGCCACGGTGACCTTCGCCATTGTTGACGGTCAGCTGGTGATTGAGCCTATTGAGGTGACAGTCACTGTCGCAGACAAGACTGTGGAGTACAATGGCAGCGAGCAGTATGGCAACACTGAGTGCACATTCAACAATGTGGTGAGCGGCCATACGGCGACGATTACGTACACCCCGTCGCACGGCACCTTGGCCAGCACGACGCCTTACGACAACGGCTTGTTCACTGCCAGCACCTTCAAGGTGATGGACGGCAGCACAGATGTAACCTCCAATTACACTCTGGGCACCCAGACCAAGGGCAAGCTGACCATCAACAACCGCACGACCCCGTACGAGATTACGGTGGTGGCGAACAGCAGCACCGGAAATGTGTATGATGGTACGTCCAAGAGTGCTACAGGCTTCGAGACGCTGAGCTTCACAGTTGACGGCAACGCCTACACGGTTGAGGGCTTGTCAACGAGCGACCCGAGCAGTGTGAATGCCGACACGATAGCCAATGCTATTAGCGGCACGGCTGTGGTGAAGGATGTCAACAACAATGACGTGACCGCGCAGTTCACGGTTTACACGACCGATGGCGAGCTTGCCATTGCCAAGCGTTACGTCAAAATCATCACCGACGGTGGCAGCAAGCTCTTTGACGGCACACCGCTGACCAACCCGAACTACACGATAGTCGGCGATGGTTTCGTGACTGGTGAGGTGAGCGGCATCCATACCACGGGTACAGTAACAGCCATCAACACGTGCGTGGATAACACCATCACCTTCACTCAGGAGGCTGCGTTTAACGTCAACAACTACACCATTGAGTACAGCCTCGGCCAACTCTGTATCACTGGCAGCGACAAGCCCATTACGATCACATCTGCCAGTGCCAATGGACTGACACCTACCTTTGATATCACAGAGGCCTCGTCGATTGTTTACGATGGCAATACTCACGGCGATGACTTCAAACTCTACAAGGTGACCTACGACGGTGTTGAAATAGCTGCCGATGCAGGCTCCAACGGTTTGGTGTTCACCTTACCCACCACCGACAAGCTGACGGTGACTCCTACATTCGCAGGAGTGACCAACGTGGCTGATGCCAACAACACGAATAATAACAACACGTTCACCTATACGATTACGAACGGTGGTGTGGATGTCGCGGATGCTTACGTTGGTACCAAAACCATTACCGCTGGTACGGTGAAAATCAGAAAGAGAAACCTCAATATCGGGCTCGTTGCCAGCAAGGTCTATGACGGCACGAAACTCACAGTTAACGTGCCCGCCAACCTGGGCAACGGTACCACGGGCAACTGGACCATTTCCGGCTTGGCAAGCGGTGAATATATTACCGCCGGAACAGTGGAGACTGAGTCATATGTTGTGGGTGACTATTACTGCACTGATAACTCGTTCAATGACATCTTGTCTTGGGTTGCCTTCCAGAGCGGATTCAATGTGTCCAGTGCCAAGAGTAACTACTCTCCGACCTTCAATGTCAAGCTCTCCATCACGACGTTGGCAATTGAGATTTCTGCAATCAGCGAATCGAAGGTCTATGACTGCACGGATCTTGAAAAGGATGCTTACACCATCACTGGCGGCGCTTTGGCTACCACCGACCATATCGACACGGTGTTTGTCACGGGTCTGCAGCACTGCGTGGGCTCCAGTGCCAACGTTCCTTCTGGTGCTATCATACTGCACGGTACCGATACGGTGACGAGCAGCTACAGTATCACATACGTGAACGGCACACTTGAGATCCTGCCTGTCACCACGGGCTTCGATTGCCCTGCTGATCTGAACATCACCCTGTGGCACAGCACCTGTGACACGAACGTGACGTTGCCTGCTAATGCAACGCTCACCCCGTCTCTGAGCTGCGTGACCATCACCAACGACCTCGTCAACCCGCTGCCGGCCGGTGTCCACACCGTCACTTGGTCGCTGAAAGACGAGTGCGGCAACTTGATGGCCACCTGTGACCAGACCATCACGGTGAACTATCCGAAGTGCGACACGGCCATCGACTGGGACGGCAATATCTACCCGTCTGAGCGTATCGGCTGCAACTGCTGGACTGTTCCTAACCTGAAGAGCGAACACTACAGCGACGGCACTGCCATTGCCAACTACACGAGCTACGACAACAAGGATTCTCTCGAGAATATCTATGGCAAGCTCTACAGCTGGTACTCTGCCGTTCGCGTTGCTGAGGATGACGACAGCGCTGTGCCCGCCGACTCCACGAGCCATTCTGGTCCGTATGTCGAGGGTGTCTGTCCTGCCGGTTGGGCTCTGCCCACCGTGGCTGAATACCTGGAGATGTTCGCAGCCTCCGGTTCCGACGCTGGTCTCGTGAAGAGCCCGTCCACCGATGTGTGGTTGCCTGGCAGACAGGGTATAGCTCCCAACAAGTTCAACGCCTTTGGCGCCGGTTACTATGATGCCAGCGTCCACCGTTATTACAACCTGCTGGGTGAAACCCACTTCTGGGCTGCCGACTACAACGCAGGCTCTGCTACAGCCAAGAACTATGTCCTCAACTATTACTGTTCCGACGGCTTGGTTGAAGAAGTTCTCAAGGGACTTGGCTATAGCATCCGTTGTGTCCAGAAGAAGTAACGCTCTGTTTTAAAACAAAAAAGGCCGTCCTTTTGGGCGGTCTTTTTTGTTGTATTGAGATTTGCGATTTACGATTTGCGATGTGCGATGTGCGATGTGCGATGTGCGGATTGGCTCCTCGTCACGGCACCACAGTCACCTCGTCAAGGCATCACACTGCGGCTTCGCCTTGTGTGGGGTTACTGGGATTTTGCCCCTTCGGGGCTGCTTAAGGAATCACCTCGTCAAGGCACCACACTGCGCTCCTTCGTCGCTTGTGTGGGGTAAATTCTATATCTTTCACATCTATTTGATATTCATATTGATACGCGATTTTAGACATACGCGGGGTACAAATTAGGTTCAAAAAGCACCGTCAAAAATGGCTTGGCGGTGCCGTGATTTAAAGTGAATATGCCTCGGCATATCGGTGGCAAAAATAGGCTTTTTTTCAATACAATATATTTTAATGTTACAACTGCTTCTTTCCTAATCTTTTGGGCGACCGGGCACGCTATCCACTCAAATTTCGTCCTAACGTCCTCATAACCGTTCCTATCGTTGTCGCGGTATTAAGGAAGATGAAAACGCAGTCAACCAGCACGACAGCGTTTTCCCGTAACCGTCCCTATCCGTGACGGATGTTTAGGCCATCTTTGCCAAAACTTAACGTTTATGGCAAAGAGCAGCCCCCGCAGGGTAACCATCTACATCAACGGCAAGGAGGTGGAGGCCTCCGCCAAGCAGATACGTTCCGAGATGAACAAGCTCGTGAACGAGCAGAACCGAATGGTCATCGGTTCGGACGAGTACATTTCCCACGCCAAAATAATCAAGGAGCTGAGGCAGTACCTCAAGGAACACGCACAGAACATCGGTTCCGCCGCCTCCGCGTGGACGGAAATGTACAACAAGGTGCTTCTGTTCGGAACGGGCATCGGAGGACTGACGCAGATCCTCTCCTCCCTCGACAACGTGACTTCAACCCTCAAGCAGGTGGCTGTTTGTGTCTTTGTCAACATCTGATTATCCTATTTCTTTTATCCCTATACCCACCCCCTTACATCGGGGGTGGTGGGTATGGGTATATATATGAATGTCTCTTTCTTTCTCTCTTTCTATATATAAGGAGAGAGAAAAGGGCAAGATATTGAAAACCAACAAGTTACAAAGTATTCTTTTTGACCGTGGGCAAGATATTGATAACCAGTGAGTTGAACTGATTTTAAGGGGTTTGTTTTGACGGTTGGAAGAGTGACAACGGATAGCGTAACCATCTACATGTACGGCAAGGAGAAGGAACGCCTCCATCAAGCAGATACATTCCGCTTGGAAGAGATTTTGACTAATACAGATTATGTCACAAATACGTTTTTCTTCCTATTTTATGTATGGTGTTGGTGATTTTTGAGTCACATTTCTTTCTTTTTCGGGGCGACCGGGCACGCTATCCATTCAAACTTCGCGGCAAGCCGCTCGTAACCATTCCTATCGTTGTCGCGGTATTAAAGACGGGGAAAACACATTCGACCAGCATGAATGCGTTTTCCCCGTTTATAAACCCTGTCAACACCGCCCTGCGGGACGGTGGACGGATTCAAATCATAAAAGGCATAAATAGCAGGAATTTCAGTCGTTTACATATTTACAACACAGTGTGCCACAAGCGGCCAAAAGCCGCCTGTGGGGGCTGTTTCGCGCCCAAAACAAGCCGTTTTCAAGGCATTGACAAGAGTTTATAAACACCGCCCTGCGGGACGGTGGACGGCGGCGGTGATGATGCCGTTTCCCAACGGCTGAACCGCCGCAAAGGAACAAATAATAATTGAATGTGGACGGCTTGATATTTACAACGTGGACGGCGGCGCGCGCCGCCGCCGTTCCTTAAATTTTTGTTTACAATTATTTCCAGCCCGCCGCCGCCATCGTGCCGCCATCGTGCCGCGTTTATTCTGTTTTTATAGTGTAAATAACTGAATATCAATAGAATAACGGCGCGGCAAAAGTGCCGAAAATCTGCGAAAATTTCCGTTATTTTATTGTAAATCAGCAAATTTTTCTCAAACTTTTTTCTAACTATCTGATAATCAACAAAATAATTTTCAAAAAAAGCGCATTTTTATTTGGTGGTTTCCGTAAAAAGTTGTATATTAGCGACATAAAACAAAGGGGATAACAAACCCCGACAATTTACTAACCCTAAAAAATTGAAGTTATGCAAGTAGATGATGTTTTGAGATTCACGAACCTATTGAAAAACCTTTGGAGATTATACGCCATTGTTCCCGATGACCGCAAAAATGACGTTTACGCCGATATTCAGCGCGTAGAATCCCGAATGAGCGCGGACACCTACACACAAGTTATTGACAACTTAATTTCATTATAAACCCCATAAACCCCGAAGCGATGAACGGACAAAACAACGATTTTTTCAAGAACATTGCAACGTTCTGCACCTTTTTGGATAATGAGAACGTGACCCCCGAAGATGTTTTTTTCATCCCCGAAGACTACCCCGACACCACCAACACACAATATTTCGGGATAACCACCGCCAGCGGCGCGGAATCCGTCAAAGCGGGCATCTACTACTATAAACAAAATGACGTGTACGAACTGAAACAAGCCGAAGACGATGAAAACGGCTACAAATACGAATATTTGGGCAGCGTGACGGACTGACCCCGCCCGCCGCCCGCCGTCATATTTCCAGCGAAGCGCGAAGCGTTTATAAACGCGGCAGGCAGGGCAAGAGGCGGAACACGTTACACTTTAACGGCTTTTTTTCAAAAAAAAAGCGTGCAAAAAACTGATTAGCAGCAAGAAACGAAAAATAAAACTACACAGCCCAGAGGCGGGGAACTTCAGACCCTCCCCGCCGTTGATAAACGGAAAAACAAACGACAACCGCCGCCCATTTTCACACAAAATTTCAAGACAATGAACCAAGCAACCATTTACAGAGAGCCGGAGACGGCGAAAGCCCCCGAAATCGAAATCCACTACAAAACCGCCGTAAGGCCGGCGCAACGCCCCCAAATCCAGAGCGCGCCCGATGTTTTCAATACAATGGCGGAAAACGGCGAAATGGCGCGAAATATGGAATACAAAGAAATGTTTTTCGCCCTCTACCTGAACCAGGCGAACAAACTTTTAGCCCTCCACAAAATAGGCGAGGGAACAACCACCGCCGCCCCCGTAGATGTTAAATTCATAATGCAGGGCGCAATAATGACCA
>ERZ842401.6782-NODE-6782-length-12065-cov-8.871440_pt1 | contig 12065 bp, 11 predicted proteins | sample MGYA00521270_ERZ842401 | MGnify/ENA primary metagenome ERZ842401 (study PRJEB31892, sample SAMEA3878208) | bioreactor metagenome | biome: Moose rumen | place: Sweden | collected 2011-10 | study: EMG produced TPA metagenomics assembly of the PRJEB12797 data set... | reverse complement strand
CAAGGAGCACAGAAATCGAAAGTAAAAGACTGGGACGCTTGCACAAATAACATTCTTCCTCTCAGTGTGGAATTAAAAATCGCGCAAATTCTAGAACATTTTCATTAAATTGCAAGAAAAAATTATGACTGGGAAAAATAAAGGAAGGCAGGCTTTCGCGAACCCGTCTTCCCATTCAAGGTAAAAATCTTTGCAAACAAAAACGAGGAGGAAACTTTTTGCTTCCCTAAAATTTTGTCTGCCTTAGCATATTTATTATATGAACGTTTTTATCTCTCTGGAATGATTAACACGGATAAGAATTAATTATAAAATTTGATAACACTGAATTGACGGTTTTGATTATTCACTCAAGCAAAATTTTTCATTAGTATGTTACAAAGGAGAGTGAAGGGGAGTAAATATAAATTGAACATACTGCACATGAAATACGCCGTTGAAGTTGCTAATGCCGGGTCTCTAAACAGAGCTTCAGAAGAATTATTGATTGCACCACCGAACTTGAGCCGGTCGATTAAGGAACTTGAGGCAGATTTAGGGATAATGATATTTGACCGTTCATCAAAGGGAATGATTTTAACACGACGCGGAGAAGAGTTTATACATTACGCGAAAAAAATTCTTGAACAGATTGACGATGTCGAGAGAGCTTTCAAAGAGCCTGTGCCGGAGAAAAAGCAATTTTCAATCTCAGTCCCAAGAGCAAGCTACATAGCTGATGCCTTCGTGAATTTCTCGAAATTAATCGGGAACGAACCAGTCGAGATTTATTACAAAGAGACTAATCCATACAGGGCGATAAAAAATATCATGGAAGTAAATTACAAGCTAGGAATTATCCGTTACGCTTCGTGCTATGACAAATATTTTGCTGACACTCTGACGGAGAAAAATTTAGCTTATGAACTCGTCGTAAAGTTTCATTACGTCTTAATCATGAGCCGGGATAATCCAATTGCGAAAAAAGAGACAATTCATTTTGACGACTTGCAGAGTTTCATTGAGATTGCTCATGCGGATCCTTTTGTGCCGTCAATTCCTTCTGCGATTGTGAGGAAAGAAGAGCTTCCTGATAACGTTAAACGCCGAATATTCGTGTTTGAACGAGGCAGCCAGTTTTATTTATTGTCCGATAATCCTGAAACGTTTATGTGGGTCTCGCCAGTTCCAGAGAAAATTTTGGCGCGTCATGGATTAGTTCAGCGTGAATGCATAGATAACCGGAAAATTTATAAGGACGTATTGATTTACCGCAGGAATTATGAGCTTTCGGATTTGGACGAGAAATTTATCACGGAAGTTCACAAGTCTATACGGAATAATTTTTAGCCACTTGTTATTGCGTAAAAATTATATATCGTACATTTCAACAATGGAAATGTTGAGCCTTTTGTCGGAGTCGTAACTTTCTCGAACACGTATTACATGAAAGTTGTCCTGCTCGAAGAAATCAAATCTTACGCTGTAAACGATCCGATCATGTAATCGCCGGAGCAGTGAAGGCTTTGAACTTGGATTAAAGCTGTCGCCCCGTTTCACTAGAAGCGGGGTTTTCCTTTCACTATTACTCCAGCATAAAAATATAACGTGTTATATTTTGTCATTGAAGAAAAATCGAACGCGTTATATTTTCCAGTTATCAAATTTCATAATACTTCAGCAAACTTTTTGATAATTCCCCGCAAAACCTGAACAATTTACTATTTACAAGTTCATACAAACTTTTTCATGAGGGGGAATACAATTCATGAACGATACTGATTTTTTCGCTAAGGCTGATGAAATTATGAGCAAATATCCTGCGCAGGAACGTTCATTAATTCCGATCATTCACGAAGTTCAAGAGACGTATAATTATGTTCCGCTTGAGCTTCTGCCTTACATTGCAAAACACATAGGCATCACAGAGACGAAGGCTTACAGCGTCGCGAGCTTTTACGAGAGATTTTCATTTGAGCCAAAAGGGAAATTCATAATCCGAGTTTGCGACGGAACAGCCTGCCACGTCCGACAATCTTTACCCGTCCTCGAGCGTTTACGTTCTGAACTTGGTCTGTCTGCTCAGAAACATACTACCGATGATATGCTCTTCACCGTTGAAACTGTCTCATGCTTAGGGGCTTGCAGTCTCGCTCCAGCTTTAATGGTCAATGATCACGTTCACCCGGCAATGACTCCGGATAAAGCTACGAAGTTGATTAATGACTTGAGAGAGGAGGCCGCGAAATCATGACCGAGAAAATCACCAGCAAAGAACAATTAACGCGTCTTCAAGGAGAATTTCAAGCTAACGTTAAGGCCGAACCCGTCAGAATTCTTGTGTGTGCAGGTACAGGCTGCCAGGCTAGCGGGTCATTAAAAATTTGGGAAAAAATGTGTGAACTCGCTGAAGGCACGGAGATTAAGGTTGAGTTCGCAAAACATGTTCAGCATCCTCATGTTCACAAGTCCGGATGTCTGGGATTTTGTGAGCAAGGCCCGTTAGTCAGGATTGAGCCGCTTGGAGTGTTATACACTAAAGTTCAAGTTGACGATTGCGATGAAATTTTTGACGTTACAGTTAAGCGCGGAGAAATCGTTAATCGTCTGCTTTACAAGAATAAAATCACCGGAGAAGAATGCTTCAATCAAAGTGAAATCCCGTTTTACAAGGGCCAGACTCGTGTAGTTCTCAAGACTTGCGGGACAATTGACCCTGAGAGCATTGAAGAAGCAATCTCGGCCGGAGAATATCAGGCACTCGCAAAAGCATTATTCTCAATGTCTCAAGATGAAGTGATTAAAACCGTTCTTGACAGCAAATTACGAGGACGAGGCGGCGGCGGTTTCGTTGCTGGTAAAAAATGGCAGCAAGTAGCTTCACAGCCCGAAAAAATTCGTTACGTCGTCTGCAATGGCGATGAAGGAGATCCCGGCGCGTTCATGGACTGCTCAATCATGGAGGGAGATCCTCACAGAATGATTGAAGGCATGATAATTGCGGCTTATGCTGTCGGTGCTCAAGAAGGCTATATTTACGTCAGAGCTGAATATCCCCTTGCTGTGAAGAGATTGACGCTTGCGATTAAACAGGCCGAAGAATACGGACTTTTAGGCGAAAATATTTTAGGCTCAGGCTTCAGCTTCAAGCTCAACATTAACAGGGGAGCAGGAGCTTTCGTCTGCGGAGAAGGAAGCGCATTAACCGCCTCAATCGAAGGTAAACGAGGAATGCCGCGCGTTAAGCCCCCACGAACGGTTGAGCAGGGATTATTCGGCAAGCCCACAGTTTTGAACAACGTAGAAACTTATGCGAACGTCCCGCAGATTATTCTTGACGGAGCTGACTGGTACAGAAGCATAGGCACGGAGAACAGTCCAGGCACAAAAACTTTCGCTTTAACCGGAGCAGTCAGGAACACGGGGCTTGTTGAAGTTCCGTTTGGAATTACACCGCGTGAAATAATCTTTAACATCGGCGGAGGAATTCGAGACGACAAAAAGTTTAAGGCTGTACAAATCGGCGGACCTTCGGGCGGATGCTTGACGGAAAAACAGCTTGATGAACCTTTGGACTTCGACAGCGTGAAAAAACTCGGCGTAATCGTCGGTTCAGGCGGCCTCGTCGTAATGGACGAAAATACCTGCATGGTTGAAGTCGCACGTTTCTTCATGGAGTTTACCCATCGTGAGAGCTGCGGAAAATGCGTGCCGTGCCGTGAAGGAACATTGAGAATGCTTGAAATCCTTGAACGTATCGTTGCCGGCAATGGAAAAATGGAGGACATTGACGAACTCCGAAGCCTCGCGGATTTAATCATTCACACTGCACTTTGCGGATTGGGTAAGAGTGCGCCACTTCCTGTCGTGAGCACGTTAAATTCCTTCCTTGATGAATATCTTGAGCATATCCAGAACAAGAAATGTCCGGCTCATGTCTGCCAAAAATTAAAGCAATATATTATTGAGCCTACTAAATGCAAATCATGTTCAAAGTGTGCACGCGGTTGTCCAGTTCAAGCAATTTCAGGTCAGCCGAAAGTTCCGTATGTTATTGACCAGGAAAAATGCATAAAGTGCGGAGCTTGTATATCGTCATGCCCGTTCAAAGCTATTTATGTCGCGTAGGAGGTGTAAAACAGAATGGGAAAAATGATTATTGACGGAATGCCAGTAGAGTTTACTGATGAGCCGAATATTTTATCGGTCATTCGCAAGGCTGGAATTGATTTGCCGACTTTATGCTATCACTCTGAGCTTTCAATTTACGGGGCCTGCCGGCTTTGCAACGTTGAAGATGACAGAGGCCGAATGTTCGCTTCATGTTCCGAACGTCCTCGCGATGGAATGAATATCAAGACAAGCACGCCGAGACTTGTACGTTATCGCCGAATGCTGATTGAATTAATGCTTGCGTCTCATCACAGGGACTGCACGACTTGCGTAAAAAGCGGGGATTGCGAATTACAGAACTTAGCACATAGATTAGGAGTAAGCTCAGTAAGATGGGGCTACAAAGAGAGAACTCACGAGAAAGATTTTAGCTCACCTTCAATCGTTCGAGACCCTGATAAGTGTATTTTATGCGGGGACTGCGTGAGGGTTTGCGAAGGAATACAGGGAATTAACGCCATCGACTTTGCTCATCGTGGAACCGACGCAATGGTAATTCCAGCGTTCAACAAGAAAATTGCGAATACTGACTGTGTGAACTGCGGCCAATGTCGAATTGTCTGCCCGACCGGTGCAATCTCAATCAACACTAATATACGTCCGGTTTGGGAAGCTCTCGCGGATCCGAACGTGAAAGTTTACGCGCAAGTTGCTCCGGCTGTACGTGTTGCGGCTGGTCAGGCTTTCGGAGGTCCGAGAGGTGAGAACGTAATGGGGAAAATTGTCGCGGCTCTTCATCGTTTGGGATTTGACGAAGTTTATGATACGACGTTCGGAGCTGACATGACAATTCTTGAAGAGAGCAAAGAGTTTCTTGAAATTTTCGAGAAGGGCGGACCTTTCCCGTTATTCACATCGTGCTGCCCTGCGTGGGTGAAATTCTGCGAAAATCGCTGGCCTGAATTTGTCCCGAATATTTCAACGAGTTACTCACCAATCCAAATGTTAGCGTCAGTTGCAAGAGAATATTACGCTGACCCGGCCAATAACGAAGGGAAAAAAGTTCTCTCGGTCGGGATTATGCCATGCACAGCCAAGAAAGCCGAAATCTTACGCGAAAATCTCAAGCGCGACGGTAAACAGAACGTTGATTACGTCCTGACGACTGAAGAGATGATTACGATGATTAAGCGTGCGGGAATTCGATTTGACATGCTCGAAAGTGAGGCCGCTGATATGCCGTTCGGAATGGGTTCAGGAGGCGCGGTAATCTTCGGAAATTCCGGCGGTGTCATGGAAGCTGCGTTAAGAACACTTTGTGAAGGCCCGGATCGTCCAGCAATCGAGGAGTTACGACAAAGCGGAGTTCGTGGTCCCGGACCATTGCGAGAATTTACGTTTAATTACAAAGGCAATGAGATTAAAGCGGCAGTTGTAAGCGGACTTGGTGAAGCTGACGCGCTTTTGCGGAGGATTAAGAACGGCGAAAGTTTTTATCATTTTGTCGAGGTAATGGCTTGTCGTCGAGGCTGTATTATGGGAGGAGGCCAGCCGGCACATGGAGGCTTCAGGACGAAAGAGGCGCGAAAACACGGATTGTACGAATCTGATGTGAACACGCAGATTAAGAAGTCAAACGAGAACCCGACAGCTTTAGCACTTTATGACACGCTGATTAAAGGCCGGGAACACGAATTACTTCACAGTCATAAATAATAATTTTCCCCTCTGGTTTAGTCAGAATTGGCCGGAGGGGTTTTGTTTATTCCCACTTGCGATAAATTCCTGCGTCGCGTTTGGCTTGAGCTTTTTGTGAAATATGAGAGCCGAGAACGATATTAGTGAACCCTTTACGCTGTAATAATGCCTTCATTCTTCCCATGAACGGACAAGGTAATCTATGCGAGTTATCCGAACATACGCATGAGGCAAAATGAAACGTAACGTCGTCTTTATTCATTCCGGCTTTGCGAAGTCTCATACCTAAATTCTCAAGTTTCGGAGTTAATAAATTTCCGCAGCATCCTCCGCAAGTCATCGTCATGTAGCGTACGCCTTCAGGATATTCCGTGAATTTTCCAGTTCTATCGTAAAAATCATTCATGCACAGAAACCCCGAACATCTTTTCACGACATCTTCACACTGAATTATCACAACGAGTTCAGGAGCATCATCAATCAAATTAAATCAGCCTCCCTAATTTACCAACAACATCATCATCAACGACGGCATTAATCCCATGTTGAGAGAATAAAGCCCTCGCGCGTTCAACGTCTTCTTCCCGAACATCGACAAAATAAATATCCCGGTCAATATATCCGTTTGCTCCGAAATTTCGAGGGTCTAACTTTGAGCCGCACCCGCAAGCGCATAAACTTTCAGCCGAATAATGACTTGCCCGAACTCCTTTGAAGCCTTCAGCCTTGAGTAAATCCTTAATCTGCTTCCAGGTTGCTTTATCCTTTTTCTTGAAGACTGTCACTTTTTTTGCGAACCACATTATAATTCACATATCCTTTCGTTAATGAGGTGAAGAGAGTTTTATGAAGTATAGCAGAGTAGAAATATCGGGAATTGAGATATTTTACCGTTAAGCAGGAAGTCCCAACAAGCCCGCAATGATTTTATTTCACGTTTTCCCGTCAGCAAGTCATATGTTCAGGGACTTATCGTAGCCGAAGCCTTCAAGAAGGATTTACCCGAAGCAAAAATTTATCTCGTCAACAGCGGACATTTTGCACTTGAAAGCTGTTGTGAGGAAATTGCGGATATAATCCGTAAAACTTTCGCGTAAACAATATTTTAGGCTATAATTGAAACATTCAAATTTTTTCCATCAGGGAGGTAAATTTTCTCAATGTGGCTTTTCTTAGTATTTATCACTCTGGTATTCGGTGTGCTTGCTGGACTTTATGCTTGGACGGTTTATCAGAAGCTCGACGAATTCCAGATCGGTCATCCTCGCGTTAAGGAACTTTCAGAGATTATTCATGGCGGAGCAATGGCTTTCCTCAAAAAGGAATACACATGGCTTGCTCCGTTCGTCGGTGTCGTAGCAATTTTGCTTGTCTCAGCTCTGGGACTTGGTGCGGCATTCGCTTTCATTCTTGGTGCGGCTTGCAGTGCTACAGCAGGTTACATCGGAATGTACGTTGCTACGAACTCCAACGGCAGAACAACTTTTGCGGCTCTCGCTGGAATGTCAGGCGACAAAACCAGCCTTGAGAAGTCAGAAGATGCTCCAGCTTCAGAGGAAGACGCTTTACACTCAGCTGCTGCGGGTAATGCTCTCGAAGTTGCGTTTTCCGGAGGAAGTATCGTAGGAATGGTCGTTGTCGGTCTCGGCTTAATCGGTCTGGCAATCGCTTATTTATTCCTGAACGACGTTACGGCTCTTACAGCTTTTGGAATGGGAGCAAGCTCAATCGCATTATTCGCACGTGTCGGCGGAGGAATTTACACGAAAGCGGCAGATGTCGGAGCTGACCTTGTCGGTAAAGTTGAGGCCGGAATTCCTGAAGATGACCCGCGTAACCCTGCAACAATCGCTGACAACGTAGGAGACAACGTAGGAGACATCGCAGGAATGGGAGCTGACTTGTTCGAGTCTTACGTCAATTCAATTCTTGCGGCTATGGCCATCGGTGCAGTTTACACGTTTACGCCTGGTGTTGCAGATTCGCAATTAGGACTTTGGGGAATTGGTTATCCTATGTTCCTCGCGGCTTGGGGAGTTCTTGCGTCAGTAATCGGCTGTATGATGATTTCTCAGAAGGCTCCGTTTGCTGATAAAGTCAGAGCTTTCACGAAGAAACTTCCAGGAATGGCCGGAGTTATTCAGAGAATTGAGGACGGCGACGCGTCATTTGCACTCAGAACAGGAACTTTCGTAGCTGGCGGCTTAATGATTGCTGGAACGTTCGTTTTGAGCATTCTCTTCTTCTTCTCGAACTCGATCAGCGTATTCTTATCAGTAACGTCCGGTGTCCTTGCTGGAATTTTAATCGGCATCGTTACGGAAGTTTATACATCAGGCGATTACAGATTTGTTCAGGGGGTTGCTGAGAGTTCAAACACCGGTTCAGCTACGGTAATTCTTTCTGGCTTATCGCTCGGAATGATGTCAACGGGAATTCCTGTACTGTTAATCTGCCTCTCAACGTTAATCAGCTATTATCTCGCCGGAATGTTCGGAGTAGCTTGCGCGGCTGTCGGAATGCTCTCAATCACGGGAATTTCACTCAGTGTTGACGCTTACGGTCCAATCGCTGACAACGCGGGCGGAATTGCTGAGATGAGCGAGCTTCCTGAAGGCGTAAGAAAGATTACGGACCATCTTGACGCAATCGGTAACACTACGGCGGCAATGGGTAAAGGTCTTGCGATTGGTTCAGCGGCTTTGACGGCACTTGCGCTTTTCGTAGCTTATTCACAGGCGGCACATATCGAGAAGATTGACATTATGAATCCTTACGTCATTGTTGGATTACTTATCGGCGGAATGCTTCCGTTTATTTTCTGCTCACTCTCAATCGATGCAGTCAGCAAAGCAGCAGGTTCAATGATTGAGGAAGTCCGCAGACAGTTCCGTGAAATTCCGGGCATTATGGAAGGAACAGGCAAGCCCGAATATGAGAAGTGTGTAGAGATTTCGACGCATGCGGCATTGACACAAATGATCGTTCCCGGAGTTATGGCAATCGTTGTTCCTGTCCTGGTTGGATTTTTACTCGGCAAAGAGGCTCTGGGCGGATTACTCGGCGGCTCAATCGTTACGGGCGTAATGATGGCTTTGTTCATGGCCAATTCCGGCGGAGCTTGGGACAATGCGAAGAAGTATATTGAAGAAGGACATTTCAACGGCAAAGGTTCACCCAATCATGCGGCGGCAGTTGTCGGTGATACAGTCGGAGACCCCTTCAAAGATACAGCGGGGCCGGCTTTGAACATTTTGATTAAGTTGATGACGGTTGTAGCTCTGGTACTTGCACCGTTATTCTAAGAGTTAAAATTTTGCGCGGGAGGGCGTTATGAGTTCTCCCGTATTTTTTTGCTTATTTTCTTTTACGTAATTCTCCTAATACCCCCCCCCCTAAAAAATAATGCTAGAATGACTTCACATTCCACACAAAGGAGAGATTTTTATGGCAGATTTGGGAGAAAATGTAGCTAAGGCTGCTGTTGTTGCTACTACTACGATCACGACAGGCGTTACCGTTCCTGTTATTGCACTTGCTGGGGTTGCTGTGGCTATTGGTTATGGAGTTTATAAATTATTCGAGAAAGATGACACGATCAGGAAGAAAAATGAAGCCCTGAAAGCGAAGGATGAAGAGATTAAAGCCCTCAAAGAAAAGCTCGACGACTTTAATCAAGCATTAGACGACTACATTAAAGCCTATGATAAGCTTAAGTCAGAGAATTCAAAGCTTACGTTAGAGAATTTGGAGCTTAATAAAGACAACGCTGAACTTATAAGTATGTGTGAAAAATATCTAGCTCAACTTGAAGATAATCAAAAATTGCCGTCGGATTATAAGGGTAAAATGATTGCTCAACTTCAAGAAAAACGTCTTCAATTAAAGAGGTCAAGTGCAGCATGATTAATATCGAAGAAGAGAAAAAGAAACTTGCTGCTCTCAAGGAAAAGGCTAAACAACGCGATGAAAAGGAAGATATACCAACACCAAGTGAACCGTATACTCCTCCCCAAAAACCGGAGCCAGTTCCAGGGCGTTATCCCCAGCAGGAACATACTGCGACTAATACAGACGGCTCTAGAGTTTCCCCTGGTCCCGTAGACGATGCTGACCCTGTAAAAGATATTTATCAAGTCTTAATAAGTTTATTGAGAGTGTTAGACAGATACGATGTGTTTCGAGTTATAATTTCTGTGATAATACTCAGCGGAATATCTGAGGCCGTGAGAGTCCTGTTTCAAAAATTTTTATCTGGTTTTAATGCTTTCATGTCGTTTATGCTCTGGAGTATTGCGGCTATTATAATTGCTATTGTTTATGGGCTCTTGCTAAAATTCGTCGTTAAGCGTTCGTATAAAACAGTCCAAAGTGAGCTCAAAATTCAAAGCGTTTTATTCTGCACATATTTAACTTGTTCCGTGCTGAGTTTCATTTATGCTTCTTCTGAAAATTTGACGTATATCAATCTGGGAGTTATATTTGCAGCGTTCTATGAATTATATAAGTAATCTGACTCTTAAAATATGATTGCGGGAGAGTTTGACATTATAGCTTTTCCCGCTTATTTTTTTGTGTATAATTAAGCAAAAACGGAGCTGAATTTTTTTATGCACAACACGTTAGTAATATACTTCTCAAAGTCCGGACGCACAAAGAAAATTGCTGAACAAATCGCTCAAGAATTGGCCGCGTCAACTCACGAAATCTTGACCGAGAAAAAATATCCCAGTAATTACCTTATGACAATATTAGAATCCCGCAAAGAGTTCAAGCACAACGAAAAGCCCGCATTAATCGACGCAAAAATTGAAGACTTCGCAAGCTATGACAGAATTATTCTAGGCTTCCCCGTATGGTTCTTCACTTGTCCAATGGCTATAGTCTCATTCCTGGAAAAATACGACTTCACAGGCAAGGAAATTTTCCCGTTCTGCACAAGCGGAGGAAGTTCATGCGATAAAGCTACAGCCAAAATCCGCGAATTATGCCCAACCGCAAAAGTTCACGACGGAATTAAAGCTAACTCAATCGACAAGTCAAAAATTTCTGAGTGGCTCAAAGATTAATCTGCACAATAACATAGAGGGGGCAAAATGGGCAGAATATTTTTCACGCGTCAGAATAATTACAACCAGACCGAAATTGACGAAGCTATAGCAAAATCTTTTTCACACTTCGGCGGAGTTCAAAACTTCATCAACAAGGGCGATAAAGTCTTACTGAAAGTTAATCTCGTCTCAGGTCATCCCGTCTTTCACAGAGTTACAACAGATCCTTCAATTGTTCGAGCCGTCGCAAAACTCGTTCTTGACGCCGGAGGAATTCCCTTCATCGCTGACAGTCCGGGAATTGACAACTTCGCTAACTCCGCAGAAAAAGCCGGATTCATGTCAATTGCGCGTGAACTCGATATCGAATGCCGCGAATTAACAGAGCCTGTAAATCTCCCTGTGAATGACGACGCAAGCTACAAAAAAATTCAAGTCAGCAAATTCGTTCTGGAAGCCGACAAAATCATAAATCTTCCCAAGCTAAAAACTCACGGCCAAATGTATTTGACGATGGGAGTAAAAAATTTATTCGGCTGTATTCCTGGAAGGTTAAAAGCTGGCTGGCATTACAACGTTGGACTTAACCGTGAGAGATTTGCAGGACTTTTGCTCGACATTTACGGCGGAGTTAAGCCAACTTTCACAATTTTAGACGGAGTTATCGGCATGCATGGTGACGGTCCGACTTCCGGAGAACCTTACAACTTCGGAATAATCTGCTCATGTGTCGACGCTCTCACTATGGACTTCTGGTTATGTAAAATGCTGGGAGCTAAGCTCGAAGATTACCCGTTATACTTGGCCGCAAAACAACGCAATCTGCCTCAATGTGAACTTGATGAAGCTGACGTTGAAGGCGAAATTTCCCCGTCTCATGTCTTCCCGAACGTTAAAATCCCGAAAACTCGCTCAATGAAATTAATTCCCATTCCGTTTATAGAACGTTTAATGACATCAAAGCCCGTCCATATTCCCGAATTATGCATAGGCTGCGGAAGGTGTGCGGCTGTGTGTGCTGCTGGAGCCTTGAAGCATGAGAATAAACGCTTGAGCTTTAATTATTCAAAATGCATAAGGTGTTATTGCTGTCATGAAATGTGTCCGGTCAAAGCAATCAAGTTCAAGGAAAGCTGGCTCTTGAAACTCGTAAATTTCTTCACGGGTTATTCCTCGTCGTCTTCAGCGTCCTCAGGATAAAAACTCAGCCAGAATTTCCGGTTC
>ERZ842401.6781-NODE-6781-length-12066-cov-5.956956_pt1 | contig 12066 bp, 9 predicted proteins | sample MGYA00521270_ERZ842401 | MGnify/ENA primary metagenome ERZ842401 (study PRJEB31892, sample SAMEA3878208) | bioreactor metagenome | biome: Moose rumen | place: Sweden | collected 2011-10 | study: EMG produced TPA metagenomics assembly of the PRJEB12797 data set... | reverse complement strand
AGGACTTGCCCATCTTCTGGCCGTTGATGGTCAGCATGTTGTTGTGCATCCAGTATTTCACGGCTGGATGGCCCATTGAGGCCACGGCCTGTGCTATCTCGCACTCGTGGTGGGGGAACACGAGGTCCATGCCGCCGCCGTGGATGTCGAACTGCTCACCCAGATACTTGCGGCCCATGGCCGTACACTCGCAGTGCCATCCGGGGAAGCCGTCGCTCCAGGGCGATGGCCAGCGCATGATGTGCTCAGGCTGGGCCTTCTTCCACAAGGCGAAGTCGGCCTGGTTGTGCTTCTCGCCCACGCCTGCCAGTTCACGGCTCTCGTCCTTGATGTTCTCCAAGGAGCGCCCGGAGAGGATGCCGTACTTATGCTGCTTATTATAAGCCTCAATGTCGAAATAGATAGAACCGTTCGACTCGTAGGCAAAGCCATTGTCAAGAATCTCCTTCACCAGTTGTTGCTGCTCAATGATATGGCCCGTGGCATGCGGCTCTATCGAGGGGCGCAGACAGCCCAGCGCGTCCATGGCCTGATGGTAGCGGTTGGTGTAGTACTGGGCAATCTCCATGGGCTCCAGCTGTTCCAGCCGGGCCTTCTTGGCAATCTTGTCCTCGCCCTCGTCGGCATCGTGCTCCAAGTGGCCCACGTCGGTGATGTTGCGCACGTAGCGCACCTTATAGCCCAGGTGCTTCAGATAGCGGAACACCAGATCGAATGTGATGGCCGGACGGGCATGACCTAGATGGGGATCACCATAGACGGTGGGTCCGCAGACATACATGCCCACATTAGGAGCATGAAGCGGTTCGAAACGCTCCTTCTGTCGTGTCAGTGTGTTGTAGATAACAAGTTTTGATTCCATATTTTCGTTATTCTGATAGTGACAAATTATAACTATGTGCGTGCAAAGTTATGAAATTTTACGGATTGAACGATATTTTTTTGAAAAAACAACATTCTTTTTTCGCAGATTGACAAAAAACACGTATATTTGCACCTAATTACTCTACAAAACAGTAGCGAATAACGCGAAAGTGAAATATTACGACTACCATTTTTATCAATTATAATTACAAACAATGGGAATATTTTTTGACATCATTCACTTTGCTGCATCAAGTATCTTCTGGGGATTCCTGATGGCTGTCGCCATGATTGGCTTGTTCGTTTTTATTGTACGTGGATGGTGGAAAGATGCCCTGTTCACCGTGTGGACCTATATTGCAGGTGCCGTGCTGGCAGTGTTGCTGTTCTTCCAGTGCACGTTGCTGGCAGGAGCTATCAAGATCAGGGTGTCGTGCAATGAGTACGAACAGATATTGGACAACATGGTCAGCCAACGTTTCAATCCCTATGAAATCATTGACGAGGAAAGGTCGTCGGCTCTGTTTTTGGAATTTGCAGAGCAGTTCCCACTGGTCAAGAACTATGTTGGTGCCATTTTCGGTTCGGAAGACGGCATCAACGGCAGCGGCTATATCTACACTTATGGCTATAGTGCAGCCGAAACGCCAAAAGCCATGATCAGCTATTTGAAGGAGTGCATAGATCCCTATATTCTGCGCCGTATTCTGTGGAGCCTCGGCTTCTCGCTGGTGTTGGGCATCATAGCCATCAAGACCATGGAGACGAGTACCAACAGCCGGCTGAAGGCACGCACGAATGACCGCATAGCGCGTCGTGGCACGGAACGTATCAGTCGTGATACAAAGCGTATCTCTCGCCGCCGCTAAGCGTCATAGCCGATAACTACGATAATTGAAATTACCAAAATATTAAAAACCAATTAACTATGGCAACAACAAGTTTCTGCTCCGCTAACCATATCCTTGTGGGTCTGGGCGGTACTGGAGGTAAGATCCTCCGCGCATTCAAGATGCGCATGTTCGAAGAGTTCCCAACGGCTGAAGAGCGTGCCAAACTCCCTGTGGCTCTGCTGTATGTAGACTCTACTGACGAGATGATGCCGAAGGATGGCCGCGCACGTGCCGACTTCCGCGTGATGGGTCAGGATGCCTCGTTCACTCCGAAGGAGTTCCTGAACATCAAGGCTGTTGATGTGGAACATATCCTTGATCATATCGGCAACTATCCCTCCGTGAAGGGTATTGTGGAGAATGCCGAGGCTGTCCGCTCAGCCATCGGTTCGCTGGGTCAGGCTGCTGGTCAGAAGCGTCGCGCCGGTCGTCTGCTCTTTGCAGCCAATGCCGTGGCCTACGTTAACGCTCTGAAGGATGCATACGCACGTTGCGAAGCCATTTCGGGTGATGCTTCGAAGAAATATATTTATATCTTTGCTGGTCTGGCCGGTGGTACGGGCTCGGGCTCTATCGTAGATGCCCTGATGCAGGCTCGCAAGACCTTCCCTGATGCCGTCATATCGGTCTATGCCATGATTCCTGAGAAGAACCTGCCGAAGAGTAATATGGATCAGGGACGCTACTACCAGAACGGCTATGCTGCCGTGAACGAGCTGAATGCCATTCAGGCTGGACGCTTCTTCCCGCAGGATGTGACAGGAACAGGCCCGCTGAAGCTCTATACTGACCGCGTGAAGGGCGTGGCCGACGGTCTGACCATCTACAGCAATGTGAATGAGAACGGCATGACTGTGAACTCGCTCGAAGAGTTACCGAAGATTCTGTCTGACTATATCTTCGCCCGTATCTTCTTCATCAATGAGGAAGACGACAAGCATTTCGGCGACATTCTGCGTGCCTATAACTACGAGAACATGGACGACTTCGCCCTTGAGTATGACGAGGCCGGCGATCCCGTGAATGGCAAAGTGCCCGTGGCACGCACCAAGAAAGTGAACTCTATCGGCATCAAGCGCGTGATGTATCCCGAGCTGCGCGTGCTGAAGCACATTACCTACACCGTAGGCGAGAGCGTGCTCTATCAGTTCAAATATAACAACTGGCGCGAGAATCAGGGCTTCGTCGACGAGGAGCGCAACCGCGACTACCGCAAGGACTACCTGAACAGCGACAATTTGCAGAAGTGGATGCTTGACGAGAGGCACCTGACCTATGAGACCAAGGTGCTGGAGAGCGATACTGACTATCCTACATTCAACGACTACTGGCACGACAAGGCCATGGCATACGCTGAGGAAGCCAAGAAGGCAGACTGTCCGCTGAACGAGCTCGACAATATCATGGCCGAATTTTTCGATAAGCACTTCCGCGAGGAAGGTGTTGAGGCCTTCTATGCCGGCAAGGAGCGTGCCATCCCCGAGATTTCGAAGGAAATTCGTCATAACATCGAGAACGAGCTGTTCGAGAAGTGGAAGGTGGGCGACGTGTCAATTGTTGAACTGCAGAAAGTATCGAAGCTACTGTTGGAGCGCATGGGCGAGATTCGTCAGGAACTGGAAGCTCGCACCAAGGAGCTAAAGGAAAACTACGATGCTATCGACGACGACCGCGATGCTAACGTCAGCGAGTGGAGCCGTCTGGGCATTCTGCAGCGCATGGTGGGTGCCGGTGCACGCCGCTATGCCGACCATCAGGGCATTCTGACCGACTATTATGAGGCTAAGACACAGATGGTGGCTATCGAGTTTGCCAAGAAACTGGCTGCCAAGGTGTTTACCGAAGTGGGCAAGATGGATGCCGACATCTTGGCTTTTGCACAGAAGATCAACGAGGCTATCGAGGAGACTGAGCGTCTGGTGGCTGCCCAGAAGAAGGTGAACAAGGGCCTGGAGGATATGCGTGGTGCTATCGTTGAGGTGAGCGAAGACGAGGTGATGGGTGAATTTGAGGTTGACTTGAAGACAGATAAGATTGACATGCCGAACATTGCCCGTCAGCTGCGCGACTGCATCCTGCCGAAGGAAGACTTCGTTAACTTCGGTCGCCTGACCCAGGAAATCAGTATCGACGACGTGACCGATGCCTTCGACATCCAACTCTCGAAGATTGTGAAGGCTAAGCACGACGAGAAGGCCGACAGCGACGAGAAAGTGCTTGGACTGAGCATCCTGACCCAACTGCAGCAGAAGCTGAAGACCGACGATGACATCAAGGAGTTCGCTTCGAAGATTGTGAAGCAGAGCGGTGTCTATCTGCGCTTGAACAACGACCAGATGCAGTTGCACTTGCGCAACAACGAGGGCAACCTGAGTCCCACCAACCCTGCTTCGGTCAACAAGAAGACCATCCTGGTGTCAATGCCGCCTGCCGACGAGAACCCCAGTTTGAGCAAGTTTGCCCAGAAACTGGAGGATGCTTTCAAGAGCCAGTTCGGCAATGGCGCTGCCCAGAACAGCATCGTTATCAACAAGCAGAGCCCACGCAAGGACGAGATGTCTATCATCACCATCCAGTACTGCTTCCCCATCCGTGCCATTGACTGGTTGGCCGACTACAAGGAGCGTTACGAGCGTTTCCTGAACACAGGTAACCCTTCGACCGATGTGATCAATTCCATCCTGCTGCACAGCGAGGGCGACGGCAAGGACCTGCCTTCACTCTTCGCACTGAGCGAGGACGAGATTGCCAAGGTGCGTGCTGCCCGTCAGACCGCTCAGCAGCCTGCTCAGCCTGCAGCTGCTCCCGGTGTGGCAATGCCTGGTACCGCTATGCCTGGTGCTGCTCCTGCTATGCCCGGCGCTGCCCCGGCAATGCCCGGTGCTCCTGCCGCTCCTGGCATGCCTCCTATGCCTGGTATGCCTCCCATGCCGCCAGCTGAGCCGGAGATCAATGTGCATGTATTCATTGGTGGACAGCAGTATGGTCCTTACAAGCGCGATATCTGTAAGCAGCTCGTGCAGAACGGACAACTCACCCAGCAGACTCCTGTCTGGATGGAAGGTCTGGCAGCATGGACACCTGCCGGTCAGGTGCCTCAGTTGGCATCGCTCTTTGCACCGGCAGCTGTTCCCGGCATGCCTCCCATGCCTGGTATGCCCCCCATGCCTCCCACCATGTAACGGTTAGTTTTTGTGTGTTGCGACTGGATTCGACTGGTCGCAGCACACACCTTATTTATATATAGTAAATAAATCATTTTAAAAATAGAAAAAGAAAAATGGCAAGAGAAGAACGTGTACGCTTCCGCTATGGTATCTGTCTGAACGACGGCTGCTCGAAGTGTAAGTCAAAGGAAGTGCAGGAAATTCCTGCTCGTAAGGATTTTGTTTGTGCAGAGTGCGGAAAGCCGCTGCGTGAGTGCCCTCCTCCCAAGAAGGGTCCTAACATGAAGGTTATCGGTGGTGCTATTGCAGCCGTAGTTGTGCTGGGTGGCGGTGCTGTAGCCCTGTTCATGGGTGGTGGCGACGAGCAGCCTGCTGAAGAGGTGAAGGCTCCTGTTGAGGTGGTGGATACACAGAAGGTGGACACACCTGCTGTTGCCGCTCCTGTAGAGACTGCACCTGTTGCTGAGCCTAAGAAGGAAGAGCCCAAGCAGGCTGAACCTGCTCAGCCCAAGCAGCCTGTAGCCAAGAACCCCAGCTGGGGTAAGTACGATGGTGCTCGCGATGCCAACGGCCTGCCTCATGGCAATGGTGTGCTGCGCATTACTCGCTCAACCACCATCAATGGCGAGACGGCTCAGCCAGGCGAGCGCATTGAGGGCGTGTTCCGCAATGGCTATGTGAATATGGGTACCTGGTACAAGAACGACGGCAACGCCGTGGTTGTCAAGGGTATTAAGGTTGTCTAAGCTTATGAAGAACCGACTGGTTACAATACTGATGCTGCTACTGGCTGGCCTTGTGTCTGCCAGTGCAGCAAACTTTGCAACCAAGCGGTTGCAAAGTATTGCGCAGTGCCTGACACTGCCCAGCGTTGATACACTCAAGAACGCAGCGAGCTACAGCTATCAGTATCGCGGCAAGCAACTGGTGGTGAGAGCTAACCGCTATGGCGAGATTGAGCACATCGGACTGGCGCTGTTTCCCAAAGAAATGACAGAGTTGGCACCATCGCCTGTCTATGACTTCTTGGAGCGCGACCTGTTGGAACGCCAACTGCCGAATCTGGATGGCGAGCTGAAGCACAAACTGCAGAGTGAACACCTCACCTTCGTGGTGGGCAATGCCAACACCGCCTTCTCTTTCAACGGCACTGAGAACTTCTCGGAAGAGCGTGTAGACCTGAAGAAATACCGCGTCACGTGGACACGGAATGGTCGCGAGGTGCTGAAGATCAGTTTCGATATGGACATTGAGATGCTTACGGGCTGCAATGCTATCGAGCTGGAGGAACAGTTCCTGCGCCGTCTGAAGCGTCACCAGATGACCGAGACGGCCGATGAGATTGACGTCTTTCCTGCACAGGCCAAGACATACGTGGCACAGGGCGACTCGTTTATGATTCGCGAGATGCGCAACGACCTGTTCTTTGAGAACGACAAGACTGGCTGGCACCTGTCCGACAATGCTGAAGCGCCCACGACGACGCTGTCAAACATGATGCTCAGTGCGCAGTTCAGGGGTAATCCCACACTGCAGCTGACCATCGACAAGTATGGCTATACGGCCGAGAAGGGCACCGTCCCCTATAAGAGTCTGCTGAACATGGCCGTGGAAGACGGGTGCACACCCTACTTTGGCATCAAGGAACGCAAGGACGACGGAACCTATACGGGAACGCTGATGCTCGTCAACCGCCGTGGTGGCTATGTGCACATGCTCTCGGCTGTCGTTCCTGCCGCAACACTTGCCAACAAGGGCAACGGAAATATAACCGGACGACTCTATGTCTACATTCCGATGCATAACGTGTCGGACAAGTTCTTCCAACAAAACAAAAAGTAAATAAACAGAAGAATGAACAGACGTTTTTATATCACAGCCCTTCTTCTGGCTTTTGTCATGGCAGCTTTTGCCCAGACAACAGAGCAGCAGAAGAAGCAAATCAACAGCATCAAGAAGAGCAAGGCTTATCTGTATGCTGAGATTACAACCAATGATCAGCAGACGGCTCTCGACATGGCCGAAGACATGCTGAATCAGGAAATCAACAAGTATGTGGCTGAGCAGAAGCAGTTGCGCAAAGCCACGAACATCGTTCTGCGCAACCGGCAGCAGGTGATGGAGACCATCAGTCTGCCACGCGGCAACATGTTTCGCGCCTTCAAATATGTGAAGAAGAGCGACATCATAGGCGCTGACAATGTGGAACTGCGTGTCAACAACCGGAATGCAGACAGCCAAGACGATGCCACCACGACTGAGCAAACGGATGATGCGGTTGGCTCAGACAAGCGTACCGAGACCATCAACCGACTGTTGGCCGTACAGAAGTTCACCGAACTGCCGCAGGTGCTGAAGCAGCTGAAGCAAGAAGGACGCATCGGACAGTATGCCAAGTATAAGGAGCTGACCGAGCCCGAGAAGAATATTCTCATTATATATAATAAGGAGGGTAACATCGAAGCTCTGCTCAGCGAGGGCGCTGCCAGAACCAATCTGCGCACCCAGCAGGCCGACGACGTGAAGAACTATCCCGGTCGTGGTGCCTTCGGTGTGACGGTGAACGACTAAGAAACTGTTTAGGACGATAATAAAGAAAAACAAGACACATCATACGAACATGAAAAAGTTTATTCTGAAAAGTCTCTTCCTCCTCATGGCACTCTGTCCGATGGCAGGAGCACATGCAGAAGAGGTTACTGTAACGATAACGACAGATGACGGCTTCGACAATCCCGGCGGCATCATCGAGACCCTGCAGCGCAATCTGGGCAAGGTGCTCTCGGAGATTAACCTGGCCAATAGCGAGAACCGCGCGCTGAACGTGGCCGGACTGGCCATCAACGACTTTGCCAAGGGCACGCTGGTCATGCTGTGGGATAATGTGCACTTCTATTGCGACGACAGCGAGGTGGTTGACCGCCTGTGGCCGATGAAGAACGGCTATATGCTGCGCCAGATTCCCATGATCATGAACCCGCAGGGCGAGCAGTTCGGACAAGGTGCCTATCAGGAATGCGTCGTTGAGTTCGACAAGCGCGGCACCATCACCGACATCCGTTTTGTCTTCGACACCCAGCTCTCAGAGAGCATGGAGAAGTGTGGCGAGGTGGTCGAGTTGGAGCGCAAGATGCAGATTCTGAAGTACTGCGACCGTTTCCGCACAGCCTATTGCACCAAGGACATCAAGTTCCTGGAGCAGGTGTTCAGCGACGATGCACTGATCATCACCGGTAATGTGGTGACCTCGAAGAAGCCCGAAGGCGGAATGACCCAGAAGGTGGAGTACAAGCAGCAGACCAAGCAGCAGTATCTGTCGAACCTGCGCCGTGCCTTCTTGCGCAACAAGTATATTGACGTGAAGTTCAACGAGATTGGCGAGAACGGCGAAGAGGGCGGTTGCGGCACTGTGACCCGTTCGGCCAACAACAGGAACATGTATGGCGTTCGTCTGCGCCAGGAATGGAAGTCGAGCAACTATAGCGATACGGGCTATGTGTTCCTGCTCTGGGACTTTACCGACGAGAACAATCCCGTCATCCATGTGCGTACCTGGCAGCCCGAGTATGTGGGAGGAAAGAAGATGGCTGAAGAGGAGATCTTCTCGCTCAGTGATTTTGATTTGTAAACTATGAAAAGAATCTTATCTGCACTGTTTCTTGCTGTCATGGTCTTAACCGCCATGGCACAAGACGTGGTGACCATTTCGGAACAGACCGACAAGACCAAGAGCGATGCTTCACTGGGCAGCAAGGCTGTGGCAGTGTTCATTGCCAAAAGCAATAATCTGATAATCTCGTCATCTAACCACAGCGACAAGGTGGGAGCTGCCGTGAAGCAAAACGACGGTACCTGGATGACCGAGGTTGTCTGCGACCTTAGTGATAAGAGCGTGGAGCGCAACCGCACGTTTACGGTGCTCATCAAGAACACCTCGCTGAAAGGCTCCATCTCCAAGAAGCTGATGCCGGGCAAACAGTTCTACTTCAAGGCTACCGAGGCCGACCACATGCTGAACTTCTGGTGGCCCAGCACTCGCAACACGCTCTATGCCGTGGCAGGCAAGGCGTGTGTGGAGTTCCAGATTCCTGCCAACATCAGCGGACTGAAAGTGAAGTATAGCGACGGAATGGGCGGAAAGGTGAAAAATCTGACGGAGTCGGGCCTGAACATCATTCAGCTGGAGGTGGACTGCAACCAGTTGAAGAACCTGATAGCCGACATTGCTGCCAAGGAACAGGCTGCCAAGGCTGCCGAAGATGCCTATCACAAACTGAAGGCCGACAACGATGCCAAGATGGAGCAGCCCAACTTCGACTTCGATGCTGCCGAGCGGAAAGAGAAAGAACTGGAGACAGCCATGGAGGCGGCTATGAACTGTATTCCGCAGCTGTACATCATCCTCTATGGCGACAACTCGAACGAAGTGGAGCTCGATGTAGACAAAATCAAGAGCACACTGGTCAATCCGAAGAACAAGCTCACCGTGGGTGTGAACGACAACCTGCACAAGGAGGTGGTGGGCACCACTCCGCTGGCCGAGAAGCTGCGCAATGCCAACAATGCCTACGAAAGCCGCAAGTATAAAGAGGCCATCACCTATTACCAGGAGGCACTCAAGGAGCCCGATGCCACCGATGCCGACAAGGCCGTGTGCAACGGCTGGATAGAAACCATCGCACAGTGTATAGAGGCTCGCGATGCTGCCAACGATGCCCTGATTCTGCTGAAGCGCTTCAAGGAGAAAGGCGAACAGGTGAGCCCCGACAAGGTGATGGAACTCTACGATGTGGCCATCAACAACTACAACACGCTGTTCAACCTGAGCCGTAACACCTATTACAGCACGGCTGTCGAGAAGCTGAAGATGGCACGCCTGAAGGTGCCTGTCATCATGAGTGGCACCACGGTGACCTCTGATCTCAGTGGAGGTGTCTTCGTTGAGGAGCCTCTTTCCAATGTTGATATCTATGGCGTGGACCATTACTCGCGTAAGAGCATGAGCGAAGGTGCGCACGGCGTGAAGCTGGGATCGGTCGATGGACAAGGAAAGTTCAAGCTTGAACTGCCTCGCGGACAATACGAGGGCCTGCTCTTTGTGCCCGTCGGACACAAGAAGTTCAAGAAGAACGTGTTCCAGCCCCTGCGCGGCGATAAGCATCTTGACATCAACGTGAGATTCTCGAAAGACTGATTTTCACCCTCTTTGGGATACAAGAAAAACAGAAATTATTAACTTTAAAAACTGTCATTATATGAAAAACGTATTGAAAATCATGGTGGCTGTGATGACTTTGGCACTCATCGCTCCAACCACAACCTATGCTGCCAAGAAAAAGAAGAAGGAAGTGACGTGGGAAATGCCGTCTGCCTCGGGCAACGCACAGTTGGATACGTATTTTAATACAGTCAATACTGCCTATACCAATTTCCAGACCCTCCAGCAGAGCGTTACTTACTACAGCGTGCGCCCCATTCAAGTGACTCAGGCCGACGGAACGGTGAAGACCGTACGCATGGTGGTCGACCAGAACGGTACCATCCGCGACTCCGACAAGGCCCTTCAGCAGTACTGGGACTGGGGAACAGCTGCCCTCGACATCATGAAGCAGATGCGCGACATCGTGAAGCAGAAGGACAACGTTATCTCTGTAGCCAAGAAAGACTTCATGACGGCTTTGGCCTATTCCACTTACATCATCAACGGTGCTGCCGTGTCGGCCAACGGACTGATAGCTCTGAAGGATATGGCTGTGACCCTGAGAAACCAAGGCAAGGAGATTCGTCAGTTCAAGAAAGACTATACCGAGGATGGCGAGCTCAAGAATGCCACCATGGATGCCTCTACGCTCGACGATTCGTACACCAACAACGAGCCCATCCAGAAAACATCAGAGGAGTTCGAGAAAGAGCTGGCTGCTGCCAAGGCTGAAGGCGAGGGTATCACCGCTCCCGACGGCGACGTAGACTTCGGCGATTTGCTCTGATCCGTCGTTCCCGACAACACAAAGTGAAAGAGAGGCGAGCCAGCCCATTGGATTGCCTCTCTTTCAGTTTCTATCACATGTAGGAGAATAGTCAATAGAATATCACCAAAGTAGTTTGAGTAGTGAGAATGCACCATCTGAAGAATACACTTTTTTCGTTAATCGTTTCGTTGTTCGCTCTGTCGGCAGTGGCTCAGAAGTTGCAAGTGGTCAGTTTCGAGGCAGCACTGACCGATAACACAGCATGGAACCCTTCCACCTGTCATAAACTGGACGATGGCCGTTATTGTCCCATCGTGAAGGTTGAGTTCAATGCCCCCTCCTGTGCTTTCGAGGGCGGAGTCATTGAAGGCAAGGCCCCGCTGTTCAAGACCAATGAGTACTGGGTCTATATGCTCCGAATTGGCTACTTTTGGAAAAGCAGGGAAAGTAAGATTTCTCGTGAACCAATGCCGGGTGGGGGATATCATACAACTTATCCTTATGGTGTAAGAGATAGGTCCATTTATTGTCGAATAGTATTAAATCTGTAGAATTTTTGTCACTGGTACAGTCAATCAAAATTGCCGATAACAGTTTTTGCTTGTAAGCAAAAGTTCATCTGCTTACAAGTGAATGGCCTTTTGCTTATAAGTGAATGGTCTTTCGCTTGTAGCCAAAAGTTGCAAAGCATGGGGATTTGCACCGTAAGACCTATGTTCTTGTACTGCAATCCATGCGCTTTTGTACCACAATCCATACGCTTTTTCAGCGAGAGCTGATGCTCGTTGCAGTGTGAACTGATGAGCGTTGCCATACAGCACAATGCTGATAAAAGCTCTCTAGATAGATTTTTCATCCATGACACTCACTCCTCTGCCAGTATGAAGTCCAGTTGGCGCTTCTCTATGTTGGCACGGGCTACTTTGATGCGGATGGGGTCGCCCAGCTGGTATTTCTTGTGCGACCGACGGCCTACGAGCTGGTAGTTGCGCTCGTCGAAGTCGTAGTAGTCGCCGGTGAGGTCGTGCATGCCTACCAGACCCTCGCAGTGGTTCTCGTCGATCTCGCAGTAGATGCCGTACGACTGGATGCCTGAGATGTGGGCATCGTACTCCTGACCTACCTTGTCGGCCATGAACTCCACCATCTTGTACTTGATGCTGTCGCGCTCGG
>ERZ842401.6780-NODE-6780-length-12067-cov-4.309441_pt1 | contig 12067 bp, 9 predicted proteins | sample MGYA00521270_ERZ842401 | MGnify/ENA primary metagenome ERZ842401 (study PRJEB31892, sample SAMEA3878208) | bioreactor metagenome | biome: Moose rumen | place: Sweden | collected 2011-10 | study: EMG produced TPA metagenomics assembly of the PRJEB12797 data set... | reverse complement strand
CCAGAAAGGCGAGCACGGTTACCCCGACCGTGGCCGCACGATGTCAGGCAAACCAGCATGGCTGAGAAACAGCTACGCTGCCTTGCGCTTGGCGAAGCGGCCTTTGGAAAGCGCGGCGCCGACGAGGAGGAGGACAAGCCCGGGAACGAGGAAAATCTGGTAGCGCTCGCCAAGCCGCGACTCTTCCTCGTTCTGCTCCATAAGCGCAATCTGGCGTAGGCGGCGGCGGTAGATTGCGCCAAGCGTCGTCTCCGCAGTGCCGGCGGTTGCAAGCGGAACATACGCCCCCTTCGACGCCTCGGCAATCGCCTTAAGCGCCGACTCCTCAAGCTTGACCGTCACGGGCTTGCCGTCGAACTTCTGCACTCCACGCCCGTCCTCGGCCGGAATCGTCGCGCCGCGCTTCGGGTCGCCAATGCCGACGGTGAAAATCGGAATTCCGCGCTTTCTCGCCGCCTCGGCGTTCTTAAGCGCCTCGCCGCGAAGGTCGCCGCCGTCGGAAATCAGGATGATCGCGTTGTGGTCGTCTGCCGCCGGATCGAGCGCGCTAAGCGCGGCGCGGATTGCGCCACCAAGATCCGTCTCGCCACGCGGCGCAGACTCGGGGCTCATGCGCTCAAGGGCGCTCCGAAGATACCCATGGTCGGTCGTGAGCGGACACACCACGACGCCGGTGCGGCGAAACGCGACGAGTGCGCAGCGGTCGCCGGCAAGCGAGTCGATGAGATCCGCGACGTCGGCCTTGGCGCGCTCGAGACGGTTTGGGCGGACATCCTCGGCAAGCATCGAGCGCGATACGTCAATCGCTATGACGACGTTGCGCGCGCGCGTCACAGTTTTTTCCATCGACTTGCCCCACTGCGGCCGCGCCGCAGCGAAGAGCGCGAGGAAAAGCCCCACCACGATGCACGCCGTCTGAAGCCCCGAAACCGAGGATTTCGGCACGTTCAGCGTGAGCCGCGCGAGCGCCTTCTCGCGACGCGCCTTGAGAAACGACCACCAGAGCCCCGCGACCGGCACAAGGAGCGAAAGAACGAGGAATATCGGATTTGCGAATCTCACTTGTCCTTCTTCCCTTCCCCATGCCAGAGAATGAACTCTGGAACCGTGTCGATGCCGGCGGCGATGCGCTGGCGAACTGCCTCATAGACGAGAATCGTCGCGGCGGCGGAGACGTTTAACGAATCAGCCGTCCCGAGCATCGGAATCCTTACCCTGAGCTCCGCGCCGTCCATCCACTTGGCCGTAAGTCCATATTGCTCGGCGCCAAGCGCAATCGCAACGTTGCCAGTCAAGTCGACTTCGAAATGGAGCTTCTCGGCATGCGGCGTCGCGGCAAGAATCTTGAAGCCGCGCTCCTTCAGCCACGCAAGCGCCTCATCCGAAGTCGCCTCGACTATCGGCACGGTGAACATCGTTCCCGTAGACGCGCGGACGACATTCGGATTGTGGATGTCGGTCGTGCGGTCGCAGACTATGACGGCCGCGACTTTCGCAGCGTCTGCCGAGCGGAGGATAGTCCCGAGGTTGCCCGGCTTCTCTATCGCCTCGGTGACTATCACAAGCGCGTTCTCGGGGAGCTTCAGGTCTGCGAGCTTTATCGAGACATGCGGACCCACCATGAGAAGCCCGTCGGGGCGCTCCTTGTAGGCGATCTTCGAGAAGCACGTCTTGGTGCAGGTGTAGACCTCTGCGCCGAGCCGCGCGCAATCCTCGACCAGCGTCGGCTCGTTCTCGTTCTTCAAGTAGAACTCGGGGCAGTGGAAAATCGCGCGCGGACGATAGCCGCTATCGAGCGCACGACGACACTCCCGATAGCCCTCGACAATCATCTCGCCAGACTCCTCACGCGTCGAGCAGCTGCGCAGCTTCACGACGTACTTGAGCTTGGGATTGGATGGCGAGGTGATTTCCATGAATTACTTCGTCTCAAAGGGGCCGAGTGGAAGAGACGCCTCGTTGTAGAGTGTGCCGGTCGTACGCGACTTGCCCATGTAGCGGGCTTTCACCGGTTCGGGCACGCCTTCGCTTGAAAGGACGATTTCCGCGCCGTCGATGTAGTCGGTGTCAGACTCCTTGCCGTCCTTGCCCTTTTGCTTCCTGTAGTTGAGTACCTTGGCTTCCTGCCACTTTCCGTCAGCTCCGGCAAGCTCAAACGCCGGCTTGCGAGAGCGGTCTGGCGCATAAACATACCAGTCCTTCACGTTGTCGAACGCAAGCGTCGCCTTGCCGTCGGCGAACGACGCCGACTTGAGCACCGGCGAGTCGTCCTCGGGAATCGCAAAACCGTAGTCGCGCTTGAGGGCGTGGACTGCGAGACGCTTGGAGACGATCTCCTTGTCGTTCGGGTGGATGTCGTCGAAGTTGCCGACATCGGCCGTCACGGCGAGAGCCGCGTTCTTCTCTTCCGCGCAGAACTGCGTCTGCGCCATGCAGATGCCGAGCCAGTTCTGGTTCCACGGCGCGAGCTGGACGACGTAGAGCTTGAGGTCGGGGTTTTCGAAGTCGCGGCTCCAGCCGTTATAGAGCGCATGAAGCTTCGCGCAGTAAAGCTGCGATTCGCCGCTGTTGTGACAGCCCTGATACCAGATGAAGCCGCGCATCGCCATCGGTGCGTATGCGGCGGCCATTCCGTTGTAGAGAACCGTAGGCTGCTGGTGCGCTCCACCAATCGGACCCTTCTTGTCGGCTTTGGCTTTCCAGTCCGCCTTCACGGGATACTCCGCCGCATCCTTGATGGACTCGTCGCAGCCGTCGTAACCGCTCCTCGGCGTCCATGCGTCGATGTTCGTCCCGCCCCAGCTCGCGTCGAGGATGCCGATCGGAACGTCGAGCGCAAGATAAAGTTCGCGCGCGTAGTAAAACGCGACTGCGGAGAGTTCCGTGCCGCGCTTTCCGTCCTCGCGATGGAAAAGCTGAAGACTCTCCGGCGTAAACTTGCACCACTTCGCCTGAAGCTCCTTGGGCTCCACGGACCATGCTTTCGAACTCTTCACGTAGCGAATGTTCGGAAGGTAGGTCATTGTCGTCATGAGTCCGCCCTTCATGTCGCGGTAGCGCGTGCCGCCGCCCCAGATCGGGCACTCCATGTTGCTCTGGCCGGACGCAAACCACACCTCGCCAACGAGGATGTCCTTGACTTCGACCGTCTCAACAATGACGGAGCCGAAGAAGAACCTCGGCTCCAACTGGCTGACCGTCATTGTACGGCTTTCCTTCGACGCCTCCATCGGGTCGAGATCGACCCTCCACTCGCCGCCTTTTCCAACCACGGCGACTTTCTCCTGCCCGGCGAACTCGACACGCACCTTGCGTAGCGCCTTGCTAACAGGCGGCGTGACCTTGCCCCAGACGGGAACCTTCATCCCGCGCTGCAAAACCGCGCCGTCGGCAAACGGAGCGCCCATTTCAATTCCAGCGAATATCGGAAGCGCGGCCATCGCCGCGACAAACGTAATGCATGTCTTATTCATTATCGTATTTTTCTATTTGTTGTGTGTTTTGAAATTGGATATGCGACCGCCAACATTCAACAGCCGACATTCACAATCGTTATCACTTTGCACTTTGCATTTTACACTTTAAACTCTCAATGATGGTGCCCGCAGCCACAGTCGTGGCCATGATCATGGTCGTGCCCGCAACTGCACTCGTGCTTGACGTCCTTGTACTCGATCGTCGCCTTCTCGCGAAGCTCGGCTACGTAGGCATCCATCGCCTTGCCTCGCGCCTCGTGGCGAAGGAGATCCTTGATCTGGTCGTGGACGTCGACGATCGTCTGCTGCCCGCCGCCCTTTTCGTCGGCTTTGTAGATGATGTGGTAGCCGAACTCGGTCGTGACGACTCCAGAAACCTCGCCCTTCTTCATCTCGAAAGCGGCCTTGTCGAACTCCGGCACCATCATGCCGCGCCCGAACCAGCCCAAGGAGCCGCCCTGTGCGCCGGACGGGCAGTCGGAGTGCTTCTTCGCCTCTTCCGCGAAGTCCGCCTTGTCGTTGACAATGCGTTCGCGTATTTCCTTGATCTTGTCGAGCGCGGCATCGTTTGAGCCCTTGACGAGAATGTGCTGGCAAAGGACCTGGTGCGGCTCGACGTATTCTGACTTGTGCGCCTCGTAAAACGCCGTTACCTCGTCCTCGGTCGGATCCGCGACATGCGCGCACGCCTGGTTGACAAGCATATTGACGCGAGCGCCCTTCTCGAGCTCCTTGCGGAAATCGGCTTCCGAGATTCCCTGCGCGGCAAGCGCCTTCTTGTAGTTCTCCTCGCCGCCGACCTGCTGGACGACTCGCGCGACTTCGGCGTCGATGTCCTTCTCGGTCACGGGGATGTCGAGCCGCTGCGCCTGGTCGAGAAGCAGCTTTGCGCCAATCGCCTGGTCGAGGGCCTTGGCCTCGAGCTTCGGGAGGTTCTGCCTGATTTCGGCCATCGTCATGCCGTGGCCCATATAGAATCGGACGAGCCGGTCGAGCTCAAAGTTCACCGCTTCCGCCGATATTTCCTGTCCGTTTACGACTGCTGTTTTCATTAGGTTGTATTATCGCATATTTCTACGCCGCCCGCAATGGCTCTTGTCAGGGGCCTTACCAACTGAAGTCCTTCGTGCCGCCGTCGCGTGTGCGAAGCCCCTTCACAGTGCCGTGGGGCCAAGAGGCAGGGATTGCCCCCTCAAGCAGCATCTCGCACACGGCCCCGACCATTCCAAGGTTGCCGTCGATCTGGAACGGGGGGTGCGTAGCAAACATGTTGTCGAGCGTGTTGTAGCGGAGAAGCGAGTCGAGCATCTCGCCCGCCTTGTCGCCTTCTCCAAGTCGCGCCCAGAGAGCAGCACGCCACGGCCAGGTCCAACTGCGGCGCGAATCGCCCGTCAGAGTGCGGCCTGCAAGCGCGACCTTGGCGGCCTCGGCGAGTTCGGGCGTAGCTTTCGGCGAGATCGTGGAGCCGGGATACACGGCGTAGAGGTGGCTCGTGTGGCGATGCTGGTCGCCTTTCTTGTCACGGTCGGTCTCCCATTCCTGGAGCTGGCCCCAGCTGCCGATCTTGTCCTTTAGGAGCTTCGGCTCGATGCGCGCGACCTCCTTCACGAACGCGTCGTCAATCTTGAGCTCCTTCGCGGCGGCGAGAATCGCCCGGAAGAGCTCGCGGGTGATCTGCTGGTCGTGCGCGATTCCGTCTTCGCGCGGACCATGCTCGGGGCTCCAGCCGTCCTTCACGACGATCGTGCCATCGGGGCGCTCCTTGAGCTGCGTCGAGATCATGAACTCCGCCGCGCCCTTCATAAGAGGCCAGCAGACTTCCTTGAGATACTTCCTGTCTCGCGTAAAGAGCCAATGGTCGTAGCACTGCGCCGCGAGCCAGGGCGCGCCGGCGAAGTTCCAGCGCCAGCCGCCGCCGCCAACAGCGTTCGCGCTCGTGCGGTAGGCGTAGCCCTTCGAATTCGGGAAGGCCGCGCGAGTGCCCGCCTCCGCGACGGGGAGGGAGTTCATCATCCAGTCGGAAAGCGGCGTGAAGCAGTCGGAGAGGTTTGCGGAATCCGCGCCCCAGTAGTTCATCTGGATGTTGATGTTCGTATGGTAGTCGCAGTGCCACGGCGGGTTGTTGGAGTTGTTCCATATCCCCTGCAGGTTCGCGGGGAGTGTGCCCGGGCGCGAGCTGGAAATGAGAAGGTAGCGCCCGAAGTTGAACATAAGCTCGATAAGCGCAGGATCCTTCGCGCCCTTGCGGACGCGGTCGAGGCGCACGCGCGTCGGAACCGTCTCGTCTCCATTCCCGAGGTCAAGCGTCATGCGGTCGTAGTATTTCCGATAGTCGGCGAAGTGGCGCTCGAATATCGCCCTCAGGTCGAACTTTCCATTGACGTTCAGGCAGTCCCCCGATGCCGGGATTGCGCTCTTACCCGTCTCCGCCCGAAGGACTACGGCGTAGACTTTCGGAATGCCGAAGGCCTTGGAGTGTCCCTCAAGGTCTCGTTTGTGACAGAACAAGTCTGCGCGCGCCGCGTAATCAAGTCCGTTCGGCAACCTTCCGGAGAACGAAGCGGGAGAACCAAGCCCGCCGACCGACTCCGTCTCCCCATGTGCGCCCTTGAGCCTCATGCGCACATCGGAATCGCAGGAGAAGGTAATGTATATCGCATCGTCCGGCGCACTCGCGAACACCTTGCGCCACACCATCGCATTGCCGACTTTGAATTCGTCAGAATAGACGGCACGCGAAAGGTCGAGTTCGCGGCGGTATTCTGTAATCTCGCCATCGGGAAGCTTTGGGAGCTCAATCTCCAGCTCGCCAAAATTCTGGTAGGCACCCATCGTGTTGTAGTTCGCGTCCGCCCGGTCGTCGCCTATGTCCTTTGTCAGGTTCTTGTCGCCAGTCCAAAGCGAGTCGACGTTGAACTGTATGCGGAGCTTCCGCGTGCCGCCGTCGACCATGCAGCCGAGACGGCCGTTGCCGAGAGGATACCACGAATTCTCCCATTTGTCGCCGGGCCGGTCGTCCCAGATCACATCGTCCGCAAACGCCACCGTCGAGCAGCAGCACGCTAAAATCAATGCCAGTGTCTTTTTCATGCCGCCTATTATACCAAAACGGCGCAATGCCTACACGGCAATGAAAGATTCGCGCTAATCAAGCCAAAAGGCTTCACTCAGAAAAGACGGGTGACTTCCTGGTCTATGGCTGCGACATCGCAGACACGCGTCTGAGCGACGGGCAGCTTCTCGAGCTCGGCGACGGACGGCGGAGGATCGACGAGCACATCCTCGCCGTAGGCCCTGAGGCACGTCTCCGGGAACTTGTAGGGCGTAGCCGTCGCCGCAACGACGCAGGGAACGCCGCCACAGGGAAGCCCGAGCTTCTTGGCGACGCAAGTGGCGACAGCGGTATGCGGGTCGACGAGATAGCCGGCGACCTCGCGCATGCGGCGCATCTCGGCCTCCGTCTCCTCCGGCGTCGCGACACCGCCGGTGAAATCGGCGAAGAGCCGGTCTTTCGCGGAATCGGAAAGCTCGTACCGCCCCTTCTCCGCGAGATCCTTCATCATGCGCGTCGTCTCGGCGCAAGCGCGATCAATATCGCCGTCAAGGCCCCCAGAGATCATCCAGAGAAGGCGCTCGACGTTCGAAGACTTCCTGATGTCCATCGAGGGGGAGTTCGTGACGGTGAAATTCGGGCCGGGGTCGTAGACGCCGGTCTTCACGAAACGCGCGAGGACGTCATTCACGTTGGACGCGACTATGAACTTGCGGATTGGGCTCCCGAGGAGCTTCGCATAGTACGCCGCGAGGATATTGCCGAAGTTGCCGCTTGGTACAACTACATCAAAAACTCCACCATCCTTGGGCCGGGGTGCGGGGGTGCCATAACCCCCGTCCGTTCCATTCAACTCCGCCCCAGCAAGAACATAATAAGCAATCTGCGGGACAAGGCGCCCTGTGTTTATCGAGTTTGCGCTCGAGAGAGTGATGCCGTGCTTTGCGGCCTCGGCGCGAATCGCCTCGTCGGCAAAGATACGCTTAACCGCCGCCTGTGCGTCGTCGAAATTGCCGCGGATGCCGACGGCGTGGACGTTCGCCTCGGCCGGAGTAGTCATCTGGAGCCGCTGGATGCGCGAGGTTCCGGTAGCGGGATAGAAGACGATAATCTCGGTGCCGCCAACGCCGGCGAAGCCCTGCATCGCGGCTGATCCGGTGTCGCCGCTCGTCGCCGTGAGAACGAGGACGCGACGACCGCCAGCGGCGTGGCGCATGAAGACGGGGAGCATCGAAAGCGCGACGTCCTTGAAGGCGCCAGTCTTGCCGTGGAAAAGCTCGAGCATGTGAAACCCGTCCTTCTCAACGAGAGGAACGGGGTCTTCGGCCGGGAAGCGGGAGGAGAGACGGTCGATTGCAGACTTGCGGACTTCTTCGGGGAAATCACCGAAAAGACGAGACAGGACAAAATCCTCGGCCTTGCCCAGGGTCAGGTTAGGGTCATTTAGGGTCGACTTAGAGTCGTTTAGTGTCACATCCCTACCCGACTCTAAGCCGACTCTATCCGACCCTAAGCCGACACTACCAGACCCTATCACCGGCACATATAGACCGCCGTCGGGCGCAAGACCCTGAAAAACCGTTTCAGGCGCGGTTGCCTCTATTCCCTTTCTCGTAGAAACATATTTCATTTCCCAACTCCTAACTCCTTAATTACTGACCCCAGACTCCTAACTACCCCACCGCTCTCCAACTTCCCAAAACCTCTCCGCGCACTCTGCGCCCCTGCGCCTCTGCGTTAAAAACTTTATAAAAAATCTACCCTCCATTCTCCAACTTCAACTCTGAACTCCAACTACTAACTACTAATTAAACATGAACTCCACCACATCGCCATCCTGCATCTCGTACTCCTTGCCCTCAGGGCGAAGCGCACCCGCCTCGCGAGCGCCCTTTTCGCCACCGTACTTGATGTAGTCGTCAAACGCAACTACCTGAGCCCTGATAAAGCCCTTCTCGAAATCGGTGTGAATGACTCCGGCACACTTAGGCGCCTTCCAGCCGCGGCGGAAAGTCCACGCGCGAACTTCCTTTGGCCCTGCAGTGAGGAAACTCGCCAAGCCAAGCGTGTGGTATGCAAGCTTGATCGTGCGGTCAAGCGAACTTTCCGTTAGCCCGTAGCTCTCAAGAAATTCCTTCGCCTCAGCGTCAGAAAGCCCCGCGAGATCTGCCTCCATCTGGGCGCACACGACGACGCACTCAGCGCCCTCCTTCGCGGCGTACGCCCTAAGCGCTTCCACATGCGCGTTGCCCTCGCCAGTCACATTGTCGTCGGCAACATTTGCGCAGTAGATGACCTTCTTGTCGGTAAGGAAATGGAGCTCCTTCAGGACGTCGAGAATCGCGTCGCCCTCCTTCCTCGGGAACGAGCGGACGGACTTCCCTTCCTCGAGGTGCTTCAAAAGCGCCGCACACGCCTCGGCCTCTGGACGCATCGCTGGCTTCGCCTGCGCCTCCTTCTTGATGCGGTCGTAGCGCTTCTGCAGCTGCTCCATGTCGGCGAGGACAAGCTCCGTTTCGATTACCTCCGCGTCGCCCACTGGGTCGATTGGCGCCGACTTGTTGCCGCCTTCCTGGACATGGATGATGTCATCGTTCTCGAAGCAGCGCACGACATGCAGTATCGCGTCGCACTCGCGGATGTTCGCGAGGAACTTGTTCCCGAGCCCCTCGCCTTTCGACGCGCCTTTAACGAGACCGGCGATGTCGGTAAACTCGACCGTCGCGCGGATTATCTGCTGCGGACTTACGATCTTCGCGAGCGCCTCAAGCCGCGCATCAGCAACTTCGACAATGGCGGAGTTCGGCTCGATCGTGCAGAACGGATAGTTCTCCGCCACGGCCTGCTGCTTCTTGGTAAGTGCGTTGAACAAGGTGGACTTGCCGACGTTTGGGAGGCCTACGATGCCGACTGAAAGACTCATTTTACAGGTTGAAAGGTTGAAAAGTTGAAAGGTTGAAGGGTTGAAAAGCCGAAAAGCTGAAAGGTTTTAATTATTCATTATTCTCCCCCTTGAATTCCCAATCGGGGTACATGGACTTGAGGACTAGTCGATAGTACTCCGCGTCCACTGTGCGGCCTTCCTTCACGGCGGCTACATAAAGCTTCTCAAGCGGCGCGACGACGCGAGCACGCGCATCTTCCTTGAGGATGTCATCCGCCTGCGCCCTTATGCGCTCAGCTTTCGCCAGCTCGCGCGTCTCCTTCGGAAGATTCGGGTCGTTTTCGGGAAGCATCTTGACCTTCTTCCTTGGATGTGCCTTCCCGTTCTCGTCGACCTCGGTGTCTTCGTCGGGGAGCCACGAGAGGTCAGCAATAGTCTTCTCCGGCCTAAGCGCGCGCTCACGCTCGTCGAGCTCTTTCTGATACTCTACAAGCTCCGCGTTCAATTCCTCGTAGCGAAGCTTCTCGGCCTGGAGCTCATTGATGGAGTACTTGAGCTTCATCGTCTCCGCCTCACGTATCGCCTTTGTCGCCTCGACGCGAGCAAGTTCGTCGGCCGCCGCCTGCGCCTTCGCGCGCTCCGCGTCCGCGTTCTCCTTCGCCGTCTTGTGCTCCAGCTCCTTCGCCGCCTTGAGGTCTGCAGCCTTCTGCGCCTCGGCGTCGGCCTTCGCTCGCTCGTCGGCGGCGATGGCCTTCTTCTCCAAGAGGTTCTCTTTCTCAAGCTTCAGCTTTTCGTTCTCCGCCTCCGCAGCGGCGAGGGCAGCCTTCTCCTTCTCGGCCTTCGCCTCCTCGGCGCGAGCGTTCTGCGCGGCCGTCGCGCGCTCGAGCTCGGCCTCCTTTGCGCGCTTCGACGCAATCGTCTCCTCGCTCGCGGCCTTGTCGGCCGCCGCCCGCGCGGCATCGGCGCGCTGCATGGAGATCACGACACCCGAGATGCCCGCCGCGACCACCGCGATGCATATCGCGACTATGGCAACGATCTTCGCATTCATGACAGATCACCTTTCACTTCCGTTTCCGTTCCATCCGGCGACACACGCACGATCTTTCCGCCGCGCATGACCGTGACCTGCAGCCCCGCCGCAAATGCACGCGCAATGGCATCGTGACTTGCCACAGCCGCAGGCGCCGACAGAGCGGGGTTGGGCTGCACGTCAAACCTACCGCCGGAAACAGGAATCTTCTTTGCGGCATCTGCTATTGGCGCAAACCACTTGGGGAATCCGCCATTCGCTTCGTCCGACGACATCAACCCATTTTCCTCGTCCCATTCGGCGAAAAACCGCATCGTCTCACTGCTGTTGTCGAAGAAGTACGCTCTGGAGAGGTGTGGCAGTGCTGCTGCGGCGTTCGCCACGGAAAGCGGAAACCTCGACGCGATCTTCTCCGGCGGCACGGAGTGTCCGCCGAGCGCCGTGCGGTTCTCGACGCGGGCAGCATTGATGACCGCACTCTCGGTCGCAACAAAATAAAGATACGTCCGAAACCCGTTATTCCGCGCCTCGCGCAGCGCATCGACCTTGGACACGTGGGAGAACACAGACTCCTGGGAGAAGCTTGACTTCTGGAGAATGTGCATTGACTGTAGAAAAGAAGCGACAAGGGCGACGGTGTATGAATTGACGGCATCTGGAGCGAAGCGGATCAAGTCCGATTCAAGCGTTATCGAACCATCGCGGAAAAACGACTTGACCTCTTCGGGATATGATGTTGTTTCGGCATAGCTGCGCAGGATGCCATCCAAAAGAGACATGCGAGGCGCGTAGGCGCCCGTCCTGCGCACCTCCGCGTAGATGTCGTCTGCGTTGAGGACGTCGTAGAAGTTCACGGCATAGTCGTCGGCGAGGCGGCGCATCAGCGTCGTCTTGCCGGAGCCGTTCGGCCCCGCGACCATCCTAAGCCGAGGCGTCATTTGGTCGTGGACTCCTCCTCTTTTGATTCTTCTGCCATAGGTTCGGCCTTCGTCTCTTCCTTTGCCGCTTCGGCAGCAGGCTCCGCTTCGGGCTCCGCCTTCGCCGACTGTTCGGCCTTGAGCTTCGCGTTCTCGTTCTCCGCCTGAGCGGCGGCGTCGGCCTCTTTTATCTTGGCCTCAGACTCCTTCAGCTTCCTCTCGCGGATCTCGTCTGCAAGCTTGCGAAGCTCGCTCTGCGTCTCGTCGTCATTGGACTTCATCTTCACCTTGAGTTCCTTTAGCTCGTCGTCGCGATCTGCCTCGTCAAGCTCGTCCTTGTGCATCTCAAGCCAGTGATTGCGCTCTTCCTTGCTCATCTGCTCAAGCGCCTTGGCACGCTTGACCTTCTCGTCCTCGATGGCGAGCTTCGTCTTGCGCTCCTCGTCCTGCTTCTTCCACTCGTCCTTCAACCTGCGCATCTGCTCCTTCTTGCTGACTGGATCGGCTATAGGCGAGGGAGACCAGCCGTGCGTGTCGAACGGCCGCGTGTCGCTGAGCGCCTTCTTGCGCCTGAGCGCCTCCGCCTGCGCCGCGTCGCCCTCGTCGAGGACGTACGGCGTCATGAACACAAGCAGCTCCTTGCGAGATTCGGACTGCGACACGGAACCGAACAGCCACTTGCCGATCCAGGGAATGTCCTTCAGT
>ERZ842401.6779-NODE-6779-length-12067-cov-5.867965_pt1 | contig 12067 bp, 9 predicted proteins | sample MGYA00521270_ERZ842401 | MGnify/ENA primary metagenome ERZ842401 (study PRJEB31892, sample SAMEA3878208) | bioreactor metagenome | biome: Moose rumen | place: Sweden | collected 2011-10 | study: EMG produced TPA metagenomics assembly of the PRJEB12797 data set... | reverse complement strand
GTCGGGGTACTTCGAGCGCAGGTCGACGAGCATGGAGTGGTTGTCGGTGCCTCCGCTGACAATGGTGAAACCGCGTTTCCCCAGCTCTTCGGCCAGCACTTTGGCATTTTTCTGCACCTGCTTGGCCCACTCCTTGAACTCGGGCTGCAGCGCCTCGCCGAAGGCCACGGCCTTGGCAGCGATGACATGCTCCAGCGGGCCACCCTGCTGTCCGGGGAATACGGCCGAGTTGAGCAGGGCCGACATCATCTTCACCTCGCCCTTCGGGGTCTTCAGTCCCCATGGGTTCTCGAAGTCCTTACCCATCAGGATGATGCCGCCGCGCGGGCCGCGCAGCGTCTTGTGGGTGGTGGAGGTAACGATGTGTGCATACTTCACGGGGTTGTCGAGCAGTCCGGCGGCAATGAGTCCGGCGGGGTGAGCCATGTCGATCATCAGCAGGGCGCCCACCTTGTCGGCAATCTCACGCATACGCTTATAGTCCCACTCGCGGCTGTAGGCCGAGCCGCCGCCGATGATGAGCTTGGGCTTGTGCTCCTGTGCCAGTGCTTCCATCTCGTCGTAGTCCACGCGTCCTGTTTCTTTCGACAGGTTATAGCCGACGGGCTTGTAGAGGATGCCGGAGGTGTTCACCAGCGAGCCGTGGGAGAGGTGTCCGCCGTGGGCCAGGTTCAGTCCCATGAAGGCGTCGCCGGGCTTCAGTACGGCCAGCAGCACGGCAGCGTTGGCCTGAGCACCCGAGTGGGGCTGCACATTGGCGTACTCGGCTCCGAAGAGTTGGCAGACGCGGTCGATGGCCAGTTGTTCCACCTGGTCGACGACTTCGCAGCCTCCGTAGTATCGCTTGCCGGGGTAGCCCTCGGCATATTTGTTGGTCAGGCACGAGCCCATGGCTTCCATCACCTGGGGGCTTACGCTGTTCTCACTGGCAATCAGTTCGATGCCTCTCTGCTGGCGTTGATGCTCTTGCTCTATCAACGCAAATACTTCGTTGTCTCTCTTCATAGTTTTGTGTTATACTAGTTTTACCTTATTTAGTTCTATCGCATTGTTGCAGTAGTGACAGGTGAGCACTGTGCCACTGACGTGGAAACGTGTCGGCATGGGCTCGTTGTTGGTGATGCACTTGGGGTTGCTGCAGCGCACGATTCCTACGAGCTCGGAAGGCAGCGTGACACGCTTCTTCTCCACGATGTCGTAGTCGCGGATGATGCAAAGGGTGAGGTCGGGACAGACGACGGCCAGCTGGTTCAGCTCCTCGTCGCTGAAGTATTTGTCGGCAATCTTGATGATGCTCTTGCGACCCATGTCCTTGCTCTCGAGATTGTAGCCGATGGTGACGGCGGAGGTGACGTTCTCCAGGTGCAGCAGGCTGACGACCTGAAAAAGCTTGTCGGCTGGTATGTGGTCGATGACGGTGCCGTTCTCAATGGCGGCTACGAGTAGTTCCTTCTTCTTCATAATTCTTATGTAGTGATTTCGAAATGTCGGAATGTCGAATTAATTCTCAATAATCGTCTTGTCGTTCCTGACATCGTCGAGCGTGATGCCCAGCGCGTCGCAGATGAGTGCTTGGCGGGCATAGAGCCCGTTGCGGGCCTGCTCGAAGTAGTAGGCGTGCGGGTCGTCGTCGATGCAGTACTCTATCTCGTTCACGCGCGGGAGCGGATGCAGTATCTTCATCGTGGGCTTTGCCTTGGAAAGCATCTGGAGCTTGAGCAGGTAGCGGTCCTTCACGCGCTCGTACTCCATGAGGTCGGTGAACCGCTCCTTCTGGACGCGCGTCATGTAGAGTATGTCGGCATCGGCAATCGTGTCCTCATTGAAATCGCCGTGCTCTACAAACTTGATGCCGTGCTGGTGGCAATACTGCTTCCAGGGTGCAGGCATGGCCAGTTCGTCGGGGGCGATGAAGTGGAACGTGGGGTTGAAATGGCGCATGGCGGTGAGCATGGAGTGAACGGTGCGTCCGTACTTCAAGTCCCCGACCAAGTATATCTGCAGGTTGTCCAGCGTCCCCTGCGTCTTGTAGATGGAGTATAAGTCGAGCATCGTCTGCGAGGGATGCTGGTTGGCTCCGTCACCTGCGTTCACGATGGGCACGGGGGCAATTTCCGAGGCGTATCGGGCTGCCCCCTCCAGATAGTGGCGCATGACAATGATGTCGGCATAGTTGGACACCATCATTATCGTGTCCTTCAGCGTCTCCCCTTTCGTTCCGCTCGTCACCTTGGGGTCGGCGAATCCGATGACGCGCGCTCCAAGCCGGTTGGCTGCCGTCTCGAAGGACAGGCGCGTGCGGGTGCTCGGTTCAAAAAACAAGGTCGCAACGACGCGGCCTTCAAGCAGACGGCGATTGGGATGTTTCTCAAACTCTTCGGCCATCCTGATTAGATACTCCAGCTTCTCGCGGCTGTGCTCCGCAATGGTAACCAGACTCCTGTTTTCCATTCTTGTATTTTAGAGGTTAGATTGATATTCCACGTCAAAGGTACGAAATCGTTGGCGAAAATAAAAAAGAACGGGAGAAAATTTACGAAGATACATCGGATATGGAAAATTTGTACCTCATCGGTTGTGCATTCTGAATAAAATGCCTACCTTTGTAATCCTAAATCAGAATGAAAAAACACATGCGCAAGAAGTTTGCCATATTCCTTTGGACCTTGTTCCTCGTGGGTGTCATCGCCTTAGCCGGCGTGTTCTACCTTATTGACAAGGGTGAGATTGGCTATATGCCCGACATTCAAGAACTGGAAAATCCTGTAGATAAGTATGCCAGCCAGGTGTTCAGCAGCAACGGGGAGTTGCTGGGAACGTGGAGCTACAGCAGGAGCAATCGTGTCTTCGTCAGCTATCAGGAATTGCCAGCGAGCCTGGTACAAGCTCTCATTGCAACAGAGGACGAACGCTTCTACGAACATAGTGGTATTGACTTCAAGGCCTTGTTCCGTGCCATATTCAAGCGAGGAGTGTTGCGGCAGAAAAACGCGGGAGGAGGAAGCACCATCACGCAGCAATTGGCCAAGCAGTTGTACAGTGCTCACGCCAGTTCCACGTTCGAACGTCTGCTCCAGAAGCCCATTGAGTGGGTTATTGCCGTAAAACTGGAACGATATTATACGAAGGAGGAGATAGTGACGCTGTATCTCAACTATTTCGACTTCCTGCACAACGCCGTGGGCATCAAACTGGCGGCCAAGACCTATTTCAACAAAGAACCTAAAGACCTCACGATAGGGGAGTGCGCCACGTTGGTGGGTATGCTGAAGAACCCCAGCTACTACAATCCCAAGCGTAACCTCAAACGGGCCGAAGGACGGCGCAACACGGTTATCCGTCAGATGAAGAAAGTCGACTATCTGACTCAGGCACAGGCTGACTCATGCATTGCCGACACCTTGTCGATTGACCATTATAATGAACAGACACACGCTACAGGCCATGCGACGTATTTCCGCGAGTTCCTGCGTACGGTAATGACGGCCAAGAAACCTGTTCGGGCAGACTACGCATCATGGCAGGGGCAGAAGTTCTACGAGGACTCCCTGGCATGGGAACTCGATCCGCTTTACGGATGGTGTAACAAGAACATCAACAGGAAGACGGGGCGCCCGTACGATATCTATCAAGACGGTCTGAAGATATATACTACGGTAGACAGCCGTATGCAAGAGTATGCCGAGGATGCCGTTCAGCGTCACGTCGTAGAAACGTTGCAACCTCTGTTTGACAAAGAACGTAAAGGGACGAAGAATGCTCCGTATGGAAGCAATATTCAGTATAGCCAGGTGTCTAAGTTGCTGGTGCGCGCCCAACACCAGAGCGGACGCTATATAGAAATGCACAAGGCTGGCTATACCGACGAAGAGATAGACAAGGCATTCGCCACGCCAGTGGAGATGACGATATATACTCCGAAGGGAGAAGTGGATACGTTGATGTCACCCATGGACAGTATCCGTTATTATAAGGGTTTCCTGCGCACGGGATTTGTATGTATGGAGAACGCCACAGGACACGTGAAGGCCTATGTGGGCGGAACAAACTATGCTCACTTCCAGTACGATATGGCAAGTCAGGGACGTCGGCAAGTGGGTAGTACCATAAAGCCGTTCCTCTATGCGATGGCAATGGAAAACGGTTGGACTCCCTGCGACGAGGTGCCCAATGAGGAACGAACCTATAGTTATAACGGTAAGGACTGGACACCGAGAAATTCCAACCGAAGCCGTTATGGTGAGATGGTTACGTTACGATGGGGACTGGCTCAGAGTAACAACTGGGTATCGGCCTATCTGCTTAACTCGCTCAGTCCTGCTCTCTTGGTGAAGTATATCCGTAAGTTCGGCATTAAGAATCGCAGTATTGATGCTGTGTTGCCGTTGTGCCTGGGTACTTGTGACATCAGCGTTATGGAGATGGTTACAGCCTATACGGCATTCCCGAAAGGCGGAACGCGCTGTGTGCCCGTCTTTGTGACGAAGATAGTGGATGCCGACGGAAACGAAGTGGCCAATGTAGGCTCGTTGCAGATTCGGAAGAACTCGTCAGATGACTTGGACACACGAGAGGTGTTGACGGAGGATGCTGCTTGGAAGATGGTGGACCTAATGCAGGGCGTGATGAACGGTGGAACGGGTAGCCGTATGAGATATCGCTATAACGTCAGGGCAGAGATGGCAGGAAAGACTGGAACTACAAATGACAACTCCGACGGTTGGTTTGTCGGTTATACCCCTTCGCTGACGTTTGGCGCGTGGGTGGGCGGTGAAGAACGTGATATTCACTTCAACAGCATGAACTACGGTCAAGGTGCAAATTCTGCACTTCCCATTGCAGCCTATTTCTTGCAGAGTGTATTTGAGAACAGTGCATTGCTCGGATACTCGCCCGATGAGAAATTCGTGTTCCCTGCCAACTACGATGCCTGCAACAATGGCGTTCTCGACGATGGCGACGAGGAACCGGACGAAGAAGACCAGTCATTGATTGGCTCTATTATTAATGACCTTTTAGGATTATAAAATACAGAATACAACCATGAACTTTATTGGAATCATCCCCGCCCGGTATGCAAGTACTCGTTTCCCCGGTAAGCCGTTGGCCATGTTAGGCGGAAAGACGGTAATACAGCGTGTATATGAGCAGGTGGGTGCTGTGTTGGACAACGCAGTGGTCGCCACCGACGACGAGCGTATCGTGAAGGCTGTGGAGCAATTTGGCGGGAAGGCAATAATGACGAGCCCCAATCACAAAAGTGGTACGGACAGATGTTACGAGGCATACACAAAAATAGGACAAGACTACGATGTGGTGGTGAACGTTCAAGGAGACGAACCTTTTATCCAGCCTCAGCAGTTGTTAGCCATTCAGCAATGCTTTGAAGACGAAGAGACTCAGATAGCCACATTGGTTAAGCCGTTCGAGCCCCAAAACGGTTATGAAGCCTTGGTTAATCCGAATTCACCTAAAGTAGTGGTTGATAATAGAATGCGTGCGGTATACTTCAGCCGCAGCGTCATACCTTATCTGCGGGGTGTAGAGCCATCGGAATGGTTGAACAGGCATACCTATTTTAAGCATATTGGGCTGTATGCCTATCGTGTCGAAACGTTAAAGGAAATAACATCTCTTCCCCAAGGAAAACTGGAGCAGGCCGAGAGCTTGGAACAACTTCGGTGGATTGAAAACGGATTTACAATTAAGGTGGGTCTGAGCGACGTAGAGACCATAGGTATTGATACGCCGGAAGACCTCAAACGTGCGGAGAAATTCTTAAAGAACTTAAAATAATTTGGTCATCTCCGTAATTATCTGTATTTTTGCAGAAATACCTAAATAGCTAATGAATCTTAAATACAAGATACTTTGTCTCCTGCTGTCGTTGCCTTCTGTGTTTGCTCAAGGTCAGGGTATTACTATTGGTAGTTACAGATTTCCCGATGGTGCCCAGTATCAGGGCGAATTGTTTAAGGGGAAACCATGGGGACAAGGTACGACAACGTTCAAGAATGGCGATGTCCACGTTGGCAAGTATGCCAAGGGTAAGCGCGAAGGATATGGTGTCTATCAGTTTACTGATGGGGAGAAATACGAAGGTGACTGGCTGCAAGACCACCAGCACGGCAATGGCACGTACTACTTTAAGAACAACAACAAGTACGTAGGCCTGTGGTATCGTGATTACCAACAGGGGCATGGTACCATGTACTATTACAATGGTGATGTCTACAAAGGAAACTGGAAAGAGGACAAACGAGAGGGGCAGGGGACGTATACCTATGCCAATGGGGCTCAGTACACGGGTTCATGGGTAAATGACCAGAAATCGGGACAGGGCCGTTTTACCTGGCCAAATGGCGATTACTATGAGGGAGAATGGAAAGCCAACTCTATGTCGGGCAAGGGAACCTATTACTATAGTTCCGGCGACTATTATACGGGCGACTGGCAAAACAACATGCAGCATGGGCGAGGCATCTTCGTGCTGAAAAACGGCGATAAATACGAAGGTGCTTACCAGAATGGAGAACGCAACGGAGACGGCATAACAACCTTTGCCAACGGTGACCGCTATGCGGGGCATTACCTGAATGGCGAGCAAGACGGAATGGGGACATATACCTACTCCAATGGAGCGACCTATGTGGGAATTTGGAAAAAGGGTAAGCGCGAAGGTAAGGGAAAGTATACTTCAAGCGAAGGTTCCTACGAGGGTATGTGGAAAAATGGTTTGATGGATGGTGAAGGCGTGCTCAGGATGGCATCTGGCGATAAGTTCAAAGGCCAGTTCAAGGAGGGCTTAAAACACGGCCGGGGCGTGCTGGAAGACAAGGACGGTGTCCGATACGAAGGCAATTTCCACAAAGACATGAAGGATGGTGAGTTTTTGGTTCGTAAGGGTACGGAAACACGAAAAATAACCTTTATAAGAGATATTGAGCAGCAATGATTTTAGACACAATTGAGAATCTGGCAAAATACTGCCCGTTGAATCCTCGTTTTAAGCAAGTATGCGAGTTTATCCAGTCGACCAACCTGGCTGCTCTGTCCAATGGAAGGCATGAGATATGTGGTGACGAATTGTTTGTCAATATCATGGAACTTTCTCCGAAGGGGAAAGAAGATGCCCCCATAGAGACACACAATGAGATGACAGATATTCAGATTGTGATTTCGGGGGTGGAGGGACACGGACATATATCGAGAGCGCACTTGCCTTTGGCTGACTATAACCGGAAGGACGACATTTCATTTTATCCTGGAGAGGCGGAGAACTATTTTACGCTGACCCCAGGGTATTTTGTTATCTATTTCCCCGAGGATGGTCATGCCCCGGGTATTTGTGACGATAAGCTGCGTAAGGCTATCTTTAAGGTGAAAAACAAATAAAGCAAAAAATATGGGAACGACAAAGAAAAAAGCAGTAACTCCGGCAAAGCAAAAGAAGAAAGCAGCCAGTAAGTCTCCTGCGGCTGTGGCTAATCCAGTGTTGAAACTTATTCGCAACGATAAGTATCTGGAGGAGTTTGCCCCAGCCATTGAAGGCCGACACCAGCAAGCGGTTAACAAGATTAATGAGCTTACGAACAATGGCGCAACCACGTTGAGTGATTTTGCTACAGGCTATCTCTACTTTGGCGTTCATCGTACGGAATCGGGAGAATGGGTCATTAGGGAATGGGCTCCTAATGCTACTGCCATTTATCTTATAGGTGACTTTAATAAGTGGACCCAGCGACAGAAGTATGCACTGAAGCGTATTAAGAAAACCGATAACTGGGAAATCGTGTTGCCGGCCAATGCCCTGAAGCATGGCGACCTGTATAAGATGAAGGTATGCTGGGAAGGCGGTGAAGGCGAGCGTATTCCTGCGTGGGCAACGCGTGTGGTGCAAGACGAGGAAACGAAAATCTTCAGTGCTCAGATATGGTGTCCGGAGACACCCTATGCCTGGACGGTGAAGAAATTCAAGCCAGAAACGAATCCTTTGCTGATTTATGAGTGTCACATCGGTATGGGACAAGACGCCGAGCGTGTCGGGACCTATCGGGAGTTCAAGGATAATGTCCTGCCTCGTGTGGTGAAGGAAGGATATAACTGCATCCAGATAATGGCCATTCAGGAACATCCCTACTATGGGAGCTTTGGTTACCATGTCAGCAGTTTCTTTGCGGCCAGCAGTCGGTTTGGTACTCCCGAGGAACTGAAGGAACTGATAGATGCTGCTCATGCAGAGGGCATCGCCGTGATTATGGACATTGTGCACAGTCATGCTGTGAAGAACGAGGTGGAAGGCTTGGGAAACTGGGCAGGAGACCCCTATCAGTATTTCTATCAGGGCGACCGTCATGAGCATCCCGCATGGGACAGCTTGTGTTTCGACTATGGAAAGAACGAGGTCTTGCACTTCCTGTTGAGCAATTGTAAGTATTGGTTGGAAGAGTACCACTTCGACGGATTCCGCTTCGATGGTGTTACTTCGATGCTCTATTATAGTCATGGGTTGGGTGAAAGCTTCAATGGCTATGCCGATTACTATAATGGTCATGAGGATGACAATGCAATATGCTATCTGACGTTGGCCAATGAACTGATACATAGCGTTAACAGTCACGCTATTACTATCGCCGAGGAGGTGAGCGGAATGCCCGGATTGGCTATGCCCTTCAAGGATGGCGGTTACGGTTTCGACTATCGTATGGCTATGAATATCCCTGACTATTGGATAAAGACCATCAAGGAACTGCGTGACGAGGATTGGAAGCCCAGCAGCATGTTCTGGGAAGTGAAGAACCGTCGTGCTGACGAGAAGACTATTTCCTATTGCGAGAGTCACGACCAGGCTCTTGTGGGCGACAAGACGATTATCTTCCGTCTGATAGATGCAGATATGTATTGGCACTTCAAGAAGGGTGACCAGAACTACAACGTGGAGCGAGGTATTGCCCTGCATAAGATGATACGTCTGCTTACGGCCAGCACGATAAATGGTGGATACCTGAATTTCATGGGTAACGAGTTTGGACATCCGGAGTGGATAGATTTTCCACGTGAGGGTAACGGATGGAGTTATAAATATGCCCGTCGTCAGTGGAATCTGGTGGACAATAAAGAGCTGTGCTTCCACTATCTCAGCGACTTTGACCACGCTATGCTGAAAATCCTGAAGAAGGAGAAGGCAATACAGAAGACACCGATTGTGGAGATATGGCACAACGATGGAGACCAGATACTTGCCTTCCAGCGTGGCGAATTGTTGTTCTTCTTCAACTTCAGTCCCAATCGCAGTTATGACGGTTACGGTTTCATGGTGAAGGAGGGAACGTATGAATACCTGTTGAACACCGACGATGTAAACTTCGGCGGTCACGGATTGAACGAGGATGACCTCAAGCACTTCACAAATTGGGACCGCGACCTTGCGCGTGAGGGCAAGGGTTGGTTGAAGTTGTATTTGCCCGCACGCAGTGCATGTGTCCTTCACATGACTAAGGATTAATGAGATACGCTAATCCACGAATCCAAGAGACCGCACAAAGAATACCTGTTCTTTGCGGTCTCTTCTTCGTGATATTTTGCACTCTGTTCCTCTATTTCTATCAAGGGTGTAACTTAGCGCAAACCCAGCACCTCCTGTCACAGGGGACTACGACGTATCGTCCGCTCATAGCCGCAGGGCTGAGCAGTTTCATATTGCTCATATTGGGTGTTGCCCTGTCTCTGGCTCTACGGCGGATGCCGCTTCGGCTAAAGTGCGTAAGTTGGTTTCCCTCCTTCGTATTGCTGGGAATCTTCACCCAACGGCATTTTGTGCAGTTTGGCGAAGCCGAGAGCCCCGATAAGTGGTGGCTGTATCTCCTGCTGTTGGTCATTTTCCTGCTACTCGTGTACGCAGGTAATCTTTTCCCCGATTCCTCTAAAGAGCATAAGAGTTCCAGTGCCTACGTGTGGCCAAATCTCATGCAACTGGTGTTGTATTCAGTGGTGTGTGTGTCCATCAGTAATCAGAATCCGACGATTCACAGGACGCTGAGAGCCAATCAGGCTATCGGCCTTCAGCAGTATGACAGGGCACTGGAGCTATTGGGTCAGGAGGAAAGTCCCTCACGGAGCAATAACGCAATGGTAGCCTATGCTTTGAGCAGGAAAGGAAAACTGGCAGACAGCCTGTTCTGCTACCCCCAGCATTACGGAAGCGAGGGGCTTTTTCCACTTCTGAAGGATACGCTGATGGTGGTGAATCTGCCTCTGACCATTGGGCGTCATCTGGGTTATATGAAAGGTGACCACCTCAAGGCCACACGTTTTCTGGAACAGGTGAGGCTGTTAGATACGAAGGAGAGTCCGCAGGTCAAGGACTATATGCTTTGCGCCTATCTGCTGGATAGGGACGTGCCTCGCTTCGTAGATGCAATGGGGATTGATTCACTGGTGCAAGACCTCCCGCACCACTATTCCGAGGCTCTTGCTCTATATGAGTCGATGTCGGGCGATTCTGTGAACAACTGTTCTGTTGAACTTATGCGTAAGCCTCTGCATCGTTTCCTGCGCAAAAGAAAACGTGGCAGCAAACTGGATGAGTTTGCCACCACGTATTGGTATTATTATTTTGGTCTTAACGACGACCGCCGCCAGAGCGACCTCCGCCGCTGAATCCACCTCCACTGCGGCTTCCACCGCTAAATCCACCTCCACTGCGGCTTCCGCCTCCCATTGAGCCTCGGGACGAACTGCTCCCGACGGAACTACGGCTGCTTCCCATAGATGAACGGCTGCTTCCCATAGATGAGCGGTTGCTTCCGCCTACGGTCGTACGACTGCTGCTCCGCATGTTGTTGTCACCTCCACGAGAGTAGGTACCTGCTCCGTGTCCGTTCTCACGACTGCCGCCCTGCATCGTTCCCGTTCCGCGTGTGCGGGTGTTATCCATTCGGTCGTTGTGTCCGGCATCGGGCGTGCGGCTATTGCCCGTTCTGTCGTTGAAGCTTCCGCCGCGTGTGCGGGTGTTGCCTGTTCTGTCGTTGAAGCTGCCACCGCGTGTACGGCTGTTGCCCATCCTGTCATTGTACCCACCACCAGGTGTGCCGTAGCGTCCTCCTCTGGTTCCGTTGGGGTGACCAACCATGTGCTCTCCCTGTCCGCGGAGTCCTCCGCGCCATTCGGGACGACGGTTGCTGTAGAAACTGCCGTGCATGAAATGGGCACGTCCGTGTGCGCCACGATAGTCCCAGAAGATGTGAGGACGATGGTAGAAGTAGTATCCGTGGGTGTAGTGACGGAAGATGGGGAAGTACCATCCGCCGTGGAACCACCAAACGGGACGATAGAAGTAGTCTGCCGCCATGAAGGCTCTCCACTGCCAGTCGTACAGGATGTAACGGAGGTCGGCATTTCTGTATTCCCAGTAGGCGGCATTGATGTCGGCCTCGTTGTTCAACGAAAGCAGATAGTCCAAATTGATTTCATACGCATCGTTGTACTGCTGCTCGTTGAGGTTCAGCTCGTAAGCCATCTTGTCCGTGAGGTAGTAGGCCTGTTCACGGGCGGTCTCATAATCCATGGCAAATGCTCCACATGTGAAGGCTAATGCCGAAATCAGGGTAATCAGATAGCGTTTCATAGTTGTTCTCCTTTCTTTACTTTTGTTCTCGTTATCGTTTTGTGGCGAAACTTTTCGTTTCTTCTGTTGCAAAGGTACGGCTTTCTCTATGCCCCTAAAATGGATTTCCCCTAATCGCGGAGGGGAATTTCCCTCTTTTGTGTAGAGATGTTGTCTATGCTTTCCCTGCCTCGTGTCCAATACTTCCCTGTCTCGTGTCCAATACTTCCGTGCCTCGTGTCCGATACTTACATGGGTCGTCTTCGAAGCTTCCCTCCCTCGTTTTCGGTCGCAAGTTTTTACGTACTAATATTTTGCCGTTAAAAAAAAGTTTCCTAACTTTGTGATGTCCAACCTGCCGTTGCCCGCGAGGCGTAGGGTTGCAGGAGTGCAACCTGAGGGAGGGCGGACGTATATACGGAAAGGCGTTACTTATGCGCTTTGTGCTTGACACTCAAGAAT
>ERZ842401.6777-NODE-6777-length-12068-cov-15.052443_pt1 | contig 12068 bp, 15 predicted proteins | sample MGYA00521270_ERZ842401 | MGnify/ENA primary metagenome ERZ842401 (study PRJEB31892, sample SAMEA3878208) | bioreactor metagenome | biome: Moose rumen | place: Sweden | collected 2011-10 | study: EMG produced TPA metagenomics assembly of the PRJEB12797 data set... | reverse complement strand
TTTCTTTATCAGGACTTTTGGAATTTAGCAGACAAATTGTCTGCGGAATTTAGGCGTACTATATCTGCCGATATTGTTGCTTCCATACAACTTTATTTTTATTCTGGGACAAATATATCTATTATTTTTTAGATAACAAGAAAAAATCTAATATTTTTTAGATATTTTACTATTATCGAAAGAAGGCCGATGCCCGCAGACATCAGCCCTTCACAAAACTTCATGCCCGGCCCGACCGGACATCTTTACTGATACTGATTCACATGCTTATACCGCTCCCCCAACTCCAGCAACTGCTTAAACAACTCCACCCGCTCCGCCTTCAGCTCCCCGGCGTTCATCAGCTTCTTGTTGTGCTTCCACCAGGAGCGCATGTTGCGTTCCTCCGGGATAAACTTGGAGGGTTTGCGGTGATTGGTTTCCAGAAAATCGACGGCTTCCTGCCATTTGGCCAGCCAGAGTTCGTCTTGGGTCATAAAAGTTATTGGGCCGATTCCCAGCGCTTGAGCTTGGGGAAATACTGCCGCATCATCTGCTTGTACTCCTCCTGCGTCATCGGCCTGGGCATGTTCTTGTTCACTTCATCCACGAACTGCGCACAAAAGTCAATCATTTCCTCCATCGTGCAATCGCGCGTGAAAGCGCCGTCCTTGTAGCAGTAGATGCAATAATCCTCGTTCTTGGAGCCGTCGGCATCAGTGCCTTTGATCTCCTCTGTCAGCGGCATGCCGCAGCTTTGGCAAAATTTCGTATCCATATTTGGTCTTTTGTCTATTCAAAGTAGAGATTTGTATAGAGATGTGCATTGTCATACATTTCCAATCCTATCAAGCGCCATATTCGCCCCACCCGGCGTCAACTCAATAGCATCCATGCATATTCGCTCCTACTCATCGTAGAACTCCTCCATCACAAAAGTAACAATTCAGGCCGAAAAACAATCACTCCCTCCTACGACTTCACAACATACCTGGCGATATCAGACATCCGTGGGCAGATAAAGAGTATAACGGGCTTCCGTAGACACCTCCGCTTCCATAATCCGAGGAAGAGATATAGAACATAAGATTTCTAAAACAGTAATACTCCATCCTCGAAAAAACCGCCCCCGTTGGCCGGTTGGAAGTTATTGTTCTTATCAGAACAGCCTGCCTGAGAAAGTGGAGATGGGATTATGGATATCCACGTGAGCTACTGAGAACCCTTTTTCCTTTGCCAAGACATCCATTGCCTTGGAGGATTTGGTGTCAGCCGTCACGAAATACAATGCATCAATTGAAGAAGCCTGAGCAAATATCTTGGTGTCATTCGGGATGATAAGTCTCTGTTCTGGTGTGAACTGACCATTATCCCGTGCTTTATAGAGTACACTTGCATAGTTGCCGGCTTTCTCCGCATGATCAAGGTTGAACGGCACAACCCTCACACACTCAAAGGGCAATTGATCCAATTCTCCCTTAACACAATACTCTGCAATGGCCACAGTAGAAACGTACAGGACAAAGTTATTCTCGAGGAAGTGTTGAAAATATGCTTTGGCCGATGCATGAAGCGGATCATCTTCCTTCAAAAGCCTTATGAGGAAGCTTGTATCCAGCATGGCTATTTTGGGTTGCTCTTTATTGCTCATAGCCTCTCAAATCAGACATATAACTATCCACATCAACGCCAGCCCATGATTTCGACGCTTTTGCGATTAGTCCATTAAGGTAATTCTCATCAAAAACAGGGCGGAATCCCTGCAATGAAATCAGCCGAAGCGACGACATGTCAATCTCTCCAGTGGCCAAACTTTGCTTTCCTTGAGCCCTAACACCAAATTCTTTGTATAGGAGATTCTCCCGAATATTCTTAAGATACTCTTTGTCGGAATCAATAGTGACCTGACCATACTCTTTTGTGTCCAGGTGTATATTGGATTTATCCTTACCACCTGCATCCGTGAGGGTACCATATAAATAGACTTCCGCATCCACCCAGACTTCGCTTGAGCGTCGGTAATTCGTTTGAGGAGTAATCCGCAATTCACCATCATGCCACTCGGAAGTGGTTATAGAAAACTCGTAATTCTTTGAGACAGCATCCGACTGAAGTTTCTCAATGGCACGTGCCGTTGGAAGGTCAAGCTTATCAATACTGCCTGTCTTGAGGATACTTGCAAGGATGGCAGAAGTAGCGACAATTGTTTGGAAACTTGTCTTAAAGACATGGCGTACCGACCCACTCTCAATAGAATAGGAAATATCCGGCCTCTGCTTTTTATTCCCGGAGAAGAGGATTGATTCCACAGCGTCAAATATCTGAGCTATCTCCTTGATATCATAAATATCAGGAGACAGTTCAAGATTTCCTTTGCTTCCAGAAACCCTTATTTCTATGGTTCCTCTCTGATCCATAGCGCAAATGTAAGCAAGTTACTTTTTATTTCCAATTAATGCCATCAATAATTGTACCTTCAAACAGCAATTAATAAAGAGATGCCCGGTCAGGGTCGTGCATGACGCGCTTATGCCGTTCCATAAACGTCTTTGCATTCTTCAAGTCATGAAACGGAATCATGGAGGGCATGTGATATTCCTGATACGCTTCTGACGTCTCAATCTCCGTAAGGCCTGCTTCCAACTCTTCCAGGCTCTCCCCAGCCAGGGCACCGGAACGAATGTATGGAATAAACTTGTCCCCTATGCGGCTCACTGTGTAATCCGGAGAGTAGAAATCATCAAACCAGTTCCAGTGCTCTTCCGCAATGAAGTGCCTTGCGAGAGAATCCAGCATCCGAAGATAATTCTCTACTGCAATTGCGTACTTGCCATCCTCCAGTGCCGACAAGATAAACTTCTCACCATATTCGTATAACAACCGGCCGATGGTGTCGCAATCCGGATCCAGGTTATGTGTAGTGAAGATTTCATCTTCAAGGATGGGGTCTGGAAAAATGTCAAGCATAAGAGCTGTTCAACTGGGTTGGCAATGGTGTTCAGTTTTCGGGATCAAAACCAAGTCTGGGTATAGAAGCATCCTGAGTTATAGTACGCACGAAGTCGGGGATCTCCGAATAGTTAACATACCAGATTATATTCACCCCCATCTCATAGAAGATCCGTTCCACTTTCTTAGGTTGCTTATAGTCCCCACGGCGAAGGAACGCATAATGAACAGGATCTTTGCTTCCTCGCTGTTGTGCTATATCTAATAGTCTGCGAAGATTGGGGTCTTTCATTGACAGTCCAATGAAAAAACAAGTCGTATGCACTAATGCATGAACCTGCTCAATATTTGACCAATGGAAGGCATTGTTATATAAAGCATGATACTCATCCTCGCTTAAGACGACATTCTTGTCAAATGATTTGTCTTGTACAGATGGGATAAATCCGTGTACGTGAAATATAGGGAACTGGTTGGATAGCAAAAGTAATCTTTCTCTTGGCTAATTCCCGTTCCAGCACATCATCATAATTATACGTAATTACGCTCTCTAATGTACCGCTCTCTATACAATCAGCAACAACGTCAACCAATTTCGATTCTTTGGGGACTGTATTGTATAGAACCTTTCTTATAAGATCCACGAACGAGACATCCCGCTCTTCGCATAATCGTTTTAGATAACGAGCTTTAATGAGATTGTCTTTTCCACAATCATTTTTAAGAGCATCCAAATCATTCAAACTAACTTCCTTCATCTCACGAAGGTCTACGACCATTGTGTCCAATAGTTTTTCCCAACTTGGTAGGCCTGCAGAACGACTAACACCAGCCCCGAGAAAGAACGTGTTGCGTCCACCACGATAATCAAAAGCGGATCGAGCAAGTAAAGTTTCACGGTGTTTTTCCCACTGTTCATCGTTCTCAAAGGGGCTAGTTCCATGCCTCTCTATTGACGCTTTCAGCCCCTCATAATCAACAAGTTTGAATACATCATTCTGGTCTTTTAAGGATTGTCTCGGAATAGCCTCACTGGGGATATCATGACTCATCAAGACATATCGATTAATACCGAAATCACGTTCCAAATCAGATGCAAGCATCTGAGCATTACGTGTTGTACCAGAAGTCAATCTTTCCTTAACCTCTATAACTGTTTTCTCCGGATAATCCAGGCGACGACTCCCCTTTGGCAGATAGTAATCTACCATTATAGAGCCAAAAGCTTTGGACTTTTCAAATGACTCATCAGAATACAGACAATTCTTAAGAAAGTCCTCGAAGTCATCAAAAAAGAAGAAAAAGAAAAACATACCCTTCTACACTAGGGATTGTCGTTTATTGTTTTCAATTTGAGCCGGTCAGGAGCCATCTCTTGCTCACAAGCCCGAAGCTCTCCGCTATCTCATGCAGCGGGAGGAGCTTCTTCATCCTGCCCAATTCACTCTTTTCAAACGTTTCCCTGTAAAGTTCATAAAAATTGAACTCCGAGAATGGGAGATTTGGTGTAATCTCAGCAATTTTTCGTACTTTTGACATCGTATTTTCGTGATACGATTCCTCCGAAATTCACTTTCCGACGGTGTTCGGGGGAATCTTTTTCCCTATATCAAGATACGAAATTTCCAACATATTAACAATCAATTTGTTATAATTTTTTGACTATTCCGCGATAGTCCCTAGCTAATAATCCTTACGGCCTCAACAAATTAATCGGAGCCACAAACACCCCGTCCTCTCGCTTGTATGCACCACCAACGGCGGTCAGCACCAGTAGGAATGACGGAGCCTTCTCGTCACTCTTCTCCACTATCTTATCTCGCAACTTCTTCAGCGACTCTGCGCCATCATTTATCAGGTCATCGCCGCCCAGCTTGATCTCAATGCCACCCCAGCGGCCGTCTTCCAGATGCACCACTGCGTCGCATTCCAGACCAGCATTGTCCCTATAGTGCTTCACTACTCCGCCCAGCCTGTCAGCATAAACCCTCAGGTCTCTCACGGCAAAATCCTCAAAGAACAGTCCAAAACTCTCTAAGTCATTCATCAAATCACCAGGACTCACACCCAAGCTTCTACAAGCAATAGAGGTATCCACAAAATGCCTCGTCGGGGTACTCCTGATCGAAGTCTTCGACCGAATATTCGGATTCCAAGCCTCCATATCCTCAATGATATACAGGTCCTTCAGCGCCTCCATATAATCATCATAAGTCTTGGTATCCATCGTACGCTCATTACTCTGACGGATATCACTGATGATAGTAGATACCGCAACTTCCGATGAAATATTCCTTGCGTAACTTCTCAGAATCATACGCAACACCTCAGGCTTCTTGTTCCTGAAACGCTCGTTCTCGCTGTCCTCAAACACAAACAGCCCGTTATAGTAGTTCTTGGTTATCTCCAAGGCAATGTCACGGGGCGCCAATACCGCTATAGGCCATCCACCTCTGCAAAGCAGAAACGCCACATCTTCCAACGTAAAGTCTTGGTTCATATCCCACGGGAAGTTTTCACCACCCTCAAAAAGGTCATTTAGGGATACCGTTCCTTTCGACTCCTTCGATTCCCACAGCGTCATAGGGCGCATATTCAGCGGAGCAATCCTGCCCGCGCCACTATGATGCACCTCTGTCTTATCAGCCGGCGTACTGCTGCCCGTCAGAATGTATTTCCCAAACTCATAGTTGAAGTCCAGGTCATCCTTCACCTGATTCCAGATGTCCGGAGCCTTCTGCCACTCGTCTATCAGCCTTGGATTCTCCCCTACCAGCACTGCCTTCGGGTTCATCCTGGCCATAGCAATAGCCTGTTTCGTGTTCAGTTTCACGAAACTCTTCTGATACAGCATGCACGTGGTTGTCTTGCCGCAGAACTTTGGTCCCGCAACAACCACTGCCCCCGAAGTCTTCAATTTCAAGGCAATCTGCTCTTCTATAAGTCTTTCGTAATACATTTTATATCAGTTTGACGGTGCAAAGATACAAAATTCCCAAGATTTTCAATTAAAAATTCCCGAGATTTTCAATTCCAACCTCATTATTTCCCCAAAAACACGGCCAATCTTCTCTCTTCACTCTGGTTCCTCTAACGACTCCAGCTTATGCCACACATTCTGAGGGATGCCAACCCCATAGTTGCCACTCTCCTGACTCAACACCACATCTTCTATGATAGAGCCAACATCATTGTGAGTAGTCACTCTGACCTTGCCTCGCAGGATAACGAAAGACTCATCCTTCGTTGGGTGCCGATGGATGGGTACCACAGTCCCTGGCTCCACCGCATTCAGCATCCGATGGCATTTATCCTCCAGCGACTGATGGAAGCCCTATGCCGAGATCACGCCCAATAAGGCCGATTACAAAGCCAGTATATCTTCCTCCCCTAATGGCTCATACGCCCCATCCTTCATCTCCAGAATTACCGTACCGCTCTCCAGCACTTCCACCGTGTGCCACTGGCCGAGTGGGATATTCAACGCCACACAATCCGTGCCCGGAGCAAGGTCGATGACCTCCGTAACTTCGCCAGTCTCATTATAAAACACCTCGCGAAGGTGTCCCCGAAGGCACACCACCGTCTCGCTCGACTTCGTATGCCGATGAATAGGCAGCGGCGAACCCGGTTCAATGGCGTTCAGCATCCGCTGCGACTTATCCTCCGCAGAATTCCGCAGATCCAAGTTCATCCTTAACCTTGGAGAAGCTTTCGCCTCTTCCGTGAGTTTATCTAGTAATGCTTGATTGATAACCATTCTCTAATTCTTGATATATTTTTGAGTAGATTTTCTTAAGATTTTGAGCTTAGCGACCTCAGATATTCTTCGTGTAGGTGGTAATACTTCATTTTGAACAACACGTATGCTACAGCCAGCACGATGCCCGCCACCACCAGATAAATCCAGTGCGCCAGCACGGTATTCGGGCACAGATAGATAAAGCCTAGCGAAACCACCAACTGAATAGCCATATACAACAGGCTCACCACCACGTGACTCATCCCCAGCTCATTCGCCATCAGCTGATACGCGTGCTTGCGATGTGCCTGTCCCAGGTTCTCGTGGAGCATAATGCGGTGGAATATGGTCAACGAGCCATCAATGCCATAAACCAGGAAGAAAACTATGTAGGTCACATCCCGTGTGGCAAGCATCAACCTTCCCAGCGCAAACAGGATAATAAACGCGATGCCGATGCTCCCCACATCCCCCGCAAAGCACTTCGCCTTCCCCTTGGGCCTGAAGTTGAAGATACTGAATACGATAACACCAAGGATGGCAACTATCAGATAGGATTCTTCAATGAAGCCCAGCCCACGATTCATCAACAGGATAGGCAACAACATAGCAAACGAATATGCCGCCGTAATCCCGTTAATGCCATCCATAAAGTTGATGAAGTTCGTCGCCCCCACACAGAAGAACAAGGCCACAACAACGATTACCGCTGTCCACAGCCAACTATCCGCAGCAGTGTACAGGCCCATGCTCCAGAACATAAGGAGAATGGAAATAATCTGGACCGCCATACGCAGGCTATCCGGTAATGACTTCACGTCATCCCAGAAACTCACCGCACAAATAAGCACCAGCCCCACCACAAACGGCAGATACTCAGCAACTCTAAACTGACTCTCAACTCTCAACCCTAAACTCTCAACTATTATTTGCCACACCATCCACACCAGGATGGAGATGGCAAATATAATCCCTCCGCCTCTTAATACAATCGTCGAGTGACTGCTTCTCTCATTCGGTTTGTCGATGATATTGCACTTATCCGCAATGCGAAAATAAACCAACTCTGCCGCCAACAAGATAGCAGCAATAATAATATATGTCCAAATCATATTATGTTTTTAAAGTCATTCTATATTACTCTCCCGCCCCGAGCTTATCAGTGCGCTCCTACTGGCCCGTAAGCAGTGGCCCTCTGCCAAGATTCTGGGCATATCCGAGTTGGGACTTGAGGTCCGAGACCAGCGAATCATATCTAGCGGACGGCTTTGTCCCAGCGATGCCATGAACCAGATTCGCAGGGAGCTTAGCGACCTTCCATAATATGGCACAAATCCATTACTCTGGGCCATGAACGGAACTTCATCACCAGATGGGGTTCCGTTTTTTATACACATTCAGTTAACCGAAATAGTCGAATTTCAACAACTTATTCCACATCTCATCAGTATTAAGACTCAAATAAGCGTCAAAATCGTCGTCTCTCATTTCGGGATCCGCATCTAGGCTATCACCAACTGCACCATAAATCAGTTCTTCACGACCAGCAGTTGCGGGAAGTACCCCATTTCTCTTTGCATAGAACCAAACAGATCTGATGGCTTTAAGCAATGGTCGATTTACACCAACTTTTTCTATCGTTGGCAATTCAGGAACAGGATTCACATAGGCTGGATCAAGAGCCCATTCAGCTTCACCAGTTCTGTCATTATAGACTACTTCACCATGAATACCAGCAAACAGAAAAATAGGTTCAATCTCATAATGACCGCGACTGCTATTACAGTCCCGACAAGCTACAGAGAAGTTGTGATAGGCCACATGATGAGGATACGGTGCACCAACATCTCCCCTTCTTACATAATCTGGAGTAAGACATACATTGCCGCTATTCAAACCACCACTCCTTGCTGTGAAGTAATGGTTCATCTCCGCATTTGTTGTCGTGTGCTGAGGCACAATATGCTCAATAGAAGCATCATCCATACGGTCATCTATATGACGCATACAGTAACAACAACGGTGATTCTGCTCAGGCAAAAGCACCTCGTCAATGAGACGTTGGCGGGTATTGTCACCATTAGCATCCCGAAGACGCAGCTTGTTGTATAGATCTGAACCACAGTTTTCACCATACCACCATTGACCCCTTGCCCAAGTTAAATATGGGTCAATGAGAGCATTTGCTGCGGCATCATTGTTCTTTAGTATCGTCTCCATCGTCAGTTATAGACCTAAATCCCTAATAAATGCCATATTATGAGCATACTCGTTTCTAATTCTTTCCGCGACCAATCTGGCTTTACGTTCATCACGGTTCTTCCAAAAAAGATACAGATCTCTCATTTCCTTCATGCTCCTGTCGCGGTCTTCTGTCTGCATCACAGAGGTCAAGCCCTCGTTATAGTTCAATCCAAACACGTCACCTATCCTTTTTTTATCATACACTCCATCCTCACAGGTCAATTGATACAGACGATAATCATTATCACCTCCCTGTTGGTTAAAGTTTGTGATTACTAGTGGTGAATGAGTAGAAACTATGAATTGTAGCCTTTCAAACGATCTGCGTAATCTTTGAAGAATAGTAATAGCAACTGAAGGGTGTAAATGAAGTTCGATTTCATCTATGAATACAATACCTTCGGGATTGCAGTTACCATTCAACAGATAACTTCGACTGGCTAGGTCAAATACCATAGAGAATATCCTATTATATCCCTGGGGCAGGCTGTCAAAAGGCTCCGGCTGTTCCTTCCCTGCCAACTTAATCATTAATATGCTCTTATCATCTCGTATTTCAGCAAACAAATCCTCAACGACCATCTCTCCATTCTCGAGCTCTTTATTCAATGGCTGAGAGAAACCACAGAGCACCTCCTTTATCGCTTCAACATAATCCTCCTTTGCCTTATCGGGATTCAGACGATTATTGAGCCATTGCTGGCAATAGTAGCGCTTCCATATTTCCACACAACTCTGATCCTGGTCCCACTGATAATAACCAGTGTTCGCGGGTAACGCCTTGCCAGACTTAAGCCGGTCTTTCATAGCCCTGCTTAGACGCGTATTCTTGTGAGGGAAGCCATCTGAGAAGAAAGCCAATAAAGGTTTCTCTCCAACATGATTATAAAAATCCCAAAAGCGTAAATAGGCTTCTCTGAACTTTGAGTCCTTTAGCCCGCTTTTCCGACTCTCTTGTTCTAATCCCCAGTTCAGTATTGTACCACCATTGATTTCCGCCTCAGCCCTTACGTAAATGGGATATTGGTAATCAACAGTGAATCTTGCGTCCGTCGCCGCAAAACGTTTCACACCTTGGTCTGAGCTGCGTATAAACTCAGTTTGAGGCATATTACGTTGCTTAGAGAAGATAAAGCTAATCGCCTGCACCATACTATTGATAAGATTTGTCTTACCCATGCCGTTACGCCCTATCAGCATGGTTGTCTTCTTCCCGAGCGCTATAGAATATTCCTTAAAATTTCTATAGTTTGTTAGAGAAATTGTTCTTAATATCATAATCGTAACTATATATTATTCCACAAAAATAACGATTTATCCGCAATCGAATTGCATTTGTTAGCAACATTTATTCTTTCTTAACTGTCTATATATGTAAAAAGCAAACTTTTCTTCAACAATTTTCAGAAAAGTTGATTTCGGCAGTTTTCAGAAAAGAGGATTCAGCATTTTGGCTGGATTTTTTTTGTTGTTATGTCAATGAAGGGAAGGGTTGTGGCCGTGGCCACGGCCACAGCCCTTCCCGGCGCTTGAAGTCAGTTGTTATACATGTTCTTTACCGCTCCATTTCCAGGGTGAACCGGATAGCATCCGCCAGTCCGAGGACCTTATCGTTGAACTCATCCTGCGCGATGCGTATCCTCTTCCCATCATACACTTCAAACGGCTGCCCTTCGTACTCCATCATCTCATGCTGTGCCGCCACGAGTTCATCCAATGCCGCATCATACTCCTCCAGAGCCGTCTTCAGGTAGCTCCTGCATATTCTCTTCATCATATCGCGCCCTCCTCTTTGGTCAGGAACCCGGATCGGTTCTCCATACGATACGACGATCCCACCAGTTTCACCACGTCGCAGCGATACAGCAAACGGTCCAGAAGTGCTTGTGCAAGGACCTCATCCTGAAGGATTTCCACCCATTCGGTCGGGGCCTTGTTGGTCGTGATGATGATGGAGGTCTTCTCGTGCAGGTTGTTGATCAGATTGAAGAACGCAACGGCTTCTTCCTTCTTCATGGGCATCAGCATAATGTCGTCAATACCGATGAGATTGCACCGCAGGATGCTGTTGTAGGCATTCATAGCAGATGAGGATACTTCCTTCATCCTCAGGATGTTTACCAGGGCTTCCATAGTCATGAACAGGGCTTTATAGCCCCGCATCACGGCGTCCCGGATGAGTCCGGCCGTCATGAAGGTCTTTCCGGTGCCGCTGGGGCCCATGAAGATGAGGTTGTACAGCTGGTCCAGCCATACCAGTTCACGCATTTGCTGGAGCTGGGACTTGGTGATGCCGGCACTGTGGTTGAAGTCGAAGCGGTCCAGGTCGCAGTTCTTGGGGAGCTTGGCCTGCCGCATCCGGCGAAGGAGATCGTTCCTCTGGCGGGTCTCCACCTCGTCCTTGAGGATTACTTTGGTATAGGTCAGATAGGTCGGTTTGTCTATCTGGGCCTTGTGGATAATATCGGAACAGTTGCTCCTGACATTACTGAGCCTGAGGATCTTGGCGTACTGACGGATCTCTTCCATCTCGGCGTTTTGTATCACTTGTGTAGCCATCACTTGGTCCCTCCATCAATGATATCATCATAGTCGGACATGTTCCGCCTGGGCGGAGTGATGTCATCTTGGTTGAGACCGCCCGGCAAGGACGGCGGAACGACTCGCGGCGGCACGCTTCCCGCCTCTTTCTGGGCTTTTTCAGCAGCTTCAGCCATCCGGTTGGCGTTGTACACCTTATGCTGGAGGCAGTCCCGCAGAACCCTCTCCGCCACGGGTTTATCCATCCTTGTGAAGATGTGGTCCATGGCCATGACAGTCTTGGGATAGTATCGAGGCCTGTCTTTCCTGATGGCGGACAGCAGGGTACTCAGGACGCTGTCATCGGTCCACTGCTCAAAGAAGGTGCGCAGGTGTTTTTCTGACTCCAGCAGCTCGCGGCTGCGGCTTGTCGCATGCCCCTCCTTGGTGATGTGCATCCCCTTCAGAGAACTGATCTGGTGCCGGGTGATGAGGGAGAAGTCCTTGGGGTCATATATCTCCAGTTCGTTCAGGTCCACATTCCTGATGACGAGGACCTTGGAACCGGGGCCGTCATAAGTTCCCATGGGAAGGCTGTATGTATTGCTCCTGTACATCAGGGTGTTGTCCTTAC
>ERZ842401.6775-NODE-6775-length-12079-cov-4.052312_pt1 | contig 12079 bp, 11 predicted proteins | sample MGYA00521270_ERZ842401 | MGnify/ENA primary metagenome ERZ842401 (study PRJEB31892, sample SAMEA3878208) | bioreactor metagenome | biome: Moose rumen | place: Sweden | collected 2011-10 | study: EMG produced TPA metagenomics assembly of the PRJEB12797 data set... | reverse complement strand
AATACGCCCTTTCAGGGCGGGTGCAAACCACGCGTTTCACGCGTGGTTTTGATTTGCCCTGTGGGATTGACTTTGCACCGGCTTTGTGTTAAAACGAAGCTAGTCTTTTTCCTGCGGATGGAGGCTTTGCAAATGGATAAGAAGAAGCGACTGCGCCGCTTGCTCCTGTTCGGGTGTCTGGCGGCGGTTTTTTTAGTGGGGGCCTTCCTCACCAGCCCCCCGGGGAGCGAGGAGCCCATCGGGGAGCAGATGCGGGACGCGGTGCTCCACGAGAGCAACAAGATCGGGCTCTTCGGCCTGGAGGTGAATCCGGGGCTGATCTCAGCCTTTCTGGTCACCGGGGTGCTGCTTATAGCGGCGCTGATCCTGCGGATCTTCGTGATCCCCCGGTTCAAGACGGTGCCAGGGAAGGTGCAGCTGGTGCTGGAGACGGCAGTGGGGTTCTTCGATGACCTGGCCAAGTCCAACAGCCCGGGCCGCAACAGGTTCCTGGGGGCCTACGTGTTCTCCGCCGGGGCGTATATCTTCGTCAGCACCCTCTTTGAGCTGCTGGGCGTCCAGGCGGTGACCACCGCCGGGCGGTCTATCTCCCTGCCGGCGCCCCTGGCGGACATCAACGGGGCCATCATGATGGGGTGCCTGTCCTACGGGGTGATCCTGGGCGGCGGCATCGTCAGCAACGGTCTCAAGGGTGTGGGGAGGACCCTGAAGGAATTCTCCCTGCCGGTGAGCATGAGCTTCCGTCTCTTCGGGGCGCTGCTCAGCGGGGCCCTGGTGACGGAGCTGGTCTACCACTACACCGCTTTGAGCGTGGGGCTGCCCATTTTGGTGGGGGTGCTGTTTACCCTGCTGCACGCGTTGATCCAGGCCTATGTACTGACCATGCTCACCTCCCTGTTCTATGGGGAAGTGTCGGAACGCTCGGAAAAAGAATAAGGAGGTCCTACCCATGAAAAAAACCGTGAAAATGCTCCTGGCCCTGCTGGCCGTCCTGCTGCTGATGACAGCCCTGGCCATGCCCGCCTTCGCCGCCGACGGAGACGCCGCCGCCCAAGCCGCGGCGGAGACCGTCACCGAGGACAGCACCTCCGCCAAGGCCACCAGCGCCGCCATCGTGGTGGCCCTGGCAGCCGCCGCCGGCGCCATCGGCATGGGCTGGGCCATCGCCAAGAGCGTGGAGGGCATCTCCCGCCAGCCCGAGGCCGAGGGGAAGATCCGCACCACTTTGATGCTGGGCCTGGTGTTCGTGGAGACGGCCATCATCTACGCCCTGGTCATCGCCATCCTCATTATCTTCGTGCTGTAAAAGGAGGCGGGGGATATGCCGCTGAATATCGACCTGCAGCAGATCCTGCTGCATCTGTTCAATTTCGTGGTGCTGTTCGCCATTTTGTACTTCCTGCTGTACAAGCCGGTGAAGGCCTTTATGGACAAGCGCGCCGCCGCCTACGAGGACATGGACCGCCAGGCCAAGGAAGCCCTGGCCCAGGCGGAGGAGACCAAGAGGGAATACGCGGAGAAGCTGGCCCGGGCGGACCAGGAGATCGCCGCGCACCGGGCCCAGGCCCAGCAGGCCCTGGAGGCCCAGGCGGAGACCCAGCACAAGCAGGCCCAGGCCGAGGCGGACCGGCTCATTGCTAACGCCCGGCGGACCATTGAGGGGGACCGGGCCCGGATGCTCCGGGAGGCCCAGACGGAGATCGCCGAGATGGTGGTGGGGGCTGCGGAGAAGATCGTGCTGGGCACCAGCACCTCTCAGGCGTACGACGACTTTTTGAGCGCAGAGGGCGAGGGAGAAGCACATGGAGAATGACAGCATCCATGCCGTCCTGTATTCCGACACGCCCCCCAGCGCCGAGCAGAAGGCCCGGCTGGCCGCTTTCCTGGCCGGGGAGACGGGCAGCGATATCTCCCTGCGGTGGGAGGAGGACCCCAACATCACCGGGGGCTTCCGGCTGCAGGTGGGCAGCAAGGTCTACGATTGGACCACGGAGGGACGGCTCACCCAGTTTCGGGAGGCGGTCTCTCAGCTGAAGAGCGAGGACGGAGACCTGATCCCCCTGCTGCGGGAGACGGTGCACAACTGGACCCCCAAGGCCATGGCCCAGGAGCTGGGCCAGGTGATCACCGTGGGGGACGGCATCGCCACGGTCTCCGGGCTGGAAAAGGCGGTGTACGGAGAGATCCTGCTGTTCTCCTCGGGCATCCGGGGAATGGTGCAGGACCTGCGGCCGGACCGGATCGGGTGCATCCTGTTCGGGGACGATGCGGATATCGTCTCCGGCAGCATGGTGCGCCGCACCGGCAAGGCGGCGGGCATCCCGGTGAGCGACCAGATGCTGGGCCGGGTGGTGGACGCCCTGGGGGCGCCCATCGACGGGAAGGGCGACCTGTACGTGGAGGAGACCCTTCCCCTGGAGCGGCCCGCCCCGGGCATCATCGACCGGCAGCCGGTGAGCGTGCCACTGGACACGGGGATCCTGGCCATCGACGCCATGTTCCCCATCGGCCGGGGCCAGCGGGAGCTGATCATCGGGGACCGGCAGACCGGGAAGACGGCTATCGCCGTGGATACCATCCTGAACCAGAAGGGCAAGGACGTGATCTGCATCTATGTGGCCATCGGGCAGAAGGCCAGCTCTGTGGCCCAGCTGGTGCGCAGCCTGGAGAGCCGGGGCGCCATGGAGTACACCGTGGTGGTGAACGCCTCCGCCAGCGACCCGGCGCCCCTGCAGTATATCGCCCCCTACGCGGGGTGCGCCATCGGGGAGTACTTCATGGCCCAGGGCCGGGACGTGCTGGTGATCTACGACGATCTCTCCAAGCACGCCATCGCCTACCGGTCCATGAGCCTGCTGCTGGAGCGGGCCCCCGGGCGGGAGGCCTTCCCCGGAGACGTGTTCTATCTCCACTCCCGGCTGCTGGAGCGCTCCGCCCACCTCAGCGACGAGCTGGGGGGCGGCAGCATGACGGCCCTGCCTATCGTGGAGACCCAGGCGGGAGACGTGTCCGCCTATATCCCTACCAATATCATCTCCATCACCGACGGCCAGATCTTCCTGGAGAGCGGGCTGTTCTTCGCGGGGCAGCGCCCGGCGGTGAACGTGGGCCTGTCGGTGTCCCGGGTGGGCGGCGACGCCCAGACCAAGGCCATGAAAAAGGCTGCCGGCACCCTCCGGCTGGACCTGGCCCAGTACCGGGAGATGGAGGTGTTCACTCAGTTCTCCAGCGACCTGGACGAGCAGACCCGCCGGCAGCTGCTGTACGGCCAGGGGCTCATGCAGATCCTGCGGCAGCCCCAGTACAGCCCCCTGCGTCAATGGGAGCAGGTGGTGATGCTGGTGGTGACCATGGAGCGGCTGCTCCAGGAGGTGCCGGTGGGGCAGATCCGCTCGGCCATGAGCGGCCTGCTGGAGCGCTTTCGCAACGAGCGGCCGGAGCTGGGCCAGCAGATCGAGGCTACCGGCGTGCTGGATGACAAGACCCGGCAGGCTGTGGTGGACTACGCCCGGGCCTGCCTGGCGGAGGGCTGACCATGGCCTCCACCAAAGAGATCAAGAACCGGATCGGCAGCATCCGGGACACCCAGAAGATCACCAACGCCATGTACCTGATCGCCTCCACCAAGCTGCGCAAGGCCAAGGCGGACCTGGACACCACCCGGCCCTACTTCAACGCCCTGCAGGAGGAGATCAAGCGCATCTTCCGCATCAGCGCGGACGTGGAGAGCCGGTACTTTTACCCGGCCACCGGAGAGCACGAGCTGCCCGGCTCCTACGGGTACTTGGTCATCACCGCGGACAAGGGCCTGGCCGGGGCCTACAACCAGAACGTCATCAAGGAGGCCCAGCGCCTCATGGAGCAGCACCCGGACCCCAAGCTCTTCGTGGTGGGGGAGTACGGGCGGCACTACTTCACCGCCCACGGGGTGCCCATCGAGAAGAGCTTCCTCTATACCGCCCAGAATCCCACGGTGCACCGGGCCCGGGAGATCGCCGGACTGCTGGTGGACCTGTTCATCCGGGGGGAGCTGAGCAAGATCTTCATCGTGTACACGGACATGCAGGGGGCCATCAGCTCCCAGGCCACCAGCACCCGGCTGCTGCCCTTCCACCGGGCGGACTTCATCGTGCCGGACAGCCATGAGAAGGCGGTCAAGCACGAGTTTGAGTTTTTGCCCTCGGTGGAGCAGATCCTGGACGCCATCGTGCCCAGCTACGTGACCGGGTACGTGTACAGCGCCCTGATCGACAGCTTCTGCAGCGAGCAGAATGCCCGGATGAACGCCATGGACTCCGCCAACCGCAGCGCGGAGGACCTGCTGGGGCAGCTCTCGGTGCAGTATAATCATATCCGGCAGAGCGCCATCACCCAGGAGATCACCGAGGTCTCCTCCGGCGCCAAGAGCATGGGGAACAAACGGAAGGCAGGTGGAGCAGGATGACCGGAAAGATCGTGCAGGTGTCGGGGTCGGTGGTGGACGCCGCCTTCCCCGCGGGGCAGCTGCCCCGGATCCGGGAGGCCCTGACCGTGACCGTAGAGGGACAGACCCGCACCATGGAGGTGGCCCAGCATCTGGGAGACCGGACGGTGCGGTGCATCATGCTGGCCCAGAGCGAGGGCCTGGCCCGGGGGATGGAGGTCCTCGCCACCGGGGAGACCATCCGGGTGCCCGTGGGCAAGGTGACCCTGGGCCGGATGTTCAACGTGCTGGGGGAGCCCATCGACGGGGGAGACCCCCTGCCGGAAAAGGTGCACAAGTGGAGCATCCACCGGAAGGCCCCCAGCTTTGAGCAGCAGAACCCGGCGGTGCAGATCCTGGAGACGGGCATCAAGGTCATCGACCTGCTGGAGCCCTACCCCAAGGGGGGCAAGATCGGCCTCTTCGGCGGGGCCGGCGTGGGCAAGACCGTGCTCATCCAGGAGCTGATCCACAACGTGGCCATGGAGCACGGCGGCTATTCCATCTTCACCGGGGTGGGCGAGCGCTCCCGAGAGGGCAACGACCTGTGGAAAGAGATGAAGGAGAGCGGGGTCCTGGAGAAGACGGCCCTGGTCTTCGGGCAGATGAACGAGGCCCCCGGCGTGCGCATGCGGGTGGCCCTTTCCGGGCTGACCATGGCGGAGTACTTCCGGGACCGGGAGAACCAGGACGTGCTGCTGTTCATCGACAATATCTTCCGCTTCGTCCAGGCGGGCAGCGAGGTCTCCACCCTGCTGGGCCGCATGCCCAGCGCCGTGGGCTATCAGCCCACCCTGGCCACCGAGATGGGCGCCCTGCAGGAGCGCATCACCTCCACCAAGCGGGGGTCTGTCACCTCCGTGCAGGCGGTATACGTGCCCGCCGACGACCTGACAGACCCGGCTCCGGCCACCACCTTCTCCCATCTGGACGCCACCACGGTGCTCAGCCGGAAGATTGCCGAGCAGGGCATCTACCCCGCGGTGGATCCCCTGGGCTCTACCTCCCGTATCCTGGAGGCCAGCGTGCTGGGAGAGGAGCACTACGCCATCGCCCGGAAGGTGCAGGAGACCCTGCAGAAATACAGCGAGCTCCAGGACATCATCGCCATTTTGGGCATGGAGGAGCTCAGCGAGGAGGACAAGGCCGTAGTGGCCCGGGCCCGGCGCATCCAGCGCTTCCTGGCCCAGCCCACCCACGTGGCGGAAAAGTTCACCGGCATGCCGGGGGTGTACGTGCCCCTGAAGGAGACCCTGAAGGGCTTCGGGGCTATCGTCAGCGGCGAGATGGACCAGTACCCGGAGGCGGCCTTCTATAACGTGGGCACCCTGGACGACGTCCTCGCCAAGGCCAAGAAGCTCACGGCGGAGGAGGCGGCGCCATGAACACATTTCCGCTGAAGGTGCTGGAGGCGGAGGAGCCCTTCTACGAGGGGGAGTGCCTTTCCCTGGTGTTCCCCACCCTCATCGGGCTCTCGGGCATCCAGGCCGGGCACAGCGACATGATCGCCGCGGTGTGCCCGGGGATGATGAAGATCACCAAGCCGGACGGGGAGGTGCTGGTGGCGGCGGTCTCCGACGGCATGGTGAAGGTGGAGAACGGCGACGTGCTCATTCTGGTGGATACGGCGGAGCGGCCGGAGGAGATCGACGAGAAGCGGTCCCAGCTGGCCATGGAGGAAGCCCGGGAGGCCATGCTCCAGCGCAAGAGCATCCAGGACTACAACGCCGCCCAGGCCCGGATGGCCCGGGCCATCAACCGGCTGCGGGTGAAGAACCTGAACAACGTGAATCACTGATCTAAGAGAGCAAGAGGGCTTCGGCCCTCTTTTTCTTTTCCCCGGGGGTTGACTTGCCGGGGGCAGGGGCGGTATCATCAAACCAGCAAGAAAAAGGAGGCTATTCCTATGGCATGTACAACGGTGCTGGTGGGCAGAAAGGCCAGCCTGGACGGCTCCACCATGATCGCCCGGACGGACGACGGCAGCTACGACGTGAAGAATCTTATCGTGGTGGACCCGAAGAAAGAGAAGAAGACCTACAAGAGCGTGCTCTCCAAGGTGGAGATCCCCCTGCCAGAGGGAGGCATGCGCTACACCGCCTGCCCCAATGTGGACCCCAAGGAGGGCATCTGGGCGGCTACGGGCATCAACGAGGCCAACGTGGGCATGACCGCCACGGAGACCATCACCTCCAACCCCCGGGTGCTGGCGGCGGACCCCCTGGTGGTGTATCAAAAGGCCAAAAAGCGGGGCGAAAAGGACGTGCCCGGCGGCATCGGGGAGGAGGACTTGCTGGTGCTGGTGCTGCCCTATATCCGCTCCGCCCGGGAAGGAGTGCTGCGGCTGGGCGCCCTGCTGGAGGAGTACGGCACCTATGAGAGCAACGGCATCGCCTTCAACGACGAGAAGGAGATCTGGTGGCTGGAGACCATCGGCGGGCACCACTGGATGGCCCGCAGGGTGCCGGAGGACCAGGTGATCATCGCGCCCAACCAGTTCGGCATGGACGGCTTCGACCTGGAGGACGCTTTCGGGAAGCAGCAGGCCCATCTCTGCTCGGCGGACCTGCGGCAGTTCATGGAGGACTATCGGCTGGGCTGGAACGGGGCAGCCAAGTTCGATCCCCGGACCGTGTTCGGCTCCCACACGGACATGGACCACGTGTACAACACGCCCCGGGCCTGGTTCATGGGGCGGTACCTGACGCCTTACTCTCACCGGTGGGAGGGCCCCGACGCCGAGTTCGGCCCGGAGAGCGACAACATCCCCTGGGGGCTGAAGCCGGACCGGAAGGTGGCGGTGGAGGACGTGAAGTACCTTCTCTCCGGCCACTACCAGGGCACCCCCTACGACCCCTACACCAGCCGGGACACCGGGGTGCGGGGGAAGTACCGGTCCATCGGCATCAACCGCACGGGGGTCACCTCCGTGTGCCAGATCCGTCCGGACGCCCCCAAGGCTATCCGGGGGCTGGAGTGGATCTGCTTTGGCTCCACCACTTTTGACGCCCTGCTGCCGGTGTATCCCTTCGTGGAGAAGATGCCCCGGTACCTGAGCCAGGTGGGGCTGGAGACCTCCACGGAGAACTTCTACTGGGGCAGCCGGCTCATTGCCGCCCTGGCGGACCACAACTACGCCAGCTGCATCCAGCAGGTGGAGCGCTACCAGAACGCCGTCATGACCAAGGGACGGCAGATCGTGCTGGAGTACGACCGGAAGATGCAGGAGACCGGGGACTGCACCCTGGCGCGGGAGGCCAACGAGAAGCTGGCCCGGATGGCCAAGGAGGAGACCGACGCCGCCCTGACCAAGATCCTCCACGACGCCAGCACCCACATGAAGAACGGCTATAACCTGGCAGACAACTGAGCTGCCGGCACAAGGAGGCGCCGCCTATGCGGACGTTGATCGGGCTGGACCAGAGCACCCAGGGCACCAAGGCGGTGCTGACGGACGAGACCGGAAGGATCCTGCACAAGTGCAGCCTGCCCCACCGGCAGATCGTCACCCCCCAGGGCTGGGTGAGCCACGACGGGGAGGAGATCCTTCAGAATGTGAAGGCCGTCCTCCGGCAGGTGGTGGTGGAGGCCGGCGTCTCCCCCGGGGAGGTGGCTGCCCTGGGCATCAGCAACCAGCGGGAGACCACCATCGCCTGGGATCGGGAGACCGGCGCCCCGGCGGACCACGCAGTGGTGTGGCAGTGCGCCCGGGGGGAGGAGATCACCCGGGAGATCACCGACGAGGGTTTCCTTGCTCAGGTCCGGGAGCGGACAGGCATCCCGCTGTCCCCCTATTTCCCGGCGGCCAAGGCGGCCTGGCTCCTGCGGCACAGTGAGCGGGCCCGGGCCCTGGCCCGGAAGGGCGCCCTGTGCCTGGGGACCATGGACAGCTTTCTGGTCCACCGGCTGACGGAGGGGGCGGTGTTCGCCACGGACTGGTCCAACGCCAGCCGCACCCAACTGCTGGACCTCCACGACCTGGCCTGGTCCCGGCCGATCTGTGAGCGGCTGGGCATCCCCGTGGAGAGCCTGCCGGGGGTGAGGGACTCCAACGGAGACTTCGGCGCCACCACTTTGGAGGGCTTCTTCCCCCGGCCCGTACCCATCCGAGGGGTGCTGGGGGACAGCCACGCCGCGCTGTTTGGCCAGGGCTGCATCCGGCCCGGCCAGGTGAAGGCCACCTACGGCACCGGCTCCTCCATCATGATGAACATCGGGAAGACCTTCAAGGCCAGCCGGAGCGGGCTGGTGACCTCCCTGGCCTGGGGGATGGACGGCAAGGTCACCTACGTGCTGGAGGGGAACATCAACTATGCCGCCGCTGTGGTGACCTGGCTGCAGGAGATCGGGCTTATCCGGGACCCGGAGGAGACCGAAGCCCTGGCCCGCGCCGCCAACCCGGAGGACGAGACCGTGTTGGTGCCGGCCTTTACCGGGGTGGGCGCCCCCTACTGGAGCGACCGCGCCCGGGCGGCTTTCCTGAACATGAGCCGCACCACCGGCCGGGCGGAGCTGGTCCGGGCGGGGCTGGAGTCCATCGCCTTTCAGGTGGCGGATATCCTGGCCTGCATGGGGGAGGACGCCGGTCTGGCTCTGGAGGAGCTCCGAGTGGACGGCGCCCCCACCGCCAACGGGGTCCTGATGCAGCTGCAGAGCGACCTGACGGGAGCGGCGGTCCGGGTGCCCGGGGACCGGGAGCTCTCCGCCCTGGGGGCGGCCCTTATGGCGGGGCTGGCCGTGGGTGCCGCCGACGAAGAACGCTGGCGTGGCCAGGAGGCCCGGCAGGTCTACACCCCGCAGATGGCCCCGGAGAAGCGCCGGCAGAAGCTGGAAAACTGGCGGGCATGCGTCCGCAGTGTGCTGAGATAACACAAGGGAGGAAAACTTATGTCAACTATCAAGCTGGGGTTTGCCCCCACCCGCCGCAGTATTTTCAGCGCCCCGGACGCTGTCAAGTACCGGGGGCTCACCGCGGACCGCCTGCGGGAGCTGGGCATCGACTTTGTGGACATCGACGACATCAATGAGGAAGGGCTCCTCTACGACGAGGGAGACCGGCTGAAAATTCTGGAGAAGTTCCGGGCCGAGCAGGTGGACGGGCTGTTTCTGCCCCACTGCAACTTCGGCACGGAGTACCTGTGCGCCCGGCTGGCCAAGGACCTGAATGTGCCGGTGCTGCTCTGGGGCCCCCTGGACGAGCGCCCGGAGCCCGACGGCACCCGCCTGCGGGACACCCAGTGCGGGCTGTTCGCCACGGGAAAGGTGCTGCGGCGCTTCGGGGTGCCCTTTACCTATCTCACCAACTGCCGGCTGGACGACCCGGTATTTGAGCGGGGCCTGCGGGATTTTCTGGCGGTGTGCAACGTGGTGCGGACCTTCCGGCACACCCGGATCCTCCAGATCGGCCCCCGGCCCTTTGACTTCTGGAGCACCATGTGCAACGAGGGAGAGCTGCTGGAGAAGTTCGGTATCGAGCTGTCGCCCATCCCCCTGCCGGAGCTGACGGAGGAGATCGAGAAGGCCAAGGCGGAAAAAACCGAGGTGGCCCAGGTCATGGCCTACTGCAAGGAGAACATGGTCTGCGACATTCCGGACGACCTGCTGGAGAACGTGGCGGGGCTGAAAGTGGCCATGAAGCGGCTGGCGGAGAAGTACCGCTGCAACGCTATTGCCATCCAGTGCTGGAACGCCCTGCAGGGGGAGATCGGCATCATGCCCTGCGCGGCCAACGCCCTGTTGAACGAGGAGGGCATCCCCGTCATCTGCGAGACGGACATTCACGGGGCCATCAGCCAACTGATCACCGAGGCCGCCGCCATGAATGAGCGCCGGGTCATGTTCGCCGATTGGACCATCCGCCACCCGGACAACCCCAACGGGGAGCTGCTGCAGCACTGCGGCCCCTGGCCCATCAGTGTGGCCAAGGAAAAGCCCACCATCTGCGTGCCCGTGGCCTTCCCGGAAAACGGTGCGGTGAGCGCCGAAGCCAAGCACGGCCCCATGAGCCTGGTGCGCTTTGACGGCGACGAAGGTGAATATTCTATCCTGCTGGGCCACGCCCGGGGCATCGACGGCCCCTGGACCCGCGGCACCTATGTGTGGGTGGAGGTCAACAACCTCAAGCGCCTGGAAGCCAAGGTGGTGGAAGGCCCCTACATCCATCACGTGGCCGCCATCCATGGAGACATCGTGCCCATCGTGTACGAGGCCTGCAAGTACATCGGTGTCAAGCCTGATCTGTACGATCCCATCGAGGACAAGGTAAAGGCCTATCTGCACGGCGAGGATGTCGTTTTTGACGAGGTGTGAAGGCGAGCGCCCGCAGTGCGGGAAACAGCGAGCCGAAACACCAATGAGCTACAGAGTTTTTCAAGCGCAGCGCAGAAAAACGACAATAGCGAATTGAGAGGTTTGTTAATATGAACGCTTTGAAAGTAAAAACCTATGATCTCCGCCAGGACGTGCTGGATATCATCGTGTCCGGCGGCGGCGGACACATCGGCGGCGACATGAGCAGCATGGAAATCATGCTGACCCTGTACAGCCGCATGAACGTATCGCCCGACAGGCTGGATGACCCGAACCGTGACCGTTTTGTATTATCCAAAGGCCATTGCGTGGAAACGCTCTATGCCGTGCTGGCGGACAAGGGCTTCCTGGATATTGAGGAAGTCAAGGCCCAGTTTTCCAAGTTCGGCAGCGAGTATATCGGTCATCCGCATAACACCCTGCCCGGCATCGAGATGAACAGCGGCTCTCTGGGCCATGGGCTTTCCGTGTGCGTGGGCATGGCGTTGGCCGGAAAGATGGACAAGCGGAATTATCGCGTCTATACCCTGATGGGCGACGGCGAGCTGGCCGAGGGCTCCGTGTGGGAAGGGGCCATGGCGGCGGGGCATTATAAGCTGGATAACCTGTGTGCCGTCATTGACCGCAACCATTTGCAGATCAGCGGTAACACCGAGGATGTGATGGCCCATCACGATCTGCATGCCCGGTTCGCGGCCTTCGACTGGCATGTGATCGACGTGGCCGACGGCAACGATGTGGATCAGCTGAACGCTGCCTTTGACGAAGCAGAGCAGACGAAGGGCAAGCCCACCCTGATCATCGCCAACACCGTCAAGGGCAAGGGCGCATCCATCATGGAAAATAAGGCGAGTTGGCATCATCATTTGCCCAACGCAGAAGAATATGCGGCCATCAGCCGGGAACTGAAGGAACGGAAGGAGGCGCTGCTCCATGAATAAGATTGGCAACCGCGCCGTGATGTGCGAGGTGCTGAAGGAGGCTGCTGCAAAAGACAAAGACGTGGTTGTTCTGTGCAGCGACAGCCGGGGCAGCGCGTCCCTGACCTCCTTTGCCGACGCCTATCCGGAGCAATTCGTGGAAGTGGGCATCGCCGAACAGAACCTGGTCAGCATTGCCGCCGGCCTGGCCTCCTGCGGCAAAAAAGCCTACGCCGCCTCTCCCGCTTCCTTTATCTCTACCCGCAGCTATGAGCAGTGCAAGGTGGACTGTGCCTATTCCGGCACCAATGTGAAGCTTATCGGTATTTCGGGCGGCATCAGCTACGGCGCGCTGGGCATGACTCACCACTCCGTCCAGGATATCGCC
>ERZ842401.6774-NODE-6774-length-12079-cov-8.750083_pt1 | contig 12079 bp, 10 predicted proteins | sample MGYA00521270_ERZ842401 | MGnify/ENA primary metagenome ERZ842401 (study PRJEB31892, sample SAMEA3878208) | bioreactor metagenome | biome: Moose rumen | place: Sweden | collected 2011-10 | study: EMG produced TPA metagenomics assembly of the PRJEB12797 data set... | reverse complement strand
TCTTCGGCATAGTGTTTAGCCAAAATCGGTCTGAACACCTTAAGCTGCATCTGGAGCGTATATTCAGCCATCTTAACAGCGAAATCTACACATGCATTAGTCTCCTTGCCTGCCAATAGCATAAACACCAACCCACATCTGAACCCTATCACACCAGCACGCTTTCGGAAGCAGTCCTGAATGACATCGATATTGAGTAAAGACTCTACTCGCCTCTCTTCAAGCCATTTGTCAATAGCCTTACGAATTCTTGGAGTGTCATAGAAACCTGTTGCCGAGCGAAGTATGTCAGTAGCCTGACTGATACGTTGCATATCAGATTCTGACAGCTCCTTAAACACCGTGATTTTGGCAAACATAGAGTTAGGCATCTCCGAGAGCATCATACGGCTCGACAAACCATTTTCAGCATTGGATTCATTTTTGCCCTTAAACATCTTCATTACAGTCCTGGGTGTCCCAAGGATTGTCCATGAGTAAGCAACTTTTATTTCCCCCGACTCTGATTGGTCAGAGTTAAAATCCACACCCCACCGCTCTCTTCCAAAGGCATTACGGTAAATGTCCCACTTATGCGACCATGTACCGCTACTATTGGATTTGAGCAGCGTCTCAGCTTCGGTACAGATGGAGTACAGGCTGTGTCCTTGCGACTGCTTCAGACGCTTCAGGAGCTTCGAACAGGATATCGTGATAGGCACTACCCTAACCACACCAGCAGGTGCTTCCTGGGCTCGCTCATTAGCCTTACGACGCTTATTAGCCTCGCGCACCTTATCCTCTCTGTCCCTCACGGCTTGGTCCTCTCTTCTTAGGTCTACTATCCAACGCTCTACAGCCTCTTCAATAGCAGACTTATTCGAAGCCTGCTCTCCCATTATGATAGCCATACCTCCAAGGTAACCGATCTTACCATCGCAGTAACGATAGCTCACACCGTCGGCCAACGACATCAATGCAGGCATCTGACCCACAATAAGCGGAAGCCACATATTTTGAGGATAAGGTTTCAGACTCTCCTTCAGACCGATGGGCAACTGGTTTAAATTGATAGCAAAGTGTGGACTATTGTTCTTTGGCTCACCATCAATAGTCACGTTCTCTGAGGCCTTCAGCGACCTTAAGAATACCTCCTTTTGCTTAAGGTTCATCGGACGGTTCTGATCTACATATTTATCATAGAAGTTGCTTACCAGAGTCCTACAATCCTTCTCTTTCGAATACTCCGGCATCTTGATGGCGAGCACTCCTAAAAGCTCTTCCTGAGGCATCATCTGGCACAGAGTTGGCAGAAGCAGCTTCAGCGTGTTATGGCGAACTCCGTCACGATTAAGCTGTTCCAGATTCAGCTCAGTCATGGTGAGAGTTTCATCAAAAGCAGCCAATGCTCTTGCAGAAGGTTCGATAGCTGACACATGATGTTCTGTGTCTGGAGTAACCACCTCTTCCTCCTTATCACTTACCTCCCTTGTCACCACAGCTGGATGGAGTTCATCGCCAAACATGAGATCCTCATCAATATAGAGGATATAGTCTCTACAAGGAATAAAGATAGCCCTCTCCTTCTCATGAACAGCCTCATCGTAAGCCACATCGCCGAGTATATCAGTAGCGAACCACTTTTGTGCTTCCTGACGCGACATGCCTTCCGGGATGTCAAAGAGCACGTGGCCTCCATTACCACTCATCGATCTGTTTACGAGGTTAACGCCCAGCTCTCGTTCACGACCCATCAGACGCTGTGCATAGAGTTCAGGGAAGTTCTCACAACCGTCAAAGTCAACGATAGCCTTACCCGAATCCACAGGCTCACCCTCATTGCTCTTATAGCCTTTGTTGAAGTGAGCATGAGGAGTATAGAAATAGGCACCTCTCTTAAGCTCAGCCTTCTTGGTCTTATAATCCTCCTTGCTCATTTCACCCCTAAGGGTCTGTTCAAGGATATCTGCCAATTCGGCACAGATGTCACGGGTTTTCTTGGCGTCAACCCTCTTCCAGAAGCCCTCAACCGTGGCTGGCACGGTCTTGGGCTTTAAAATGTTATCTCCTAAATCAATTCTTGACATAATAGATTGTTTAAATTATACTGACTCAATGATTTCTCTAAGCTCCAGAGCATCGGTCGACTGTTCGTGGTCACGGTCCATCAGCCTGATAATGGCCTTCGTACCAAGGCTCTTGGGGAACTTCTCATGACGAACGATATGTATGTCAGTCTCCCCGAGCCAGCCACCATCCAAGTCGCATATCTTCTTATGCTTTTGATACTTTGGGGCTTTGCGGTTCCAAGCCTTAAATGTGATACTACGAGATTCTTTATCCCAGTAAAGAACACCCTCATACTTCTCTCCTCTCAGAAGCCCTGCGATAATATCCAGAGCATTGATGATAAAAATAAACTTCTTCATAATCGATTCGAATAAGTGAGTGAAGGGATTGTGTCGGAATATATATGGCCATTTTCGATTTCACTACGTAGACTTCCTCCACTACACCTTCGCCCGATTACTTTTAGCTTTGAACTTTAAACTTTGAACTTTTTACAGTGTTTGAATGTCTGAAATGTAGAACATATTCTCGTGACGTGTCTGACCCTGCTGGTCTTGCCATGTACGATGCTTCCAGTTGCCCTTGACCACGTATGGCTGGTTCTGGGCGTATTCCGTATCACGGTTCTTAGAGGCATAGTCGCCTGTCATCTCTCCATAGAAGACATCACCACCGCATTTAACTACCAAGCCACGACTCTTGAAATATTCAGTCGTACCATCCTGTTTTGTGTACTGACGCTCAGAGTATGCGTCTACCTCTTGGATCAAAACTAATTTCTCCATAATTGCAAAAAATTAAATTGTTAATAAAAATAATAAAATTATCGAAGTATAACTTCTTTAGTTACAATATCTCTTACCACTCCAGTAGCCTTACCGGCATTGTTAAGACTCTCTGCCATCTCCCAGTCACTACAGCAATAACCGGAATCTACTGACATGCCGTGTAATCTACACACCCTGTTTTCTTGGGTCAGATCGCGATAGAAGCACGAAGCGCAACAGGGCTTAATCTCACAACCACGAATATTCTTCATCTCTTTACTGAATTAGAATTTTGCTTCTTAAGCTACTTCTTTAGAGTACTGATTACCCTCTTGAGTTCAACAATCTCAATTTCTTTCATATACCTTATTATTTTATAAGTTTACGAATTCAAATCCCTGCTCCTCAGCAATCCAGCTATAACAGGTCATAAGCACAGAGTCTGCCGACTTGCAACGGGATCTGTGGACTATATGCATGTAAGTAAAGTCCAGAAGGCCATCGGTAATTTCGAGTTGCATTTCAACTGAAAACCCGAGTATCATAGCGTTGATTGTGTCCAGAAGACCGATACTAAGTCTATCTTCTAAGTTCCTCTTTGAATTTTTCTTTCTAATCATATCTCTTTAAACTAAAAATTTTTGTTTTTGACATTGCAAAATTAGAACTTTAATTTCAGCTGATTATGATAAAAAACCGCATGTTCCGTACTTTGTTCCGCCCCATGCGGCTTTTGTTCAGCTTTCTGTTCAGGTATCACTTTTGCAGCCTTATTCAGCGCACTTAACAGCTGTCTAATGATGTTCTTTCGTCTCATAATCTCATTGGGATCTTTGGTGTCTGTGAACTCCCATTCAGGGTAACTTCCGAGGACTTTACCGAACCAAGTACTCAGAGTTGTACGACTTGGAACCTGGTTTACTCCAAGAGTTGTCAGATAGTACATGAAACTTTGGGGAGATTTGAACCCGTTTAAGCCTTTTACAACACCATCACCGATAGCAACCATAATCCAGGTATAATCGTAACCATAGCGAATAGCCCTGTTCGCTTTGAGTATCTTTAAGGCGAGAGCCATCCTGCGATTTATCTCGTCAGTCTCATAAGCTCCGGACTCCTCCAAGGAGGCAAGTTCTATCTCAGGAATGTGCTTAACCCACTCCTCAATCAGCGGTACCATTGATTCTGGTACACGTAATGTAATTTCTTTCATTGTTCCGATGTTTTGTGAGATGTGTGTGGATGACGCGCGTTTTATCTCTCAGAGAAACATCCCACAAACCTCGGATTAGTACTTGTTAATTCTTGTCGGTATCAACCCTATCAAAGTCACTTGATAAATTGTACTGCTTCTCAAAGTGAGCCAGTTGACCTTCATAAAGGTTCTTGATGTCAACACCGGTTTCACGAGCGACTGCCTTAAGAGCTGCTAAAGCCTTAGCTAAACCAACAGCAGCTATGCCTATACCCTTCCAGTTATAAGCAAATAGAGCCATCATCCCGATTATGGATTGACCGAACATGTCGCTCTTCTCCAACATTTCATCAACTTTCTGATCTAACTCCTTTTCTTTGCCAACTAAGTTGGTCTTTTTGAAATTCTTCTTTGCCATAACGCTTAAAAATTTAATTAATAATATAAACATGTATAAAACCAGTGGTTTAGGTGTTTTTTGAGACCCGCTCCTGACTGATATCGTTGGCAAAGGTAATGATTTTATAGAAAGCACATGCGTGACGTAGAGTGGCGTTACTACTTATACTACCCTGCGTTACTGATAAAGTGGAAACGTGTTACTGACCGCGTTACCAGTTCAATAAAAAAGGCTAAGAAATCACTTCTTAGCCTCGTTGATGATTTCACGTATATCATCACATAGTTTTATGTAGTTCCTGAACTTTGTTTCCTGCTGCGCTGTGTTATGGGCTGCAACGGCTTCTTCTTTTGTCCATTTTCTGTTGCCTGTTTTAGCCCAGTAAGACAATTTTATTTTTCTGGCATTATTAGGACTTATTAGTTCTTTCCCTGTAACTTGTGTAAGCCAACGATTAAAAACATTAAAGTCATCACAACCAATATAACTATAGCATATTAGGACATGATAGAAGCACACCCAATCCATAGCTTCTCTATCCTCAAACAGTTTCAAGATACCCAGCATAGCACGTTTACAGATAGTTTCGGTAAAACGCTCACTATATGTCACCTCTGCTTCACCTTCCTCTGGCACATAGCACAGTTCTTCCTCCTCCAACTGTTCTTGCCATCTTTCTATTATCAGTTTGCGCCCCAAATGAAAGAAGAGGTCTAAAACAGGAGAGTTTATTTCATTCTTGAACTCTCTTTGGACTATGATACGCGACAACTTGGGATAATCGTCCAGATATGGCTCTATACTGCCGAAGTTATCCGACATATCCTCTATCTTCTCAATTTCCGTATATAGCAGTTCGTATAGTTGTTCTTTTGTGGGTTCCTGCCCATGATACTTCCTGATAATTGTTTTGTCTATGAACGAATTCTGCAAATCATACCATTCATCGGTATTGAGATATTCCCTGAACTCCCTCTCAAAGAGGAACCTGTAATCATTATCCGTCATATTGGCTCTGACGGTTTTGTTATTGATAAGAAGTTTGGCGACATGCCTCAAGTAGAAGCAGACAATATTCAGAATCTTATTGCCGTTTTTCGACAAATCCTTGCTTAGTTCTGACAAATATTCATTGTCTGACAATAGCTTTTCGCTATCTTCACTCTCTGATATAACTCCTACTCTGTCATTATCGTCTATGATAACACATAACGTATCAATGATGTTCTCTATATAGGGTACAATCTCATCGACGGCATACTCAAATCTGTCCGATAAATCCTTATTATGCAGGAAACGTTCATGCAACAGGCTGTTCTTGATGGAAGCCTCATACTTTTGGCATACCTCTATGCTGTTGCGTAAAGTCCATGCAAAGTTAAAGGCAAGTCCAAACAACTTAATAGATTCCGACTCCTGCCTGATAACAATTTTACTCTCCTTATGGAAACTATCCAACTCTTCGAGCAGCTTTTCCATCGTTTGATCAAACTGCTCGAATAGTGCGATTCGTTCCTTGATACTATCTACAGTCATAAGGAGCTATACAAGATTATCATCATTATCAGCCCATCTGTCGCATTGTGCCATTACAGTCTCTAAAGCCATTTCCTGACCTTCGGGCGGGTACTTGTATTTTTTCAAAAGTCGCTTCACCATTACCCTCATCTTGGCTCTTGCTGATTTCTTGATGTTCCAGTCAATGGTGCGGTTCTGTCTTAACTGTTCTGTCAGTTCCTTTGTGAGGGCTACAAACTCCTCGTCGGTATAGGCTTGTCTCACCCCTTCAGGAGACGACAGCGCGTCATAGAATGCTTTTTCCTCTACTGTCAAGCCAAGCTCATTGCCTTGCTCTTCCGACTTCTTGATTTCCGCTGCCATCTTCAGCAGTTCTTCAATTACCTCTTCATTGGTAAGCATACCCTTCAGGTAGTTGCTAAGTGCCTGGTTCATCAGCTCGCTGAACTTTTGACTCTGCACCACATTGGTTCGTTCAAACTTTCGGATGCGCTCTTTCAGCAGTTTCTCTAAGAGTTGAACGGCAATGTTCTTCTCTTTCATCTTGCGGATTTCCTCAATGAAACCCTCATCGAAAAGTGAGAAATCACGCTCCTTATTCTCAAAAAGGTTGATAACGCCTGTACTCTGTATGCTTTGTTCCAGCAGCTGGGCAATGCGTTCGTTAATCTCCTGTTTGCTGACTTTGCCTTTCTGGGTAAATCGACTCAACATCACCCTCACAGCATCCATAAAGGCCACCTCTATCTTCTCTTGTCTTGTCAGCAGCGAACGGCATAGCGTCTCGGCATTGTGTAGCAACTGGCTTTCGCGCTGATAGTCTTTCAATCTGCCTTCGTTCTTGGGGTCAAGCAGGAAATTCACACATCCCGCAATCAGTTTGGCTCGTTCTCCATTCGTTCCCTCGAAGAACTTCTCATAATCATAGCCATGTAGCAGGTCACGACAAATCTCCAGCTTCTCTTGGAACTTCACCTTCGCTGTTTTCTGAATATCAGGGTCACCAAAACGCTGACGGTCTCGACGGGTATAGTTGTACATAGCTTCTTTAAGGGCATTTGCAATACCTACATAGTCCACTATCAATCCACCGGCCTTGTTGGGGAAAACACGGTTCACACGGGCTATTGCCTGCATCAGATTGTGACCCTTCATCGGCTTATAGACATACATCGTGGCCAGACTTGGCACATCAAATCCTGTCAGCCACATATCCACCACAATGGCAATCTTCATCGGACTGTCATCGTCCTTGAACAACTTGGCATATTCCTTGTTGTTCTTGGCTGATATGATGTCGTGCCACTCGGGGTTGTCCTTATTACCCGCACTTGCCACCACATGCACTTTCTCCGTCCATTCAGGGCGCAGTTCCAGCAGACGCTTGTATATCTTCACGGCGGCTTCCTTGTTGTAGGCCACTATCATGGCCTTACCCGTCAGTTCATACTGGCGGTACTCCTCATAGTGCTTCAGAATATCGTCGCAGAGGCTGTTGATGGTGGCATCCTTGCGCTGTGAGGATACGGCTTCCACATAGGTCAGGCCACTGGCAGGAAGGATGGTAACTGCCACCTCACAGGGAATACTCTCACCTGTACGTGCATCCTTTATGTACAATTTGTCTCCGGCATAGTCGATGTACATCTGGTCACCGGGGATATGCTCCACATGTCCCACGGCGCGCTCCTGCTTCATATAAGAGCGCAGATGAGAACAGAATGTTGAATAACTGTAGCCGTGAGGATAGTCGGTAATGTACTCAGCATACAGAGCCTTCTTCGTCTGCTTCCTGTTGCGTCGCAGGCGTCCGGCATAGACCGATAGCAGAGGACGCAGATCCAGCTCATTCTGAGAAGGCACGACTTCAATGTCATGTCCACAGAACAGCAATTCCTGCAGATGTTCCTCGTCCAGACGGAGCAATTCGTTAATACTCTTTCCGAGTTCCTGATAGGCTCGGATATACTTTCTCACTGTGTTACGCGACAGATTAAGTGTCGCACTAATAGACTTTATGCCCATTCCGTGGCTGTAAAGTCGTAGAATTTTTGTAATTTTGCCGTGCATTATCACAACAATGTTTTAATGTTAGTATATTTGTCAAAGCGCGCCCCTCCAAAAGACGCTTGGCAAATATACAAAAAAGCCCCCACAAATTGCATGAATTTGCGGGGGTCATTTTTTTATCGTTACAGAGGGGTCAGTAGCAAATCGTTATCAGGGGTCAGTACCTTACAATTATCTAGGGTCCATTTTCACAAAATTCTCCAGACGGCAAGTTCTCGGAAATCCACCTGTCTCAGGCGTTCCTCGAATATGGTCTGTGGCAGGACTACGGAACTGGCAAGGAGGTGCCCCGTGGCAACAGCGGCGACCTCGGACGGGCGAAAGTACGCAAGGCACGCCACTGGTTCAGCAGAAAGTACTTCATGTCGGTCATGAACATCAAGGAGTTCATGGCGGACTCGCTCGGACAGCAGTTCCAGGGCATCATATCAGACGCACTGGACGCATCCAAATTCAGATACAACCACTGAAAAACAGGCAACAATAATTTCATAACAATCAACCTAAACCACAAACAACATGTTTCTACTCAACTCAAAAATCGTAAGAAAGCTTTCAACTAAGAAACAGCTTGAACTGGCGGCCATGCTCATCGACGCGGCACTCAACGGGTCATTCAACAACAAAGGGGGTGACAGCGGCCCGCAGGATCAAGGACAGGAAGCCAACCCGACATTCACCATGGACATCGACCTCTACGAGGTCAATGCGGCGGAGTGCAATACCGGGCACTCCATCGACGGCAACGTCATCGTACCCACACAGCAGCTCTTCCTGCACAAGAACGAGGGTGCGTACCAAGGTCTCGTCGAGAAGGACAAGGCAGAGGTGGAGGACGGAGACACGATACGCATCACCGTACTCTACAAAGGTGTCCATATCTACTCGCAGACATACACGTTACAGAACGGCTTCGCATTCACACCGGAGATTTTCAGCGTCATCAAGACGTTCGTGAGCAAGTCGGGCAACAACTTCAATCCTCAGATGCAGAACATGGTGTCATCACTGAACGGCTGCACGTCGGTGGTGTTCGACAACTACAATGGATGGGAAGCGGCGTTCTACGGGAAACTGATCTTCTGCATATCATACTAAGTCAGTGTTTCTACATGAAAACCGTCATGCTCTTTTTGAAACGGCTCATCTGCCCGGTGTTTTCTTTCATCCGACGGATGTTCCACGGGAAAACGAATTTTGAGAAACTTCTGTCAAACTATAAAGAAACGAAAATGGACATCACAACACTCACACAACTCATAGACGCGTTCCGTGCCGAAACGGCACAGGACGCAATCACACCGGATTCCCTCGGACAGCTGCTGCAGAAAATCGTCAACCTGCTCGGGGACGCGGCGGACTCCTCAGTGGTCGAGACGCTCAATACCTGGAGGGAAAACCTGACCAGTGCCCGGTCACTCATAAAGGACATCCGCCTCACTTCGGATTCATCGTCCGTCACATTCGTCATCGACAAGGTGAACGCCTCAACTGGAGAGGCATACACGGATTCGCTGCGAATCAACTACCCGGCATATAAAATCGCCAACGGGGCGGCGAACGGATTCTATATGCTGTCACTCACCAACGAGACCGGCGACGTGGTGTATTCACAGGTGAAGATCTACGGTGCGTCATCCTCACTTGCCGGTATCATGACAGCGGAGGACAAACGCAAGCTGGACAACACGGCAGCAGGGTTGAACTCACTGGCTGACGAGGTGGCACTGAAGGCAACGAAAGATGAGCTGGAACAAGTCACCTCCTGGCAGGACAACATCAAGGACATTGGCAGCGTGGTGAAGTCCGCCACCGTACAGTCGGACGGAGCTGACATGCACCTGATTCTGACAAAGGCGGACACCGACACGGGACAGCTGTCATCGGACAACTTGCTCGTGCCGCACGCTACAAGCCAGAGGGCGGGTGTCATGACGGCGGCGGACAAGACAAAGCTGGAGAACGTGGCTTCGGGGCTGAACTCTCTCGCAGACGAGGTGGAGCTGAAAGCAACGAAGCTGGAGCTGGAACAGGTCACCGAATGGCAGGACAAGGTGATGGAAGTTGGCGCAGCGGTGAAGACGGCCGCTGTGGGACTGGACGGGGAAAAGATGTATCTGCGCCTCACCAAAGGCAGCCTGGTGGACGGAAGCTCGAGGACTGACAACATCCTCATTCCTCATGCCACGGAACGGACGGCAGGGGTGATGTCGGCGGAGGATTACGCCAGCCTGCAGACACTCGTAGAGCAGAGCGGGCAAGGAGACGAGGAGGAGCAGACGGCTGATGTTTACCGCATAACGGCAGAGCCTAAAGGAAACCGGCTGTTCGTCAACTATCCAAATGAACTGTCAGTGAAAGGGTATGTGCCGTACCTTTACAGGCATTCGGTGCGACGGACGCACTTCGGACGCACGCAGTCGGGCGGCAACGACCGGATACATGGGGAACGGAGAAAGGGATGGCACCGCAATTACGATGACCAGAGGCTGAAGGTGGGGACAAACTATGAGATCCTCATAGGACGGCTGACCAATCCGGGACAGGACGTGCCGCACTGGGATTATCTCGATAACGGGCCACGGGAACTCTTCGGGGTGATTCACGACCTGTCGGACGGGACGGGCAGATGGATCGGTTACAGGTTCATGTTCGGACTGAAGCAGTTCTGTTTCTATCCTGAGTCATCCACACACCGCTTTACCTTCGGCATCGCGTTCGGTCCTCCGCTCACTGAGACGAAGAAAAAGATATACCCTCATGAGATGGTGACGAACATCGCACCGTTCCATGTGGAGGTGAAGTTCGACCCGGACGATCAGCAAGGGCCGCAGGAGGCTCCGGAACTGAATTTCCGATTCTGTATATAAACAAAAAGGGGGAGTGCGATAACACTCCCTCTAAAGAGTTGCGGCACGAACCGCCACTCCAGCCGGAGTCGGCACGAACCGAATCCTCAACGCAAAGGTAATCTATTATGACAAAATCACAAAAGACAAAAACAAAGCCACTGATATACAGCGATAACGGCAATGCCGTCGCACTTACTTCAGTGGAATATTTGCCGCAGCTCAAAGCCAAGGCGGCGTTCACCGTCGATTCATCAAAGGTGTTCCGGGAGGACGTGGACATCGTGCCGGTCACACTCACGGACGGCACGCAATACGTGCCGTGGGGAGGGGATAACATGATGCCGTATAATATCCTCGACCTTATCGAGAAGGACGAGACGCTTTCAACCTGCCAGATATTCAACGCGGAGGTATGCTACGCCTCCGGCTTGCAATACAACACCTCGCTTTGCTCCCAACAAGCGAAGAACGAGGTGGACGAGTTCCTACTCAACTCGTCGCTTCCGTCTTACTTCCTCGGAGTGTGCCAGGACTTCAAGCACTTCGGCTGGTGTGTCTCTGTCATTATCCTTGACAAGGAGGGCAAGCACATCGTCTCCCTCCACCGCAAGGAGGTGTGCTACTGCCGTTTCTCACCGGCTGACAAGGACGGACGTATCAAGTATGTATTATACGCCAACTGGAAGAAGTCCATCGCAAGTATCAGCGAGATAGAGAAAATCGACCTGCTCAATCCGGATTGTCCATGGCTCGACCTTCAGGAACGGATTTCCAAGAAAACCAAAACCCGCAAGTTTGCAGTAGTGTGCCGTGTGCCGACCCCGGACAGCACGTATTATCCGATTCCGTACTATGCCGCGCTTTTCCGTGGGAAGTGGTACAACATCAAGCAACTGATTGCACTCGCAAAAGAATCCAAGCTGAAGAACTCAGCACCTTTGAAGTATCATATCGAGGTGTCGCAGAAGTACTGGGACGGTATCTTCAAGCGTGAACGCATCACCGACCCGAAGAAGATGCAGGAACGTGTCGTGGAGGAGAAACGAACCATCATCGACTTCCTCACCGGCGCAGAGAACAGCGGCAAGGCTCTCTTCTCCACGTTCTACATTTCACCGAACGGAGAGGAACAGCACGATGTCAAAATCTCACGCATCGACGACGGACAGGAGGGCGGCGACTGGTCCACCGACATTCAGGAGGCAGTCAACATGGTCTGCTTCACCAT
>ERZ842401.6773-NODE-6773-length-12079-cov-25.907186_pt1 | contig 12079 bp, 11 predicted proteins | sample MGYA00521270_ERZ842401 | MGnify/ENA primary metagenome ERZ842401 (study PRJEB31892, sample SAMEA3878208) | bioreactor metagenome | biome: Moose rumen | place: Sweden | collected 2011-10 | study: EMG produced TPA metagenomics assembly of the PRJEB12797 data set... | reverse complement strand
ATTGCCTGCACTGCCCTCTTTGCAGCCATACAGGAAGGACATATTATTCGAAGTATGTAGACCATTCGTCACAGAATTGTACCATTCGTCACAAATAGCAGCTAATTCGCAACTTTAGCATATCTCTGCATCGTCAAACTGGCAAATTATTCAAAATTGCTAAGTTATGAACAAATTCTGTTTAAAGATGGCGGCCTGTATGGCTGCATTGATGATGAGCCTGACAACTCAGGCCAAGACTCAGGACGTAGGTGGACGAGTAATAGATCAGAATGGTGAGCCACTCGGATTTGTAAGTGTAGCGCTGCTCACGGCAGACTCTACTTATATTCAAGGTGCTACGAGCGACGAGAATGGAGCGTTTATGATTCAGACAACAGATGCGTGCTGCATCTTGCGACTCTCGTTTATCGGCTATCGTACGCAATACGTGGATGTAAAAGGCTCGGACGTTGGTACCATCCAAATGGAAGAAGACCAGCCGATGCTGAGCGAGATTATCGTAAAAGGACAGCTGCCTAAAACGAAACTGACGGGCAACTCGATGATAACCACCATCCAAGGTACTATTCTTGGAACCTCGGGTACAGCCAAGGAAATGCTGGCCAAGGTGCCTGGTATGACCCAGAAGGGCGAAGACCTGGAGGTACTAGGCAAGGGCACACCTATATTTTATATTAATGGCCGCAAAATGCACGACAAAGAAGAACTGAAACGGCTACGCTCAGAGGAGATTGCGAGCGTGGAGGTGATTACCAATCCTAGTGCACAATACGATGCTACGATATCATCAGTCGTAAGAATCAAGACCATTCGACACGAGGGTGATGGTTTCGGCTTCGACCTGAATACAGGTTTTAATCAGAATCTGAGGTTTGGCGAGAGCGACCCTAGTGCTCAATTGAACCTGCGCTACCGCCATAACAACCTCGACCTGTTTGGTATGGTGAACTACTGGAAATACGACCGAACGACGCTTTTCCATGACATACAGTCAAATTATCTGCCGACCGACCGTGGAATCAAAAGTATTATCCAGGAATCTCATTCGAGAAATCATTTCAAGAACAATGGGATTGATTATAACCTTGGTTTCAATTGGCAGATAGCCGAAAACCACTCTGCAGGTGCCCGAATCCAGCGCAACGACCGCTTCAACGCCACCACAGATCTGATGGTGGAGACAGACTTAGAGCATCGTTATCTTGATACCCAGGAGCGAGAGAAGGAGCATAATTCGTCTATTCAGGACGAACATCGTCACACCTACTACAACTGGGAGGGCAACGCCTATTATAATGGGCAGGTGGATAAACTCGGTATTGACTTGAATGTAGATTTCCTGACGGACAAGACTGTTGTGAATAATCATATCAACGAGCTCGTCAACCATACAAATCACCATGCTATGGAGCAGGACAATAGCACATTTACTCGTCTGTGGGCTTTGAAACTCGTGCTGACTTATCCCGTCTGGAAAGGACAACTGGAGGCAGGAACGGAGCTCTCGTTTGTTACGCGCAACAACAATTCCTGTATCACTAATTATCCCTTGCCAGCTTCTGACTCGAAGGTGAAGGAAAACAATATTGCAGCCTTTGTTGCTTATAGCTTCAATCTGGAGAAACTGGGAAACTTCAGTGCAGGCTTACGCTATGAGCATGTGGGATTCGACTATACTGATAATCTCAACGCCGATAATAATATGACGCGCTATCAGGACGAGTTCTTCCCCAGTCTGTCGTGTGCCAGACAGTTCGGACCAGTGCAGACCTCGCTGGCCTACAGTTTCAAGACCATCCGTCCCGACTATAACAGCTTGAGCGACCGCATTACCTATATCAACTCCTACACACTGTTACAGGGCGATCCCACGCTGAAGAATGCCACAATGCAGGAGGTGAGTCTCAATGCCCGCTACAAGTGGCTGAACCTCTTTGCAGCCTATGAGCGCCGCGATAATACGCTGACGCAACTGCCATACGCCTATGGCAATGAGGGCATGATTATGATAAAACGCGTTAATTTGAATGACCCCGTGCGTAATCTGGCCGTCTTCCTCTCTGCCAATCCCACCTTCGGCATCTGGAACCCTAACTGGACTGTTGGCGGGCAGAAGTTCTGGAATACAATGGAATTTGATGATCCACGCTCTGCGACAGGTAAAGTCAAGGAGAGCTATACCAAGCCTATCTTCTTTATCGACCTGAACAATGCCTTTCGTCTGCCACACCGTTGGCAACTCGAGGCCAACATGAGCATAATGACCAAGGGTGATGTCATCAACTTCCGCATGCAATCAGCCTCATATAATCTTGGTTTCGTGGTTCAGAAGTGTTGGCTGAAGAATGATGCCCTCTGTCTGCGTGCCAGCATCAACGATGTGCTACAGCGTAGCAGCCAGACTATACACATGGACTGTGGCGGTTATCAGAACACGGAGGACGCTGTGCGCAGCAACCATCGTCTGAACATCTCGCTACGCTACACCTTCAACGCCTCGAAGAGCAAGTATAAGGGCACTGGTGCCGGACAGGCAGAGCGTCAGCGAATGAGTAATTAGTCCATTCATCACATATTTGTGCAGAATATCCCAGAAATTAGGAGGATTAGATAACATGTCATACCTTTGCGGTCGAAAACCGCGAATAAGAAAAATATAAAATTAGAAAATATGAAAAGAATTAATGTAAGACTGGCAGTCCTGATGGCTGCAATGATGATGACAATGATGAGTTTCGCTAAGACACAAGACTGGGGCGGACGAGTCATCGACGAGAAGGGCGAACCGATGCCCTTTGTGAATGTGGTATTGCTGTCGCTGCCGGACTCTGCCTTTGTGCAGGGTGCGATGACAGATGAGCAAGGCGTGTTTAAGATTGTGACAGATGTGAACGATGGTCTGTTCAAGGTGACCAGCGTGGGCTATCAGACCTTATATATTAAGGCTGGTCAGGACTTGACAATCCAGATGAAGGAGGACACCCAACTGCTAAAGGAAGTCGTGGTAAAAGGCCAGTTGCCCAAGACACATGCCAAAGGTGATGCCATGCGTACCACTGTGGCTGGAACCATCTTGGAGAAAGCCGGAACCGTAAGCGATGCCTTAGGAAAGATTCCATCGCTTGAGGCTGAGCGCGATGGAGCCGTCAAGGTGCTGGGGCGTGGCGATGCCGAGGTTTACATCAATGGCCGAAAGGTGCAGGACATGAAGGAACTCTCGCGTCTGCGCTCCGACCAGATTCAGCATGTCGATGTGGTACAGAACCCAGGTGCTCGTTATGCAGCTTCGACGAAGGCCGTCGTCCGCATCACACTGAAGAAGGCACAGGGCGAGGGTTTCTCGTTCCAGGACAATCTGGGTGGCATTTACCAGTACGGCCACACGCTGACCAACAACCTGGATATGAACTACCGCACAGGCGGTCTCGACATTACCGCCTCGCTGTGGGCAGGGCGCTACGGTCACTACAAGTCGTTGCAGGAGCATGAACTGACTTATTTTGTAGGTCCGGATTACATCGAGAGCAACAACTCGCAGGAGTCGATGGGCATCTGGAAGGGCTGGTCGCCTCAGTTGCAGGTGAACTACATGGCGAATGAGAACCATAGTTTTGGCGCATTCTACAAATACGACCGTCATCCGAGTAGTGACTACAATGGTATGATCTTTACAGACAATTACGAAAATGGCAAGTTCACGGAGCACTCAGAAAGCCGTGTCTGGCAGGACGAGACTATCAGCAAGCACATCTTCAATGCCTACTATAACGGCAAGATAGGACAACTGGGTATCGACCTCAACGTGGATGGTCTCTTCGACGACACCAAGACGCCAGGCAGTACCACAGAGACAACAAAGGATGCCACAGGCGGCTCTACGGAGCGTAGCTTTGAGAGCAGCACCAACAGTGGCAACAACTTCTGGGCCACGAAACTCATCCTCTCCTATCCTGTATGGAAAGGAAATCTCTCTCTGGGTGGCGAATATAGCTACAACCATCGCACAGACGCCTACTCATTCACAGCAACTGATTATGTGCCCGTGAAGACCACCGACACAGAGATCAATGAGAAATCATCGGCCGCCTTCCTGGAGTATGGTCGCTCTTTTGAAAAGGTGTTCGCCCAGGTGGGACTGCGCTATGAACACCTGACAAACGACTACTTCAATTTTGGTAAGAAGGAGGATGAGGTCTGCCGCGACTACGGCGACTGGTTCCCTACGGCAGTCATCTCTGCCCCTATAGGCAAGGCACAACTCTCGCTCTCATACCGTCGTGACATCGAGCGTCCTAACTATGCCAATCTGACCAGCTCTACGGTCTATGTTAACCGCTATACTTACCAGAGCGGTAATCCTTATCTGTTGCCGACTTATACCCATAGTCTGGTGCTCAATGCAGCCTACAAGTGGGCTAACCTGGCGCTGAACTATGGCCGCGTAAAAGATGCCCTCACTATGTCCACCGAGCCTTTTCCCGGTTCAGAGGATCCCCTCGTCAGCCTTGTGCGCCCCATCAACAGTTGGGAGGATTACAACAAGTTCAGCTTTCAGCTGTCTGCACGCCCCGTCATCGGCTGCTGGCATCCTATGTGGACCGTCATCACTCAGTTACAGGACTTCCAGTCGCCCACGGTCGATGGAACTACCATCACGTTGAACCATCCTTGGTTTATTCTTGGTTGGCAGAACGACATCGAATTACCATACGGTTTCCGGCTCAATGCCTCACTCCAGTGGTACTCGAAGGGCGACTACAACAACTTCCGCATGACCAAGACCCGTCTCTTCACCAACATCGGACTGCAGCGCGACTTCAACCTGAAGCACATGGGCACGCTGACCTTCGACCTCCGTTGCAGCGATCCCTTCCATACTAACAAGACCGATGCTATCGTCTACGGATATCGAGAGTTGACAACGCACAATCCAGCCCGTCGCACCTTCGTCCTCGACATCACGTGGAAGTTCAACGAGGCTCATTCAAAATACCGCGGCTCTGGTGCCGGCGAGAAGCAGAAGGCAAGAATGTAACCAAATAGCAGAATTGTTTGGTAATAATCGAAATTCTTCGTAATTTTGCACCAATGAAACGTCTTTATTATCTCGATAATCTGAAGGTTTTCCTGACCGTCTTGGTGATAATGCACCATGCCGGTCAGGCTTACGGCAATGGTGGCGGATGGGCATATACGCCATCCAATCCTGCGGAATTCATGCCTTGGATTTGGCATTTCTTCTCTACCAATGCAGCCTTCTTTATGGGGCTTTACTTCTTTATATCTGGCTACTTTGTGCCAAGGAGTTTCGATAAGCAGGGAACCAAACAGTTCGTAAATAAGAAACTGCTCCGACTGGGAGTTCCATTACTTTTCATGGGTGGCATCATCAGTATCCTAAGCGGAAAGCCGGAGATTGGTCACATGTGGTTTGTCGAGAGCTTGTTGGTATTTTGTCTCATTTATGCCTTGATACGTCAATGGGTACAGCCTATCAACGAGGCGTGCAACTCTAAGCCCACTATCATTGGCCTTCTTATCGTAGCCCTGCTGATGGGTGTCGGAAGCTATTTTATTCGTCAGGTCAGTCCTCAAGATCATTGGATTTGGCCCTTTGGCATCATACCTCTGTCTATGGAGCCAGCCCACTATCTGCAATATGTTATGATGTTCGTTCTTGGCATCTTGGCTTATCGCTTCCAATGGCTTGACAAGATGAGTAACGGTGTAGGCCTTACGGCTCTGCTCATTGGCTTCGCATTAGCTATGGGCAATTATCTTCGTGATGGTGGTCTTTGGGACGCTTTTGTATGGAAGTGGTTTGGCATCTACGAGTCGCTGATGTGTGTCTTCATTAGCTTTGGCCTGATGTGGTTATTCCGAGAATTCATCAATGCCACATCCTGTTTTTGGCAATGGTGCGCTGCCCAATCCTATGGAGCCTACATATTCCACCTATTACTGATGATTGTTCTACAGAATGCCGTAGATGGCATCTGGATGGGAGTCTTTGGAAAATTCCTCTTCATCGGAATCGTCACCACCATCCTTTCCTTCCTGCTGACATGGATAGTAAAGATGATTCCTAGATTTAGGAAAGTATTATAAGATGCAATTACCATTCATCACTTTTTCAGACAGAATATCCCAGAAATTTGGCGGTATCGGCAACTAATCGTAATTTTGCAACGTCAAACGATAAAAAAGTAATATGGAAAAAGAAATGAAATTCTGTCAGAGTTGCGGAATGCCACTGACTGACGATGTTCTCGGCACAAACGCCGATGGTAGTAAGAACGAAGATTATTGCATGTATTGCTATAAGGACGGTAAGTTCTTGCAAGACTGCACGATGGACGAGATTATAGAGCATTGCTCTCAATTCATAGGAGCCGTTAACGAGGGCTTGCCCAATCCGATTACAAAAGAGGAGTATATCGGACAGATGAAGATGTATTTTCCTCAGCTGAAGCGTTGGTGCAAGGCGCTGAATGTTACAGATGAGGAGGCAATGAAGGAAAACCCAGCATTGGCCGGCGTTAAAGAGCTTATCGCTCAGATGGCCGACTCGCTGCCCATAGCTTACATCTCATCAGTAGACAACGATGGCTATCCCTGCACCAAGGCTATGTTGGCACCTCGTAAGCGAGAGGGCATCCGTATGTTCTATTTTACCACTAATACCTTCTCGCTGCGTGTGGCTCACTACAAGGCCAATCCCAAGGCCAGCATCTATTTTTGCGATGCCAAGGGTTTCAAGGGTATGATGCTTCGTGGCACAATGGAGGTTTTGACAGATGCCAAGAGCAAGGAGATGATTTGGCGCAAGGGCGATACACAATACTACCCTGGCGGTGTGACAGATCCCAACTACTGCGTTCTGAAGTTCACCGCCACCGATGGCCGCTTCTATAGCGATTTTTATCCGCGTAGTTTTGTAATTGAGTAACAAACAATATATCGTTATTATATGGGTTATAAAGAAGAGGCCATAGAATGCGTTAAGGATCATGTCCTCCCGTTACATAAGCAAATCTATGCCAAGTATGATGGGGATTTCGACAAGATCTACTCGGAAGGGTACAAAAGCAAGTCGTATCAGGGTAGGGTTATTGAGCCTGGGAAGGTTTATGAACTGAGTTATTCAGAATGTTCGTGCCCCAAGGTAAAATGTGGACTCAGGAGCAATCCGGAACAATGCGAGTGCTCCAGGCAAAGCATTTTATATATTTTGTCGCAGATTGAACCTGACAGCCAGTTCGATGTTCGGATTGAGAATACGATTCTAAGAGGAGGCGATCGTTGTACTTTCAGGATAACGAGGCATGCTGGTATGAAGCGATTGATTGCCGTCTACGGGCTGGACTGTGAGAAGTGCGGCGTCAAATGATAAAAACATAAAATGATTTGATATGAAGAAATTTTTAAAGATCGCGCTATTAAGTGTGCTAGGACTGATTATAGTCGCAGGAGTGTTAACGTGGATAGAGTTTGGCTCCATAATTCAAGGGGCACTTTCAGCTGAGAAACTCGACGATGGAATGTACTACATGGAATACAAGGGCGACGACGGATTCAAAGATATGATGGCGCGTGGTGGCAGTAAAGATATCAAGGAATTGGCTGATTATGCTGTTGAATTCCTGTCAAAGGGATATTTCAAGACTGCCAAAATTGACTGCCCAGTCATGCCTGTAGGCTGTTCTACACTGACAGTCAGAACACCGGAAGGGGGTGTGATGATGGCCCGCAACTTCGATTATCCATACGGTACAGCCATGATTATGCATGTCACACCCGACGAGGGTTACGAATCCATCACCACTTTCTCCACCGATTTCTACGGATTCGGCGAAGATTACAAGCCCGAAGGCTTCAAGAACCAATATATGGCGCTGGCTGGACTATTTCTGGCTCTTGACGGTATAAACGAGAAAGGTTTTGCCATAGCCGTGCTCGATGCGGGCGACAAAGTGGTGACCAATCAGAATACTTCCAAACCAGACCTCGCCACCACCTCGGCTACACAATACCTACTGAAGAACGCCGCCAACATTGACGAGGCCTTGGAGCTGCTTCGTGGCATCGACATGAACTCCGACCCAGGTTCGGCCTATCACTATTCGATGGCCGACGCAACGGGCAGAAGTGTTGTGGTGGAATATGTGGACAATAGAATGGTGGTTACGGAGACGCCTTTCGTTACAAACCACTACCTTTGTGAGGAAAAGTTTCAGGTGGGACTACATGAGAGTGACCATCGCCACGAGAAACTCATGGAGCAATACGAAATGGCTGGCGGTGTGATGAATGAGAAGGAACTGACTGATGCCATTATATCTGTCACCCAGCTTCCAGAGAAAGGTGCTATTGTCGGTGGCACCCTATGGACAATGGTTATGGACCTGGCACATCCTTCCGTCACGTATTACTCTCGTAGGCATTTCGACAAGCCCTTCCGTTTTGAGTTGAAAAGATAAAAAAGACATGTAATAAATGAATAAGACAAGATGAAAAAAGAAATATTGTATATTTTGCTGGATAATTATGCCGAGCACGAGATTGGTTTTATGCCAGGTGCAGTGAGTACCGATGCCACAGGATTTCGCAAGGAACCTAAGTATATGAATAGGATGGTAGCTCCAACGATGGAGCCTGTTAAATCGTTAGGCGGTATGCGAACCCTGCCCGACTATTCGTTCGAAACCATGCCAGCCGATTATGCCGCTTTGGTACTGATAGGTGGTTTTGGTTGGATGAATCCCGAAGCTGAGCGAGTATTGCCCATTGTTAAGGATGCGCTGGGCAAGGGTGTTGTCGTGGGAGCCATCTGTAATGCCGCCTCATGGATGGCCAAACAGGGATTGCTGAACAACATCAAACATACAGGAAACGGTATCGACCAACTGAAATTGTGGGGTGGCAACAACTATACCAACGAGGCTGGTTATGTAAACGAGCAAGCCGTAACTGATGGCCGCATCGTTACCGCCAATGGTTCAGGATATCTTGAATTTACACATGAGTTGCTGAAACTACTTGAAAACGATACCCCTGAGATGATTGATGGCTGGTACACGTTTATGAGCGAAGGGCTGGTAAAGTTGTACTCACCACGTCCTCGATTTAAGTTCAACACTGTTGGATTGTTTACCAACGACAATAAGGCTACCGTCGATTTTTACACGAAGGTCTTTGGCTTTACCACATCATGGGATGGCGTACAGCCAAATGTAGAAATGTTCCTTGGCGACAACAGAATTATCCTCTTCCCTCGAGATGCCTTTGAGCAAATGGTCTCCAAGAGATTCCTGTATCCTGAAGGTTTTAACGGCACAATGGAGTTGAGCCTAGATGTGCCAACTTTCGCCGATGTTGACAAAGAGTATCAGAACGCCCTTAACTGTGGTGCAAAGTCTGTGCTTCCTCCAACAACCGAACCTTGGGGACAGCGCACTTGCTACGTTGCCGACCCTGATGGGAACCTCATAGAAATTGGATCGTTTGTAGAAGAATAAAATATATCCTTGTCAACAACATGACCACAGGTTCGCTGACCGTTCTGTTTGAAGATCCTTTCTGGATTGGGCTATTCGAGATGATCGATCAGAATGGACTGCGTGCCTGTAAGGTTACGTTTGGTGCAGAGCCGACAGAAAAGGAAGTGATGGAGTTTGTCGATAAAAACTGGCATCGCCTCCAATTCAGCCAGGCTATTGAGGCTCCCTCCGAATCGGAGAGGAAAATTAACCCCAAGAGACAACTTCGCGAGGCCAAGAAACAAATGCAATCGCAGGGCATCGGAACTAAGTCTCAACAAGCCTTGAAGCTACAGCAAGAACAGAATAAGGCAGAGCGGAAGCAACGTTCAAAGGCTGAACGTGTGGCTGAAAAACAGCGTCAGTTCGAACTGCGTCAGACCAAGAAGAAAGAAAAGCATAGAGGACATTAATAGATTATGAAGAGAGAAATCAACCTTCAAGAGAGTAATCGTGCTGAAGCATTCAGTATGTGGATGTCATCGCCCATGCCGATGGTGACATTGGTGAAGACGCTTGATGTTAGCCGATTGGTAAAGGTCAGCAAAAAGGGCGGAATGAAGTTCACCATGCTGATGTGCTGGTGCATAGGCAAGGCTGCGAGCCAGGTAGAGGAGTTCTATACGCTGCCTGTAAATGGAAAGTTGTATCATTACGACAAACTTGCTATCAACGTCATTGTAGAGAACAGTAAGGGAGGCATCAGCTCCTGCGACATTCCTTTCTCCGATGACATACAGCAATTCAATCGCGATTACTTGTCATTGACAGCGCAGGCAGCGAATGAATGTAAGAGTTCCTTCCTTGACGACCACATGGTTATCGGCACATCTGCCATGATACAGACGGAACTCAACTGCATCGTCAACCAATACACTGACCAGTTCTGCAATCCAATGGTGATGTGGGGCAAGTACCGCAAGGGACTGTTCAAGACAACGCTACCAGTATCATTCCAATTCCACCACGTTCAGATGGATGGCGGTCATGCTGCACGCTTCTTGAACATATTGCAGAAGGAAATTCTCCTATTTTGTTAATTTGAAGTTAAAATCAGGAAAACGTTTGACTCGTCCCTAAGGTCATACATTAATTTTGCAGTTGCTTAGCAAAACATCGCGCGATTATGAGTAAAATGAAATTAAAAATCGGAGAGTTTTCACAGATGATGCAGGTCACCGTAAAGACCTTGCGTCATTATGAGCAGAAGGGACTCTTGTTGCCTGACGAGGTGGACGAGTGGACGGGCTACCGCTACTACAGCATAGGCCAGATGCAGAAGCTGAAGGACATCCGCGACCTGCAACGGCTCGGATTCTCGCTGGACGAAATCAAGGACTTGTACGAAGAAGATTCGCACACGCCCAGCATCCGGCAGATGACCGAAAAGATCAAGGAGACGGAGGCGCAACTGCGACAACTGATAGCCCGCCGTAACCAACTGCTCGACTGGCGGAACTCTCGCAAAGAAATGAAGACAATGGAAAAATTCAGTATTCAATCGCTGCCCGAAATCATCGTGGCTAGTCATCGTGAAGTGATCCCTAACTACCCCGCCATCGGCCCCATGTGCTACGAGAAGATCGGGCCGGAAATGCAGCGTTTAGCCTGTAAGTGTCCCACCCCTGGTTACTGTTTCACTATTGAGCACAACAAGGAGTACACGCCAACGGATATCGACATAGAGTATTGTGAGCAAGTTCAGGAGATGGGCGAAGACAGCCCCATCATCCAGTTCAAGCGTCTGCCTGCTGTTCCCAAGGCGCTCTGCATGAAACATGTCGGTCCATACGAACGCTTCTACGAGTCGTTCACAGAGCTTTTCCGATATATGGAAGAACATGGTTATAAAGCGGCTGGCCAGCATCGTACTTGTTACATTGATGGAGTCTGGAACCAGGATGACCCTGAGAAATGGCTCTCTGTCATTCAGATACCAATCGAATGCTGCGATTAAGCGAATGCAATGATGCTTGCATCTATTGCTGAGCGAGAGCAGTATCGACTAAGGTCAATAATCAATCATTGTCTGCCTCAAATTGTTTGGGGCAGACATTAAACACATTAAATATGAAGGAAATAACAGTTCTTTGCAAGCAAAGCGACCAAGGTCGAGCGGATACTAAAATGATAGCTGCCTGTGGACTCTACTGCGGAGCGTGCAAAAAATACCGCATGGGGAAATGCCCTGGATGTCATGAGAATGAGAAGGCTTTATGGTGCAAGATCCGTAAGTGTTGTATGGAAAAAGGCTTCCATACTTGTGCAGAGTGCAATATTGACGTCAAGGATTGTCGGCTTCATAATAATCTGATTGGAAAGTTCTTCGCTTTCGTTTTTAGGAGTGACCGACCTGCCTGTATCCGTTACATCCGCGAGAACGGCGAACAGGCCTTTGCAGAGGAAATGACAAAGCGAGGAGAACAGACTATGAAGAAATGAATGACAAACCATATAGTAAAAAATGAACGCAGTAATATATATACACGGCAAAGGCGGCAGTGCAGCGGAGAGTGAGCACTTCAAACCGCTGTTCC
>ERZ842401.6772-NODE-6772-length-12083-cov-4.909295_pt1 | contig 12083 bp, 6 predicted proteins | sample MGYA00521270_ERZ842401 | MGnify/ENA primary metagenome ERZ842401 (study PRJEB31892, sample SAMEA3878208) | bioreactor metagenome | biome: Moose rumen | place: Sweden | collected 2011-10 | study: EMG produced TPA metagenomics assembly of the PRJEB12797 data set... | reverse complement strand
GGGTATCGACGTCGCTTCGCCCGAATGGGTCGCAAAGCTTGACGCCGCGAAGGACGCAAAGCAGGTCTTTGTCGTCGCCGCACTCTCCGAGGACGCGACGGACGCATGGATCTCGCTGCACGAAAAGCAAAGCGACGGAAGCTGGCACATGGTCATGACGACGCCGGGTTTTATCGGCAGAAACGGTCTCGGCAAGACAAAAGAGGGCGACGCCAAGACGCCTGTCGGCACGTTTCACTTCAACCGCGCCTTCGGCATTGCCGACGATCCCGGCTGCGCGATCCCCTATGTCAAGGTGGATCAAGGCACCTATTGGTCGGGAGATCCGCGCGAGGGATACCACTATAACGAATTGGTCAATCTAAAGAACCTGCCGGGTCTCGACGTCGAAAGCGGCGACTCCGAGCACATCATCGACTACGTCTATCACTATCAGTACTGTCTGAACATCAGCTACAACGAGGAAGGCACACCGGGCCTCGGCTCCGCGATCTTTCTCCACTGCTTCGGACCGGTCAAGCCGTACACGGGCGGATGCGTCGCCATTCCGGAGGACTATATGCGGTTTGTCATGCAGCGCATCGACGCGGACACCGTCGTCGTGATCGACACCTATGAAACGTTATCCGGCAACGGCGACTGGCCCGGCAGCACCTGGCCGAGCGACAGATAACGATTTGTCCTTCGGAATGAACCGAAACAACGGAAAAGACGACGGAAGATACAAGCGTATCATTCACTTCAAATGACTGAAAAACGCATATGATTTCGCAGAGTCTCGCGATTTCGTATGCGTTATTTGCGTTCTGTGTTCGAACCAGGTTTTTGTTGCAACCGGACACAAAATGGACACAGTTTATCATTTTTCAATGGGCATATTGAACTTTTTGATCTATATGTGGTGTTAAGATGAACAGGATATAACAAGATACTGTGGGACATCACTCAAAAGAGCAATTCCATTTCGGATGTGATTTGACGGAACGTGGCTTGTTCCTTTTTCGTCAAGCTGTTTACGATTGCCTGCATCGTTTCTCTGTGCAGAAATGGCCAAAGATTCCGAATTGCCTCCCGATCTTTCTCCTGCTTGTTCTTCCGGTTGGGGTTGATTACGATCTTGTGTACCACATATGCCTCCGGCATGACGATGCTGATTACGAATCAGAAAATCAATATCCAATGTTTTGGCTGCGCTGATAAATCCGTCCAACACATTTCCGTGCTGATATAGATATTCCGCCCAGCTGCCGACGAGAACAACGTGCGGAAGCAGTCCGTTCTTGTCTAACAGGGTAACAAAACCTAAAAATTCTTTTTGTTGAATGGTCGTCATGCTTTTATCATCCTTTGCAGTTTTGATAGATCGGCGTCGATCGCGGCAATTTCGTTTTTCAGGCTGTTGCGGCGATCAATGCGGTTGGAAATGACTTCCAGCTCATCCGCCGGAATGTACTTGCATCGAATATGTTTTCCGTCTCGCCATTGAAGATAATGATACTCTTTACCGTTGATCCGTTTTTTTCGAATGCTGCCCTTTGGAAGCATATCAAAATCACGCAGCTTTGCCGCGCGAATCCGTTTGAGCCGTTCCGCTTCTTCGAGTATCAATTCATCAACAGCAGACATATCATGGTCCTCCACGAACAGTATAATTCGTTATAACCTACATGTCAATAGATTTGACGCATTTGTTGGTTAAAACTGATATGCTCATTCGGCAGGTGATTCAAGGCTGGAACGGAAAACCTGAACACATGATTTACAACACTTTGATCATAAATGAGAGCTTGGCTTGATTCTTTAAAAATCTATTCCAGATGCCAAAAACCGCCGCGAGAGATCGCGGCGATTTTCGGTAAGGAGGAAGAAAGTGCTCGAATGCCGAAAGAAAGGAATAAGATCGGCATAGAGTGGTGGCAAAGAATCAGTTAGGAACAGGTACCCAGCGGCAAAACACATTGGATGGATGGTACGTTAACATTAAAGAGTCGGTCGAGCATCTTCCGGATTTAGCAGGAATACCTTGTCAAAAAGGAAAGACGAGGGAAAAAGAGATGACTTTTGTCGTCACGGAGGAGGATCAAATCACAGAGCAGGAGCTAAACTATGCGGAACTGATGCTCTATGAATCGATCCTGCTGGCGTTGAAGGACAAAGGCATTCTGATGGCAGAAGAGGTTCAGGCTTGCAGGGAGCGTGATCTGCAAAGAAGGAAGATGAAGGAGTTGAATCGCCATGAAGAACTATGAACGGATGAATTCCGAGTATAACGTCATTAAAGCAAAAAAGAAGCGCGTGGCAGCATATTGCCGTGTGTCTACGGACAGCAGGGATCAGGAGAATTCGTTTGAAAGTCAACAGCGCTATTTCAAGGAATACATCGAACGAAATCCCGACATGGAGCTTGTAAAGATCTATGCCGACAAAGGCATTTCAGGAACGAGTACAAAAAAGCGTGTCGAGTTCAATAAAATGATTTCTGATGCGAAAGCGGGACTGATTGATCGCATTGTGACAAAGGAAGTATCCAGATTTGCTCGCAATACCGTGGACACACTACAGATCACAAGAGAATTATCCGATGTAGGAGTAAGCGTATACTTTGTCACGGATAGCATCGATACATCGGAAGCCGATGATGAGTTTCAGCTTACCATCATGGCGAGTGTGGCACAAAAGGAGAGCCAGAAGACAAGCAAACGCGTCAAATGGGGACAGGAAAGGAGGATGGAGCAGGGCGTTGTGTTCGGCGGCTCTTTGCTCGGATACGATGTCATCGATGGCGTTATGCATATCAACGAAGAAGGCGCAGCGATTGTTCGAGAGGTTTTTGAGAAATATGTAAATCAGGAAAAGGGCGCAAACACCATTTGCAATGAACTGCGCGAAGAGGGCAAAAAGCTGCTCTCGGGTGGCGACTGGAATATCCAACATATCATTCGAATTCTTCGAAATGAAAAATACGTTGGGGACCTTGTTCAGAAGAAGACGTATACGCCGGATTATCTGAGCCATGGAAAAAAGTATAATCATGGGGAAGAGCCGTTCATCGTCATAAAAAATCACCACGAGCCAATCGTTTCCCGAGAGCTGTTCGATGCCGCACAGGCAAGATTGGATTCCCGCACACGGGAGTCTTCCAAGGTGGGTCACAGCAATCGTTATTGGCTATCCGGCAAGATCGTTTGCGGACGTTGCGGAGCGCGGTACGTTGCACGGTATAGGCAAAACAAAGACGGCAGCACGTCCAAGTATTGGGCGTGCGGCGAAGCACACCTGCATGGCAATAAAAAGCAGGACAAAGCGGGTAATGAAATCGGATGCGCAATGGAATCGATCCGAGAGGTGGATGCCATGACGATTATGGATTGCATTGCAAGCCGTCTGCAGATCAACAAGGACAAGGTCATGAATCACATCCTTAAGGATGTGACAGCCGTTCTGAAAAGGAAATCTAATGTATCGGAAAGAGATAATATACGGAAGGAGGTAGAGGACAACAAGAAACGAATGGATCATTTGATCGATATGTGTTGCAGAGGCTTGATTACAGACGAGGAGTTCCTCAGGCAAAAAACAGCCCTTTTGGACGAAAAGGATGCATTGGAAGAACGTCTCCGTGCAATCGACACGACAGACAGAACGCTCCAAAGAGGCGAGGCGTTTGAAAAGGAATTGAGAAAGCACATTGAGGATGCACTTGCCTCCGATGAATGCAAGGAAAACTACTACCGTTCGATCCTTGAAAAGATGGTGGTAAACGACAGGGAACACATTGACGTGTATTTGCAGCTTCTTTCGGGAGAACAGCGATACTTGGCTGATACGATCAATAAGACGGCAAAATTCAGGGGTGTCTTGAAAAAAAGAACCATTGATGACACGGATATACCGATATCGGTGAGTGTGGCGCGGACGCGGTCGTCGGGCATGGAGTAGCGCTGGGTGAGGTAGCGCAGACCTGCGCCGAGCTCTGTGTGAGCAACCGAAGGGACTTCTCTTAACCGAGATGACCTATAAGACTAAAATGCCAAAAAACCTAGAGAAATGGAGCCGTATCTTAACAATTCAAGCGTATTTAAGAATCGCTTGATACAGAGAAACGCTGAGCACAAAGGGATAAACGCAAGGAGGACTAAGGAGTTATTATCTTTAGGAAAAAAGTTAATATTATCAAACTTTATGAATTGAAGACATCAGGAATATGAAACACAAGCAAGCATTATAAAACTTACTTTTGCTTGCTTGTTTCTCGGTCGTGGCTTAATGATGCTGGTTTACAGCCAATGATAAACGAACATCATGATTATACTATACTTCAATTGCTCGGATTATATCTTCATATTCTGCTAATAGTTGGTCAAGAGGAATAACCTCATCAAGGAAGCTGGTTCTCAGTCCAATTTCACGTAATTCATCAACCATACTTAGTGATTTTTCTATGCTGTTCCCACGATGCCGCAAAGAGTAATAAATTTGAGCATGTTCATTAGCAACACTCGCATTGAAAACTGATGGATCATCCGTGTTGATGGACGCCATTACCGAATCCAAATCGTTATTTCTTAAGTCACCTACCGGATGCTGTAAAACCCCATCCATTTCCCCAATTACGCTATTGGAAGAAGGATTAGATTCAACAATCAAACCCAAATTTGCAATTTTCTCTCGCAAATACTGCTGCAAACTAATTGTTAGCTCGATCTGTTCGGGTGCGGGTATAATCAGAATTGGTTCATCCATTTTAGTTTTATAATAGCTGCAATGATAACTCAAAGAAAGCCATTCTTCTGTCCATGAGGATATGTTTTCTCTGCCTAAAATACAATGGAAAAGCTTTTTTGAATCAGAAGAACGAAAACAATCAACATCGCCTTTACAGTCATGCTGATGACTAACTGCTATTGCTTGAATATACTCTATCGGGCGGGTTTTATTTATATATGATTGATAGAGACTTTCGATTGTAACTCCGTCTAAACTTCCATATATTTCATGTGCAGATTTCATGATCTGGTTTTCAACATATTTGATATGCTTTGAAATGGTCGATGGGGCAGCTTCCTTTGAGATGATACTCCATAGCCATAAGCAGTTTTCCATCCATTCGATTCTGGAAACTGCAATAAGCCCATGCAACCGGAACCATCGATTTATATCTATACCCAATACAAGTCCGTGCCCTATTCTGTCACCAACTCGCATTTTCAGATATCGAATGGCTTCATCAACATGTCGCAATCCAGATAGGGGATGGCGGAAATCTTCGCCAACATGGTAAGTAACTCCCAAAAGCGCTTTATTTTCTGAAATCTTTCCTTCATACGACAGAATAGCATTTCGTCTTCGTGCTTCGGTAAACGCCGGCGCAAAGACCCATGGTTCTGTAGGGATTTCCAATGAAGCCGCATCAATACCAACAATAAGACGGCTGATAGCAGGGCAAAGATCTCTCACGTCGCAGATAGCAGAAGTGACTGCTGCATACTGAAAACGAGCTCTTCCAAAGGAGAATTTCTTGTAAATGTCTATTTCAGATGTATCGTCTTTTCGAGCAAAACAACTTCCTTGCTCATAATCTTCTCCATGTTTAATCAAATGATAAATGATTCCGATTCTGTGAGGCGGAACAGTATTTGGTATTAAATGGAATTCCAACAACAGCTTTTTTAAAATACCACTTTGTCCCGAGCGGATTCTTGCAGTAGCCATTCTCCAAGCACGCGCATAAGAATCCTGTAAACTATCATTTCCATCATTATCTTTTCCGTATATAAGAATGAGTGCGAAAAGATGCTCTCTGATTATAGATAGAATCATAGATAGTATTTTTTTCTTGACAACTAAACGTGCCTGATTAATGCTAGTGCATGAGCTAAATGAAGGTGGGGAGAGCCTTAATTCGGTTTTAACTACCCGAGAATCCTGAAGTGCCGTATAAATGATTTGTCCTAGGACTTCATGATTTGCAAGGGTTCCTTTGTCTGTAGAAAACGAATAATATCTTTGGAAATATAAAAGTCCTTTACTCTTACTATCTTGAATACGACAGCGATATACAGATGATTTTAAACGTAAGTAGTATAAAAACAGCGCAGTAAAACTAACATCTTCAGGAAAATCAAAAATCTGCTGAAACGACCAACTCAAAAAGCATCGTTCGGCAAGCGTTGGCATAGAAAGATGCAAATCTTTAGGTAATTGAAGGATGGTCCATAAATCAAAGGCATCCTTGCGTGGGTAATTCATTAAAAAAGGTTCCTCTGGTAATACGACATCACAGAAAGGATGTTCCGGACTACCAAACAGCAAAACGTTACTGGTTTGATTTAAAAAGCGAGTCCTGCAGCGTAATGATAATGATTCAGAGTTGAAATACTCTTGCAAATTGTTATATTGGCTCTGAAGATAATCCGCAAGAACAAGTCGAATTATTGCTGCTTCTCGTGATATCTGTCTAGTATTTGCTTCTGTGATTGGATCCTTAAACATAAGTGTATATCCCTTGTTTTTCTCCAAAACATGTTGCATTTTCAAAGCAGATTTCAGCATACTTTCCCAAATAATGCCAAATGAACGCGATGCCCCGGCATGAATGTGCGTTTCGGCCATTCCCTTTGCTAACACTTTGTCCAAAAGCGAATCTGCAATGCTCGCAGTTTCACCAAAGCTCTTCAGAATATGAAAGCTTGAATTCTTTTTTTGAGCATATCTATCTTCTTCTGACAACAAAGCCGCGTAACTGCTGATCAAAACATCTTCCGGTATGCATTGGAGGATGGAATGCCATGCTTCTATTTGTTGAGGTGCAAAGAAATGCCCATGTCCGGATTTTGTCTTTTCAATATTGCTCCCGAAAACTGAAGCGCTATTGAAAACATGAAAAGCGTTTGCTGAACTATCCCATGGCTTCATCACCGCTTTCCCAGAGCGATTTGTCAAAAATGATTTAGCTATTTTGCATAGAAGAACTATATAGTATTGGTTAATAACAGTAGCAGGATCATTTAAATTTGGGAAACGGAACGTGCAATTAATAATATCCTGTGCTTTGAAGGCGAAGTGCAATAATGCTTGGAATTCGTTAACACTAGGAATCTCGGTATGAAGATTAAGATACTGTAGCATAACAAGGCTGCGTGCATCCAACTCATTTTGAAATAGAGGGATTTGCTCACGAAGTTTCTTTGATGCGTCCAACAGTTGAGCATTTATCGCGCTTTCTTTAATCGGATCATTTCTCAAGAACAGATCCGATATGGGTAACGCCATTATTTCTGCCAGAACACTTATGCTTTGCTTCATTTAAATATCTTCCTTTTCTCCGCGTAGAATCATGCTGTATTCGAAACTGGGGAAATCTGCATCAAACATGGTTGCAACTGAGTTTCTGTTTTGACTAGTAGAGGTCTTTTCTTCCGACTCTGATTTATTGCCCTTTTGAATGCTTGATAATATGTGATCGATCTGGTCTCCCCAGATTTTCAAACGCTCGCGATTTTGCTTTGTAAACGGCCAAATTCTGGGAGAATTCGTTTCAGACAGGACAATCAATCCTGTTTCCGCGTACTTGCAAGCCAGTGCTTTTCCAAATTCTATAAATAACTCATATACCTGATCGTCAACGATTAGCGCACGACGAATATGACTAGGTGCCGTTTCCAATGTCTTAACGCTCTCAAATAGTTTTGGCATGTCCTCACGCAATATTAATGAAGAGTGCTTATTTATCCAGCTTTTCAACTTATCAACTTCAGAAACATAATCCTCGCGGCTCTCTTCATGAAGTTTAGGTCCAATTTGTGCAATTCGCCGAATAAGAATCAGCGGTTCTACTAATTCTTTTTCTTTAAAGAAAGATATTAATTCTAAACATATTGTTGCTTCAAGACTAGTCCATTGACCGATAGATAACTCCCATTTTTTCAGGTACTTCGATATTGTCTTAGCAGCAGAACCCAAATAACTATATCGGGAAATGGGATCTGTTAGCTTTTGGTAGTTTATCAGTACCGCCCCTTCCAACCGTTGTTTCAGATTGAAAAAGAGAATCTCAATGGTATGATCTATAAACAACAAGGCGATATCCGCAATTTCATTGTTTATTTCTTTCCGATCCCTCGGTCTAAGCTTGTATGTCCGATAATCCTGTAATCTTTTCTTTAGTTCCTCTGCGTCAAGCCAAGAGTCTTTAGAAACTTCTTGGAGATAACTGAATACTCCTAAAAATATTTCTGCTCTTTGAATCGCCGCAAAGTCTTCTTCAACTGGATTAAGTTCTCGAATCTTCCTGATCTTGCAATTTTTGATTTTCCTTCGAAGAGCATCTGCTTCCCGAAGACATACAATGAGAGTATCCATGTCATCGTCACTAACAGACTTTTTAAATTTAGTTTCAGCATCAAGAAAGCTCTGACCATGCAAGTTTAATTCATTTACCTTTTGTAGAATCTCGTCTTGACTCATATAGAGACCTTGACTCAATAAATTGCTAAACACTAAACGCCGCTTAACATTTTTATCACTGTATCTTAAACAACTGAACAGCTTAGTTATCATGAGAAACCACTTTGGGGTTCTATCAAATAAAAAGCGAAGGCTTTCCTCATCAATTTTCCCATTTTTACTAACCGTATAGAAAAAGGAATCAAATAAACGGCAATAACTATGTCCGCCGTTGAAAACATATTGTCCATCCGTAAAATCATGTTTTTCATATGAATCCAACAATTCCACATTAAGACGGACACTATCTGTCTGGGGAAAAAGTGGAATAACATTGATGCCTGAAGTTAAGATTGCTTGGGAAAGCGAATCATTGGCATCGATATCGATTAAAACGGGCGGAATCACTTGATTGAGCAAGGAACTGAAAACTACGCCGCTATGCTCACTGTGTTCGTATTTGGTGATATATCGAACAAAATTCTCCATAAAGTTTAGCAGAAGAAAAACGTCAATAATTAGAGACGGAAAATACGAATATTCCCGTTCAATTCGATACTCTGCATCAAGCGGATGAAGTTCGTGCAGTTGTTCCATCCGTTTATCGTAGTCTTTCAAAACTTTTTCAACGGATTTAAAGTCACAATAGTATTCACAAATTGAATGATTTGCTTGAAGAACAATATTATCGATTCTAATCAGATCGCGAATGCCGCGTCGATAAGGAGCGAACCGCGTGTTTGAAAAGAGAATAGTGTCTAATAGCGACTTGACTTGGTTTGTTACTGGTAATTCGGTTTTATGATCCCATGTCTTTACATGTTCATAAAAATCTTCAAAAGCCCGATAAACATTAATCATTCCACGCACTTTATTATCAAAAATGCGCATATAAACATGTAGTTTTTCGTCCATGCGACTATACAAGAAACGAATGTGTTTTTTAGGTGTTTCTTCTGAATTAATACAGCAGTTTATTGTTCTTTCAATAAGCTCAAAAAAGCTTATATCGCCGTTTCTGTCGCTTGCGTCTGCTTGAATAGGAAAGGATGCACGTTGCTTTGTAGTCAGACTTCTGATTTCATATCTTTGAGCCGGAGGGAAGGCCTTTTTCAAGTTATCTATTGCTAATCTCCGAGCAGAATCCAATGCGGCTATTCTTTTTCTTTGTCTGTACATAAACACATCATCATAGCAGTAATTGATATCAGTCAGGTTTGAATCCAGCGCGCCTTGTTTTTTTAGCAATTCAATACAGAGATGTGTTTGGAACAGCTCCGGATTCCATCCGCATAACACAACGATATTCGGATGCTGTAAATACCGCAATACGAGTTTTAGCGTCTCGTTACTGCGTTCAGGTGCAAGATCTAGATCATCAATACAGAAAAAGAACAGCGGTTCTTCATTGTTAGCGTTATCACTAGTACATAGTGAGTTATTTCTGTAATAGTCTGTCATCATACTGATTAGTTTCAGCATTTCCAATATTAATTCAGAATCTCGTTTTGCCGCATCCATATAGTGGTATACTTGATCATCTTTTCCAATCAGCGAATTCTCGCTCATAAACCGAAGTTCAAAAGAAGCCGTAAGATTATCCATGCATTCGCGAAGGGGATCCTTAACGGGATACTTTTGAGAAGCGGACATCCATCGATAGAAGGGACCGCGACTTCCAAACACATAAGTATTATTATTTGCTATTTCTTTTTCGATTTGTTCCGCCTTTTCTAATAACTGTATAATCACCCAACTAAGAAGGGATTGATTTGGAGTAAAGTCTTGCGGGACAAGGAGGGGCATAATAATATTATTAGTTTTTATCGGATTACTTCTCTTTTGCCACGCCTCTTTACCGATTTGCAAAATGTGTTGTAGCGTCATAATGATTGAGGTCTTTCCTGATCCGCGTGATCCTAAAATTGAAATGGCATTATTATAGCCGCGTGCACCCATGACAGCCTCATTTGGAGATTCAAGCAATGAGTTCTCAAATTCATCATGTACGGCGGCAGCTCTTTTTCTAATTTTATCAATTGTTTCCAAAACTGCGTCGGTATGCACGAAGGAACATTCCATCATTTGTTTAGTCAATACTCTTGCCCCTATTTGGTTTTCCATATAAATACCTCCAATCCTTCTATACGATTATTGTGATTACATATTTGGTATGAATAACAGTTTTCATATCCTTTTCAAAAAATGAAAATCCCTACTGTATTTCATACCTATATGTTTTACATAATCTATAAACACCTCTGTATAAGAATAAATCCCTTGCCAAGAAAATATATTATTCGCTGTCTACAAAAACTAATAAGTATCCCTTTAAGTCTACGATCAATACACTAATGTAGGACAGGACTTAATCACTCAAATCTATTCTTAAATTTGATGGTCTCCTTCTGTTATTTGAACTGTAATGGCTTTAAAACTCAAACTATGGGTCGTGAGCGCTTTTCAGAATTTTGTAATAGTAATCGAGTAATATAAACTCCAAAGAGCAATAATCCGAATACTAAAAATACTGAAGAGCATCATCTGTTGTTTGCATTTTCACTCAACTTGGTTAATATACTTCTGCAAGTAATCTTTGAATTCCAATAAACTATGATATTGAGAGTTTTCGTTCAAATGATTCATGAGAAGGAGTTTATCATGCAAATAATTCATAAATGGATCATTAGACGGGAAAAATGACCGCACATTCAATTTAGGATATCCTGCATTGTATAGCAGACAGTTGAGTTCGTTCAAATCAATATCTCGAACATCAAATTGAATAGCAAAAGAAAGCCGTTCAGCAATGGCGTTTTTTGCCATTCCCCAACTTGCGTGAGCAAAAGATGCGTTTTGAGCCATTGGACGCATAAAAATGGCATATTTAGAATTGAACGAATCGAAATCTGAGAAGTGAAACATTTCTGTATTCTTTGGCTTAAATAGATAAATAATGGAGGTGCCTGCTTCCTTGCGAATATATCTGCACTTTCCACGTTCCTCTTTTATTGGCTGATACTGGAACATAGAGAAGAATAATGCCGTTGCAAGTGAATAGCTGATATCCAAGCCAAAAGTTGGGAGACCATAATGTTGAGCTACAGCTAGACAAAACATGTAGTAATGAGCGACATGATAATGCCCAATTTCATTATTTGTTTCTTCGACCCCAATAGTTTGCATTAAAAAATCCTTTATCAATAATGCCCACTCTGCAAAATGTGATTCGAATAATTCATTGATTCTTACAGAATAAGATAAAAGAGATGGTTCTTTTGCGTTTATATCGCCATATAATTTGTACATAAGATCTGATGAACGGTTAAGATAATACTCTGAAGTTTGACCTCTAAATACGCATCCCATGTTTGCCATATATACAAGTAGATTGAACAATTCAGATGCACTCTTAACATGTACACGAGGGACAACGTAAAATGGTATACGTAAAAAATCATGCTCGTATTCTTTAGCAATCCACTCAAAAGTGGTTATTCTTGGTTCGTTTAAACCATATAATGCTTGTTGCTTCGTAAATAAAGTGGTATCAAACGAGTATCCATAACAAGTGTCTATATATACATATCTTGTAGCAAGGGCTTCGTAGATCGGAAGAGCGTCGTGTAGGGAAAGAG
>ERZ842401.6771-NODE-6771-length-12083-cov-5.557865_pt1 | contig 12083 bp, 13 predicted proteins | sample MGYA00521270_ERZ842401 | MGnify/ENA primary metagenome ERZ842401 (study PRJEB31892, sample SAMEA3878208) | bioreactor metagenome | biome: Moose rumen | place: Sweden | collected 2011-10 | study: EMG produced TPA metagenomics assembly of the PRJEB12797 data set... | reverse complement strand
CTCAACATTGTCAAGTCAAAGAACTGCACAATCCTTTATGCGGCAAGGTCGTACACCAGAGAAGGTCAAGGCTTTGAAGTATAAGGTCAGCAACATCAAAAGGGAGATCACCGGAGCGAGCGCTGTGCATAGTCAAGAAAAGAATCTTACTTTCCTTCCTGAACAATCTTGATTTCACTCTCATGTTGGAATGATCCGCTCGGGCAGGATAGTAAGTGGAAAACACATTCCCTGCTTTTATTCGACTTATTTTGTGAAACGATAAAAGAAATCGTAACGATGTATCCTTCAATCGTTCTCTTTTCTCCATCTTTTAGCTGAAACGATTTCCTCTCATATGGCCATGATGATTCCGACCTGATTTGGCACCAGTCATTCTTTTCAACATAATAGTTTATATCCCGTCCCTCATCACCGGCAACAAAAAATGCTATTGTGACTGTTGTTCCTGCCGCTTGGGTCGAAAAGAGAACATCTTCCTTGAATACTAATTCTGCATTTTCTATGATGCTGACACTATTGCCTTTGATTGTGCCTCCATCCAAATCTTTCTTCTGACATGATGTCATAAAAAAGAAAAGGGCAGAAAGGAATAATAGTTTTCTTAAATAATTCGCCATATTACTGATCTTTAGTTCCGTGCCTCGAAATACCCCCTGCCCAATAAAATCAAAGTGTCAAAGACAGGAAGATATAAAATTCAACCGATAATGCAAAATCAAAGCGGATGAAAGGCCGCCTAAGCCCTCCATCCGCGTATGATGAATAAAAAAGCAGCTACGAAACATCAGCGCGGGCCATAGAGTCCTTGTAGTACTTCTGGTTGATGAAGACGTCTTCTCTGTAAGGATTGATGTGACGCTTCTTGGCCTGGACGATGATGTAGCAAAGGGCGACAGCGTTGACTATAAGGGCAAGGGCGCTTATTACGAGCATCATTGTCGGGTTGGCAGCGGTAGCACCAACGGCTTCAACTGTAGTGCCGACACTTGCTGCGGGGCCACCTGCTGCAGCATAGATATTCTCGATTGTCGTAATGCCTTCAGGATACTGTACCGGAAGAGTTGCCCAGTTGTATTTGAAGAAACCGTCCTTGAACACTTCCTGGAAGAGAGGGAATACCTGAGCGAACATACACCAGATTGCAAGGGTGTTTGCACGGTTCTGGATCCATCCACCACGGTTCCAAAGGAGAGCTGCCACTGTCGGAGCAAGTAGAAGAGCGATACCGCAATACCATGAGTGGGTAGGGAGGCAGTTGTAAGTGTATGCAAAGTTCCAAACATCGTAGACGAGGATATATACCCAGGTCATGTCAGCCCAGATCATATCCTTCTTGTCCTTTGAAGGATAGACCTTCCACCATGCGGTCATACAGAAGATATTGAGGAGACCGGCGATACCGTTCATGACATTGTGCCATCCGCCATAGAGCCACACACCTTCGCTCGAGAGCCACCATGTGTTCCATCCTTTAATGGCAGACTCGAAGTCGGAACATACGGCAATGAGGATGTTTATAGCAACGATGACGAACGGGAATGGCTTGAACCATTCTTTGGCGCCGATTCCCCATTTATACTTGATCATCATGAAACCGATGCATCCGGTCAGTGCAGCGTACAGTTTGGCATAGTGGAACCATCCGTTCATGTACAGATGGGTCTGGTTATTGACAGCCCATTCTGCTCCTGTGTGTGCACCGATTGCAATGGCGACGAAGTAGACTGTCAGAGCAAGAGGGACGGCAAAGAACATGATGCATCCGCCTAGTTTTGTCCGGCGTGCAAACTCATTGAGGAGGATCAGGCCGAGAAGGACCACGATCAGCATTCCCCATTGGGCAAGGGCGTTAGCCCCATAAACATGGAAAAACATAATTGCTTAGATTTAAGTTATTGATATTGTTATGCTAAAACTTTCTTCCTTTCGCGGATCAGCGCCCATGCTGCCCAAACGGCAGTGAGTGTCAACGACATGGGGATCCCGACGGTCAGCATCTCGCGGAGCACTATGCTCCATCCTCCGCCTTCCTGCCCGAGAGCGGTCAGGAACGGGAAAGCCCAAGTCAGCTCTCCATTGATGATATGGTCCACAATCAGCATCACGGTGCCTCCCCAGAGCATCTTCTCAAGTGAAGGAATGTTGCGGCGGAGAGTTCTGCCCCTATGCAGGGATTCGCCTGCGGTCTTACGGTAAATGGTGGTACCTATCGCCTGTACCAAAGGGACTATAAAACATGCCATAATATCATTATATTGCTTCTATTTCTTTGATTTCCACTTCATTCCCGCGAAGGAGCCAGGTGCTTTCGCTCCCGCAGTGGGGACATATTTTCCCATGTTCCACTGTCCCATATTCTCTGTGACAATTGTCACAATATGTGACCGCAGGAATTGTATTTATCCTAAGTTCGCATCCTTTCAGCAGCGCTTCCTTGTCGGCAGCCCACCGCCAGCAGTCCAGAAGGTATTCCGGAACTATCGTCGAGACTTCGCCAATGTCCATCACGACGGCTGAGACATGCTCTACCCCGTGCTCCTTGGCGACCTCCTTGACGTCACGAATGATATAGAATACGATACCTAGTTCGTGCATTATTTCCCTGATTTGAATAAGATTTTGCCGGTACGTTTAAGCATATATGGCAGAATCCCACCGAATTTGTCCTCAGAGGTCCTCATGTGGCTGGCCTCAGGATGGACGCGGTGGAGATGGATTGCGTCGAAGCCGCACTTGGTCGTGCATATTCCGCAGCCAATGCATCTGTTCTCATCCACCACGGAAGCGCCGCAGGAGAGGCATCGGGCGGTCTCCTTGCGGACCTGCTCCTCGGTCAGAGTGAGGTGGTAATCGCGGAACGGATTGTCGCTTGTCACCTCACCGGCTTCCTGCCGTGAAGAATTGTCATAAGACTCGACAAGAATGTTGCTCTTGTCAAGTTCTATGAAATCCCTGCGGTTGCGGCCTATAGTCATGTGGCCGTGCTGGACATAGCGGTGGAGAGATTCAGCGGCCTCTTTACCTGCTGCAATTGCGTCAATGGCAAATTTGGGGCCGGTAAACACGTCTCCTCCGGTGAATATGTCCGGTTCGGCTGTCTGGTATGTCAATTTGTCGGCGAGAGGATAGACTCCACGGAAGAACTCTACCTTGGTACCCTTGAGGAGATCTCCGAGCTCGACGCTCTGCCCGATTGCAAAGATAATCATGTCGGCATCGAGGGTAATAAGCTCATTCTCATCATATTCCGGAGCAAAACGGTGCTCAGCGTTATAGACTGATGTGCACTTTTTAAAGACGATTCCACTGACTTTGTCCTCTCCGAGGACTTCTTTCGGCCCCCATCCTGGATTCAATACTACACCGTCCTCTCGGGCTTCGCGTCTTTCGGCAGGGGAGGCGGGCATGATGTCCTCTGTCTCCAGCGAGAGCATGGTGACGGAAGAAGCACCGCTACGCTTGGCGACACGCGCGGAATCAATTGCGACGTTGCCTCCTCCGACTACAACTACCTTTCCGCTTACCTTCCGGGCACCCGTGTTGGCCTCATGGAGGAAATCAACGGCAGTGGTGGTGCCTGGAAGTGTCTCTCCCTGGATCCCGGGAAGGCGTCCTCCCTGACAGCCGATAGCGACATAGAACCCCTTGTAGCCTTCTTCTCGAAGATGTTCGATGGTCACATCCTTTCCTACTTCGACTCCGCAACGTATCTCGACACCGATCTCTTTCATTATATCTATCTCAGCGTCAATTACTTCCTTTTCGAGTTTGAAGGAAGGGATGCCGTATCGGAGCATACCTCCGGGCTTTTCGTTCTTTTCGAAGACTGTCGGCTTATATCCCATTGTGGCGAGATAGTAGGCGCAGCTCAGTCCGGCTGGACCGGCACCTATTATGGCAATCTTTTCTTCCCAGCGGTCCTGTACATTTGAACAAATATTGACCTCGGGGATGAAGCGGGTCTCGGCATTAAGGTCCTGTTCGGCGATAAACTTCTTTACTGCATCGATTGCTATAGGCTGGTCAATCGTCCCGCGGGTACATGCATCTTCGCAGCGCCGGTTGCAGATTCGACCGCAAACGGCAGGGAACGGATTTTCCCTCTTTATAAGTTCGAGGGCCTCGCGATATTTTCCTTCAGCGGCCTTTTTAAGATAGCCTTGGACGGCGATATGGGCAGGGCAGGCTGTCTTGCAAGGAGCTGTCCCGGTGGGGTAGCAGTTGATCCTGTTGCGGTCGCGGTAGTCCTCGTTCCATTTGTGGGGGCCCCATTTGGCTGCATCCGGAAGCTCCTGCTTTGGATACTTTTGAGGGCCGCTCTTTGTGCATAGCTTCTGTCCGAGTTTGACTGCTCCGGCTGGACAATACTCCACGCATCGTCCGCAAGCGACGCAGCTTTTGGGATCCACTTCGGCCACATAGGCGCTGCGGGACATATTGGGAGTGTTGAAAAGCTGGGATGTACGAAGTGCGTTGCATATCTTGACATTGCAGTTGCATATGGCGAAGATTTTGTTCTCACCGTCGATGTTGGTGACTTGGTGGACGAACCCGTGATCCTCAGCCTTCTTGAGGATTGCCATTGCCTCGTCATATGTGATTGAATGGCCTCGGCCTGTCTCGGCGCAGTAGTCGGCCATGTCTCCGACGCCGATGCACCAGTCGCGGTAGTCGTCCGCGCATCCTTCGTCCATTTTCTTGCGACCATAGCGACATGAACATATGCCGACACCGAGATGGCCTTCATAGCGCTTGAGCCAATAGGAAAGGTGCTCAATGTCCACGGACTTATTCTCCAAGGAAATGGCCTTCTCGACCGGAATTACGTGCATTCCAATGCCACTTCCGCCCATAGGGACCATAGGGGTGATTTTTTCCAGGGGGAGGAAGGTCATTCGCTCAAAGAACATTGCAAGCTCGGGATGGCGGTCCATCAGGTCGGTGTTCATGTTGGTGTACTCGGCGCTTCCGGGGACGAACATCGGAATCCAGTATTCCCGGTCTTCACGGTTGTAGGTGGTGCCGGGGATGGGGCCGTCCTTGGTATATTTGTCACCGTAGTCATACTCAACCATGCCAAAGTAGGCGAGCTTGTCAAGAAGGACATCAAACTCTTCATCGGTTGGCAGATAATGCTTCTGGCGGTTCCACTCCATGATTTCCGTATAGGAGTGATGCTCGCGTACGGTAAGAGGCTTGTGGCTGATCAAATCAAGCATAAAGTCGAGGGAAGCTTCCCTTGTGACAGGATCCATCTCGTCTTCAAAGATACACGCCAGTCCCCAATACTCAGGGTCATTGGTTGTCATCTTGATTTTTCCGGGGACACGGTCTGTTATCTTTTTGACAAGCTTGATTAGTTTCGGATTTGGGTTCTTGTCTCCCATGTGCTTGGGGACGAACTTCTTGGACATCTCTGGCATATATTGATCCTTTAAATATTGTTGTTTTTATTGTTGTTTTTGCCTTTTGACATTATCCAGAAGCCATTCGGCGAATATTTCCACACCTTCTCCTGTCTTGGCGCAAATCGGTATAATCTCAGCTTTGGGGTTTCGCATCAGGATGTTCTTGCAGCATCTTTCCATGTCGAAATCGAAGTAGGGGAGAACGTCGGTCTTGTTGATTAGGACAAGATCGCATACTGAGAACATGAGGGGATACTTAAGAGGCTTGTCGTCTCCCTCGGGAACCGACAAAATCATTGCGTTACAAGTACTTCCGGTGTCAAATTCTGCAGGACAGACGAGATTTCCGACATTCTCGAGAATAATAAGGTCTGTAGTCTCTGTGTCAAGGTTATCAAGTCCTTGACGGGTCATTTCTGCGTCAAGATGGCACATCCCTCCGGTATGAAGCTGAATCGATTGAATGCCAGTTGCTTCCTTGATTTTGACTGCATCTACATCGCTGTCTATGTCGGCTTCCATTACGGCAACACCAACCTTGTCCTTGATAAGATTTATGGTCTTGATAAGAGTAGTGGTCTTGCCGCTACCCGGGGAGGACATCAGATTTAGAAGGAATATTTTTTTGTTTTTAAGTTCTTTACGAAGTTCGTCCGCATCTTTTTCATTACTAGCAAAAACGCTCTTCTTGATTTCAATTATTTTTACAGACTCCATCAGTTTTGGTTTCAGTGCAGTGTATTGTCACAAAAGTAATAATAATATTTTATTATTTACCCTTCTGATTATCAATAATGTGAATATGTGTACATACTTTCCTCTCCATGTCGTGCTTGAATGTCCGCGATTTTGAGGGGTAATTGACGACATGGGTTGAAGCTTCTCCGCGGCCTTCTACGCAGAGGGCGGTCGATCCGCCTCCATCGAGGTTGATGGCATCCTTCGGGTGGAAATGCTCCTCGATGAAGGAGGTAAGCTCAAAGGCATTCATTCCCTCGGCAAAACCAGGTCTTCGACCATCTACAACGATGAGAATCAAATGGTTATCCTCGGTCATGGCCGCTGCTGTACGTGGATGGCGGACGCTCTGGTGGCGAAGTGGATCTTCATAATTGAGAGCCCCTATCTCCCGATCGGTGAGATTAGAGGCTGCAAAGTATTTCCCGACGGGAACGTAATTTTCAATGAGCATCGGAGCGCTTGTAAATACATTAGGGTACTCGATGGCCTCGAAGGCTTCCCTCTGCTCGGGGATTGTCAGCCCTTTTCCGGTATATTCGATTTTGACATTCCTGCCGTCTGTGCTTATCGAACTGTCGGTCTTCCACTGAGGAACCGCTCCAAGGAATGGAACGATATCGCTTTTGATATTGAATAAGGTGTTCCCATCGACTCTGATGAAGACAGACTCTCTCTCGTAAGTAGCATTGACAGAAGCGATTGCACCAGCTTCCTTGAAGGCGTCGGAGGTAGTGCTATTGTCTTTGGCGTATGAGAATTTGATCTCATACCGGGGATTGTTCATGTCCACGTCTACAAGCTGAATAATCTGATGGGCACCGGAAATCGGTTCAAGGCCGCTGTAGCGTCTAAAGACGAATCCTTCCTGGATAGTGTCATTCTGCCATCCTCCACGATTGTACTCTGGTGTGGACTCCATACGGTCGAGGTATGTTTTTCGGAGGTCGGACCAGTGGTAAAAAGGCCATTTGTCGGTCTCCACACCCATAAGCCTCTTTTCCTCCTCATTGAGAAGAACCTTGACCAGAATGTCGTCAGAGCCCTTTTTCTTAAAGAATATCATTTGTATATTCGCCGCCATAGGGCAGATCTCTCCGACTCTCCATGCAGTCTCTGGATGCATGGGATCTTCTGCAGAAGTGCAGCACCCTTCAATCAACATCAGATAGGAAAGTGGAACCAACTGGGAATCATGTCCATATCTGAGAGTCCCCTTGTATGGGCCTTCGGATAGGGCTTCGTCAGCTTTTTCGATCATCCCGGAAAGAGTCACCTGGGCCTGATCGAGAGTAAGCTCTCCAAACTCCTCGGAAGGCCCCATAATGAGGTATTCTCGGCGATTCCTCGCTTCGGCCACATTATGGAAATCATCGTATGTGAACTTTTTAGACAGATCGACACCTAGTTCTTCATGGAGAGCGGTAGCGACAGATAGAGACCAGAGATAGTATGGCAGGCGTTTCCGGTCATTTTGGGAAAGAAACCGTGCTTTCTGAGCTTCGGTATAGGTAAAAATCTTGTCAAGGAGAGCTTCATTCGTATAAGAATCAACCAGTTCTCTTTCATAGTCTTTGACATACTCAAAAGCTACGTTTGTCATCTGATAGTTGTTGAAGACTTCTCCTTGGACCTTCTCTCCGGCATGCCTGTCATAATGGACGGAAGGATTTTTCGCAGTAATCGCGTCGAGACTGTATGCCATGCTCATCAGACACCTATGGCTCTGGGAGGAGTAAACGTCTATGAGACAGTCCTTACCGGTAAAAATTGAAGGATAGCTTGCAACGGTCCTTTCCATGATGTGCCTATGCTCCCTTCCGCCCCTCGGAAGAAGAGTGCCATATTTCCCCTTGGCATCGGAGGCAATAACCCTCAAGTCCTCAAGAATCTCCTTGCCGGTCTCGGTCAGAAATCCTCCTCTTGAAGCCTCTTCAAGTATTCTCAGAGGCTCGTTGTAGTCGCTCGCAGCCCTCAGGTAGCGGCTTCCGTGACGGGAAAATGTTGAGATATAGACAGGCTTATATCCTGCAGGAGGACGGGTTACCGAGTGCTGGAAGTCAGGGTATGGAGTATATGTCATGCCAAGGGATGAGATACTTTTATCTTCTTTGGAAGTATCTGAGGCAGAATACATTATGCCTTCTGATAAAAGCATGGCCATCCCTGCGATGACAAGAAGGATGCGTTTGGGGTTGTTCATTATGGACAAAGTATAAAAATTATCGAATGGTTAGTTCCTCCAAATATAGCTAAAAAAATGCTGTCGACAAAGGCTCGAATGCTTTTGTCGACAGCAATAAAGATATGTCCGATATTTTTTTATATTTACTTACAGGACAAACGCAATACCGAGACGGACGAAGTGACGTCTCTGGGTGTATGTGCTGTCGTAGTTGTAGTCCATAAGGCTGCAATCGTAGCCGAGCTTGAACATGAGAGAAGAGTCTACGAGGAAAAGGCCGATGCCGCATCCTGCGAGGACATTGAGGGGCTTGAGAGAGCCTTCTGCAAAGCGCTTTGCGTCAAGTACGTTTCCGCCAAGGCCGTACTCGAGGGTCGGCCCTGCAAAGATAAATGGCACTACATTGGCCTCATGACCCTGCTGGATGAAAGGAACGAAATCTTTGTCTTTTGTGAAGAAATAGTTGATGGCGACGGGCACCTCGACAGAGTGCTCCATACCCTTCGGTTTGGGATCATATGCAAAACGGTAGTTGACACCACCACTCAGAGCCATCGTGCGGCCAATGTGCTGGTAGTAGGTGGCACCGAGAGTTAATCCGAAGAAGTTGTTGTTTGCCGGGTCTCCGACAACGTTGCCGGTCTCATGAACTCCAAAAGCGGAGCCGCCAAGGGCAATCTGTGCGTCGGCATTCTTTGCTGTCGCCATAAGAGCTGCGGCAGCGAGAACGATCATCAGAACTTTTTTCATTGTTGAGTAAATTTAAATGTGTTATTTACAAAAAATAAAATGCAAATATAAACAAAATCATCTTATTTCCACCTCGCTGAATCCGAATGTTTTGAATAGGGATTTAATGTTGCCGGAGGCTGATTCCGCGGCTTTTGAAAGGATGCCGGCCTCTATTGCATGGCGCTTCAGCAGATCTTTCGCATCTGCTTTGACCGGCCTAAGCGCTTCCTGTGACCATTTCCCTTGCTCATAATATGTCTCGAAATCGGAGGGGTTGAGGATGATATCGAAAATCTCGGCCGGAGGAAGGGAAATGACAAGGGTGTCAACGTTCATTGAAAGATCTTCCTCGGTAATTTTTGAAAGGTCGAAGCCTGCTCTGACTATCCCTTTTGCTATTAGCACTATCTCATCCTTGTTGGGAATCTTCATTCCGAGTATCGATGATGTGTCTGTTTTGATATCTTTCAATACAAGCTCCTCATAATATGAGGCTGTAGTCAATTCTCCGATTTTCTTGATATTAGATACGACATTTGCCGTATTTTCCGCAGAAAGGGGAGTCCTTTCAAAGAGGTTCCAGTCTTTCGTTGTAACCTTCCTGCCGATGATGATACCTGCAATGATGACAAGCAGCGCACAGAGTGCGATGAAAACTATTTTGATCTTTTTCATGCTACTCAAAAATTACGTTGACTTTTTCTATCCCAATCTGATTGAACATCGCGACAAAAAACTCGCTTGCGTTCTTTTCGGCTTCTTTCAGTATGCCTAGATTGTCGATATCCTTTCGGATTCTTTCTTCTCCCATTTGGAGGATTTTGTTCTGCTCAGCCTCGGAGAATCGGGACCGGAATACCCCATAGCTCTCATATTCGGTCCGGATTTGCTCTGGCGGCATATTGAAGGACAGCAAACAGGCCTTAGGGAGGGTTACGATAACAGAATTATCCTTTTTGTTGAATGAGACATTATCTTCTGAGAAGTTGTCCAATTTTACACCTGCCTTGAGATAGGAGGTAGTAGAGAATAGGATTTTGCGGTCTCCGACTGTCCATATCTGGTTGTCCGAGGCCCTGACAATTTTTTTGACAGTATATTCCACCGTGCCAAGCTCAGTCGTCCCGGATAGAGAAGCAATCTTTGTGGATATCCCTTTCTCTATCGACGGGCGGCAACCTACTGCTGCGGCTATCATAACGATGAAAACGCTACCGCGTAATAAATGCTTCAGCATATATGAACATCTTAAGGCAGGTAAATATAGCGATTTTTTTCATAAATCCCCTGCCGTGGGCGCTGAAAAACCCTCGCTTCTGGCATTCGCATTGTGTTAAACCCCATTCGGGGGGGGGGCGAAAGGACGGGTTTCCGCCCCAGGTAATGTAGTAAAGTAGTTTCTTTTCATCGGGGGGGATTGACGGATCTGGTGTTTTTTCGTACCTTTAGGAATTCTAAAGAGGCATAGAACCATGAGACGATTCCTACTTGCGGCAGTTGCCGTCCTGACACTGTTCTCCTGCGCACCAAAAAGCCAGGAACATGCTGTCAACCCCGCAGAATATCAATCCATTAACCAAGAGAATATGCAACTGGTACGTGATTTCCTGCACAAAGCAGGCGTTTATTTCCTTGCCACCGTGGACGGTGACCAGCCCGAGGTCCGTCCCTTCGGTACTGCCGAGATCATAGAGGGAAAGCTATATATCCAGACCGGGCACGTGAAGAACGTCGCCAAGCAGATCGCCGCCAATCCGAAGGTGGCCATCTGCGCCTATGATGCCGAAGTAGGGAAGTGGTTGCGCATCAAGGCTACCCTCGTGGAGGATCCCCGCGTGGAAGTGAAAAAGGCCATGCTGGATGCCAATCCGAGCCTCAGGGGCATGTACGATGAGAACGACGACAATACCGCCGTCTATTTCCTCAAGGACGCGAAGGCCACCATCAGTTCCTTCACGGCGGCACCTGTCGAGATTGACTTCTAAGGGATGGCGCTTGAATTCGGCAGGATGAAGCACGGTTAGATTCGCGCAGCGGCGGAACTAAGAAAAAACCTGTCCCTTTGAACCTCATTTCCGCACGTCTACTTCGCTGCACCTGGCAGCTCGTTGCCTCCGAGGATTATCATTGGATCCGGCAGCTGATCTACGACAAGAGCCTCTCCGTCATGAACGGCTGGACCTCCTCGATGGGGTTCAAGTTCAGCGACATGGAGAAGGACCATATGCTTTCAACGGTTGAAAAAGTTGTTGGGGAGAGAGGCGTCGCCACCGAGGAGGAAATCACCGATGCACTGCTGAGAGAAGGCATTCCAAAGGACCATCTTCTCTACAACCATCATCTCCGGATGGCTGAGCTGGAAGGTCTCGTCTGCAGCGGCCCTCTTGGCCCCAGGAGCACCTATATGCTTGTAAAGGACAGGGTCGGTGCGTTCACCTATAATACCCTAATATCTGCGGTAGTGGCTTTGTACTCTTTCTGTCTTGCCATTGCGTCGGCGTGTGTACGCTTTCACTCTGACAAGCCTTCGAACCTCCATCCTAATGGAGATTAGAACCAATGTTAGATAAATGTGGAGTGAAAGAACTATCGGGTCTTGAATTCAGTACCTCCCCTCGGTTAAGGTCTTTTAAAGAAAAACAGACATCCACTTAGGGCTGGACGCCTGTTTTGATGTCTCCACATTCATGTGGGTCATATTCACTTCTGCAAAGGTAATCAATTTTTCTCATCCTGAAATACAGTCTTGAACTTTTTGATCCGGAAAGTTCATCATCTCACGACTTCCAGCAGTTTCTCCTTCGTCTATAATCCAAAAATTCGTCTTCCCTGACGGGATATATTGGGACAAAGAAAGGAGCGATTATCGAACTGAAAACAGGAACCCATTCTTCGGTCTAATCGATAGATTTTCAGAGACTTACATAAAAACAAAAGAGGCAAGCCCTCTCGAACTTGTCTCCTTGTGCGGGTGAAGGGACTCGAACCCATACGCCTTGCGGCACCAGATCCTAAGT
>ERZ842401.6770-NODE-6770-length-12084-cov-11.110649_pt1 | contig 12084 bp, 11 predicted proteins | sample MGYA00521270_ERZ842401 | MGnify/ENA primary metagenome ERZ842401 (study PRJEB31892, sample SAMEA3878208) | bioreactor metagenome | biome: Moose rumen | place: Sweden | collected 2011-10 | study: EMG produced TPA metagenomics assembly of the PRJEB12797 data set... | reverse complement strand
TACGTATCCACCGGCGGCGGCGCCATGCTGGAAGCCATCGAGGGCAAGATCCTCCCCGGCATCGCAGCCATCCAGGACTAAGCCGTAAACTGGAAAGTCTTTACAATCAGATTGTTATCAAAAAGTGTCCGGGCGTTTTCACCCGGACACTTTTATTTAAATGGCTATTGTTCAATTGTTTCCATTTTACGAATAGCCTATGAGGGATCTACGGTCAGCGAATCGGCCGATCCTTCCAGGTCGTCGGCGGAAGGTCCGGTGACCGTGCGCAGCAGGGTCTCGAAACGGTCGATCGTCCTGCTGGAAAGGTCCTTGTCACCGTACTGCTTCATCACGTCGGCAATGTACAGGAGCACGCGGCCGGCCGCCTCGAATTCCGCACTGCCCATATCGCCCCAGGAGAGGTAGAAGGCAGCAGTTTCCATCAGGGCGTCACACATGCGGTCGGCCAGGTCGCGGGCCTTCTCTTCCGCTCCCAGGAAATAGTAGTCTTCTATCATCTGGGCCACCATGTAATCGTTGCCCGAGAAGCCCAGAGGAAGGCTTTCCAGCGGGAAGTTGCTGTCCGGGAACCGCTCCTGGCAGAGATCCAGCATCTCCAGCGCCTTTTCATCCTCCTTGGCGTCGATCAGGGCGTTGGCGGCCGACAGAAACATCTGGCGCTGGCTCAGCACGCCCAGGAAGGTGTACAGGTTCTGGTAGTCCACGAAGTAATCGTCCCGCTTGATGGCATCCCACTTGTAGAGGTTCTTCATCCTGTCATAAAGCTCCAGCGCGTCCACGATGCCGGGATCGGAACTGGTGATCTTGTTCTTGATGGGAGTGAAGCGGTACGAGAAGCCGTCGTACATCAGATAGGAGTCCACGCCAATCTTCAGGTCCCCGCCCATGTTAAGCATGCTCAGCGGACGATCCCACTGATAGTTGGACAGGAGGTCCAGCATGAACAGTTCCGGCTTGGTGATGTAGTTCTTGTCCTCGGAGATGGTAAGGGTGATGGATTCCGGAATCTGGTCCGCGAATTTCTCCGGGACGATGCCGTACTTGAGGCAGTTCTCCTTGTTCACCGGCATCACCAGCTTGCGGGCGCAGATGAAGTCCATCTTGGTTCCGTCGTTCAGGGTGACCTTCATCTTGGGATCTTTGAAGATGTCCATCACGTCCGAAAGGAGCATCGGGGAGCCGTCGTCATAGGTGATATACACAAATTCGTTGGTGCCGTACAGGTACTGGGCCTTGGGGACGGTGAGGGGAAGCGGAGCGCTTTCGTTGCTGGCCCACTTCATCTGGTCGATGTACCAGTCGGTGCCCAGCAGCGAAGTGTTCACCACGCGCACGTCGGTCCTCACGCCTTCGATCTCCTGGGCGTACCAGAGCGGGAAGGTGTCGTTGTCGCCATGGGTGACGAGCAGGCCGTTGCGGCCCACCGAATTCAGGTAGTTGGAGGCCATTTCGGTGGAAGTGTAGCGGTTGGAACGGTCGTGGTCGTCCCAGTTCTCTTCGGCCATGAGGGCGGGAACGCCCAGGCACAGTGCGGAGGCGGCGATAGCGACCACCTTCTCGTTCCCCCTGGCCAGCTGGGAAATCCAGTCCCACAGGGCGACGACCCCCAGGCCGATCCAGATGGCGAACATGTAGAAGGAGCCTGCATACGCATAGTCCCGTTCCCGCACCTGGAACGGCGGCTGGTTCAGATACAGGACGATGGCGATGCCCGTCATGAAGAACATGAGGAACACGATCCAGGATCCGCGCTTGTCTTTGTCGAACTGGAATACCAGGCCCAGCAGGCCCAGCAACAGGGGTAGGAAGAAATAGTGGTTCTTGCCCTTGTTGTCCCGGAGCGGGGCAGGCGCGTCTGACTGGTCTCCCAGGCGCAGTTCGTCAATGAATTTGACGCCGCTTTCCCAGTTGCCGTAGAACAGTTCACCGGGAGAGGGGCTGTGGATTTCGTTCTGGCGGCCTACGAAATTCCACATGAAATACCGCCAGTACATCCAGTTCAGCTGGTAATCGAAGAAATAGGCCATGTTGGCCCCGAAGGTGGGCTTGCGGTATGTGGCGTCCTTGATGCGCATGCCCTTTCCGTTGGTGTACATCTGGTAGAAGTCGATGTACCGGGAATCGGCGCTGGACCACATGCGCGGGAAGAACATCTTTCCTTCGGGCCGGTAATCTGCATCGGAGGGACCGTCGGCCTTGATGTATTTTCCATTGAGGGGAGCCCAGTATTTGTCGTTCTTCAGGTCGTAGGGAGCGTCGAAATACTGGCCGTAGAGAAGCGGCGTGGATCCGTACTGCTCGCGGCTGAGATAGCGCACCAGGGTGTAGGGGTTATCGGGCTGATACTCGTTGGTGGGCGTCTTTACGCTGGAGCGGATGATCACGATGGAGAACAGCGAGAAGCCAATCACCAGGGTGGTCACGCACAGAAGCACCGTGTTCAGGAAAACCTTGCCGGACTTGAGCGTATAGAACAGCCCCCAGAAGCACAGGGCCAAGAGGGCGACCATGAACACCAGGGCACCGGTATTGTACGGAAGGCCGAAGCCGTTCACGAAGATGCGGTCGAAGAAGGCGGCCAGTTTGGGCAGGTACGGGATGAACAGGTAGACCAGCATGAACTCGATCACCACGCCGATGAAGAAGATGAGCGCCAGTTTCTTGAAAGGCAGCTTCTTGCCTTCATTCATGCGGTAATAATACATGAACACGAAGGCCGGGATGGTAAGGAGGTTGAGCAGGTGCACGCCGATGCTCAGGCCCATCAGGAAGGCGATGAGCACGATCCAGCGGTTGGCATGGGGCCTATCGGCCGTCTCGTACCAGCGGCACATCGCCCAGAAGACCAGGGCGGTGAACAGAGACGACATGGCATAGACCTCCCCTTCCACGGCACTGAACCAGAAGGTATCCGAGAAACAGTACGCCAGGGCGCCCACAGCGCCGGAGCCCATGATGGCGATGGCCTGGGCCACCGTATAGGACGGACGGCCGGTGCCGGCCGTCATCCCCGGCTTGACTGGAACCCCCGCCAGCCTTTTGGCGAAAAAGACGATGGTCAGGTAGAGGAAGAAAATGGTGAGGGCGCTCAAGATGGCGTTCATGGCATTCACGGCCACGGCGGCATGCTCCGGTTTGACGCCCAGGGTAAAGAAACGGGCGATGAGCTGGAATACCGGATTTCCCGGCGGATGCCCAACCTCCAGTTTATAGGACGACGCAATGAATTCGCCGCAGTCCCAGAAAGAGGCGGTGGGCTCTATGGTGGAAAGATAGGTAGCGGCCGAAATCACAAACACGGCGATGGCCACTATCCTGTTCCAACGGTTGAAAGTCTTTTTATCCATGGATAACATCTTAAATTCGGCGCAAATCGCCAATCTTTTGCAAAGATAACAATAATTCTGGTTATCTTTGCAGTCCAAACCGTGTATTATGGAACCTGACACTTCTTTGCGAATCGTCCCCGTGAAGGGACGCTCCATGCTGATGAAATTCATCCGCTTCCCGCTGGATCTCTATAAGAATTGTCCTCAGTGGGTACCTTCTTTCGAGAGCGATGAAATAAACTCCCTCTCGGAAAAAAACCCCTCCCTCTCTTTTTGCGAACGGGAACTTTACCTGGCGTTCCGGGGAAAGACCGTGGTGGGCCGCGTCGCCGCCATCCTCAACCACAAGGCCAACGACAAATGGGGAGAAAAAGTGGCCCGGTTCGGCTGGATCGACTTCGTGGAAGATTTCGAGGTGGCCAAGGCCCTCATCGACACGGTCATCGCGTGGGGCAGCAGCAAAGGGGCAGAAAAGATCAAGGGCCCCCTGGGCTTCACGGACATGGACCGCGAAGGCCTGCTGGTGGAAGGCTTCGAGTATGACAGCCCCTTCACCGTCATCTACAATTTCCCCTATTACGGCGAATACCTCGAGCGCATGGGCTTCACCAAGGACGCCGACTGGACCCAGCGTTACATCGACCTGCCGGACACCCTGCCTCCCATGTTCCAATATGCCGACCTGGTGGAGAAGCGGTACGGGGTGCACATCCTCGTCCCGAAGAACATGAAGGAGATGGCCGGATACGGCCGCGAAATGTTCCATGTGCTGAACGATGCCTTCGCCCCGCTCTATGAGTATTCCAAACTCTCGGACGAGCAGATTGATTCTTACGTAAAACAGTATGTCCCCGTGCTGAACAAGGACTATATCGCCCTGGCAGTGAACGAAGAAGGCAAGCTGGTGGGATTCACCGTCACCATGCCGTCCATCTCCCGGGCGGTCCGCAAGGCCAAGGGACGCCTGTTCCCCTTCGGTTTCATTCCCATCCTCAGGGCCCTCCGTACCAATAAGACGCTGGAAGCCCTCCTGATCGGTGTGCTGCCGGAGTATCAGGCGAAGGGAGCAGCCCTCCTCATGTTCAAATATCTCCACGAGAACTGCATCCGCCTGGGCGTGAAGCGGCTCCTGTTAAACCCGCAGCTGGAAGAAAACTACAAGGTGCAGACTCTTTTCGAGCAATACAACCCGCAGTTCTTCCAGCGTAGACGGAGTTATGTAAAAGTGCTTTAGGAAAGCGCCTTAATCACGGAATCGCATACTTCCCCGACGGTCTTGGGCGCAGCCTCTCCGTCGGGGAAATGCATTTTGAACTTTTCTTCCGCCGCCAGGGAAAGCAGCAGCATGGAAAGGGAGTCAATGCCGAGCTCGCGGACGAGTTCGGTATCAAAATTCACATTGGTCAGGTCCGTCTTGGGACGAATGACGGCGATCACTTCCTTGAGGCCGTCGAAGACTTCTTCTCTTGTCATACGCGGGAAACTTTCAGGCTGCCGGTACGTTTGAAATCTTCCGTGCGCACAGTCACTTTGCGGATCTGATGGGTAGAGGGAAGGTTCGCGTTGATCTTGGCCACCAGGTTGTTCATGTAAGCTTCCACTTCTTCCCAGGGTTTGCCGTCGAAGGCGGGCATCAGCGGAAGGATCTCTACGGCAATCACCTGGCTTCCGTTGAGTTCATCTTCCTTCACCATGGCGTCACGGACGCAAGGATCGGCATAGAAAGGCTCTTCCAAGGCCTCCGGGCTCACATTCTCACCGTTGGACAGCACGATGATGTTCTTGATGCGGCCGGTGATATAAAGGAAGCCTTCCTCGTCGAAGTGGCAGAGGTCGCCGGTGCGGAGCCAGCCGTCCGGAGTGAGGGCCTCGGCGGTCTTCTCCGGATCCTTGTAATAGCCGGAGAAGAGGTTGTCACCTTTGACCCAGAGCTCGCCGTCCACGATCTTGGCCTCCTGGCCGGGATAAATCTTGCCGATGGACGTGGGCTTCTCCACTGCATTGGCGTTGGCCGATGTAAGATTGGCGGTTTCCGTGAGGCCGTAACCGAAACAGAATTCCACACCCAGATTGGAGAAGATGCTCACCAGGCGCGGCGGCACGTTGGCGGCACCGGAGATAATCATGCGCAGGCTGCCGCCCAGGAACTGCGGACCGTACATTTTCACCAGGCCGGACAGGATGTCACAGATCCCCGGGACAATCACCAGCAAGGTAGGTTTGATCACAGGGAGCTTGCCGATGGTGGCCTTCATGTCTTCGCAGGTATAGATGAGGTTGCCCGTATAGAAGCAGCCCATGGTGCCGGCGATGAGGCCGAAGACATGGCTGAGCGGAAGGAGGGCGATATAGCGGTGTACGCCGATCACCCTGCCGGGCTTGAAGATGGCGTTATAGGAACCGCGCATGAGGGCACGGTGGCTGAGGACGGCGCCCTTGGGCGTTCCGGTGGTGCCGCCGGTGAAGAAGAAGGCGGCCGGCTGCTCCTTGTCCACGACGGTGACGGGAGCCTTGGTATCGGCGATGCTGGAAGCAGGGAGCACCTTCACGCCCTGCAGTTTCTGGCAGAGCGGAGCGAACTCGTCCCGCACGAAGACGGCAGCGATGTCGAATTTCATACAGGAGCCGATAACGGCCATTTCCGGCAGGGAAGCCGGGAAGTTCATGGCCACGTAACCGGCGGAAGTGACGGCCAGGAAAAGTTCGATGGCATCCTGGCTATTGCGGTCGAAGATGGCGATGTGGGCGCCCTTCTCAAGACCGAGACCTTCGATGAAAGCGCGGCGACGGGCCACCCTGTCACAAAGTTCCTTGTAAGTGAGGGTATTGGTCTGGTCGGAGAGAGCCGGCATATCGGCATACTCTTTCTCCATCCACTCTACGAATTCACCCACGGTCGGAAGATACGGAATCCGTTCGAATTCCTCGCGGGGAAGCATGTCATAAAAGTAATTGGACATAGATTTAGGATTTAATGGATTGTTGTCTTTCTCACCGGTGTACATCCGGCAAAGGCCCATGCTCAGGGCCTTGTGGCGGACATTCCTGAAGCCGGCTTCCTCCATCATGGAGCAGAAGCGGTCCGGGGCTGGGAAGGCATGAACCGAGGCCGGCAAATATTGATAGGCGGCCTTGTCGCCGGAGATTTTTCCCCCGACCCAAGGCAGGATATGCATGAAATAAAGATCGTACATGGCGCGGAGCGCCCGGCTGCGGGGCACGGACAGTTCCAGTATCACGGCCTTTCCGCCCGGTGCAAGCACCCGAAGGAACTCATTGAGTCCCTGCTCCTTATGCTCGAAGTTGCGGATGCCGAACGCGCAGGTGACGCGGTGGAAGGCACCATCGGCATAAGGGAGATGCTCGCCGTCGGCCACCTGAAGGCGGATGCGGTCTTCCACGCCTGCCTTCCGGGCTTTTTCCATCACCAGGGCCATCATGCCCTCGGAAATGTCGGCGCCGGTTACCAGGCTGCCCGCCGCCGCGGCTTTGGCTACGGAGATGGTGGAATCGCCGGTACCGCAGGCCACGTCCAGTACCTGCTGCGGCGTCCCGTCCACAATTTCCTTCAAGGCATGGCGGCGCCACAGCTTGTCCACGTTGAGCGACATCAGGTGGTTCAGCCTGTCGTACGACGGGGCGATGGAATCGAACATCCGCTGTATCTTCTCTTTCTTGGGCATAGGCTAAGGCACCGGGTCATAGCCGCTTCCACCCCAGGGATGACAGCGGAGGATTCTGCGGGCCGATAAATAGAAACCTTTGAATGGCCCGTATTTGCGGAATGCTTCCAGGGCGTACTGCGAACAGGTGGGCGTGAACCGGCACGACGGAGGCGTGAACGGGCTGATGCACACCTGATAAAACTTGATCAGCAGCACGAACGGGAAGATCAAAATCGATTTGAGCGTTTTCTGGAAACTTTTCATAATCAAACATCTACACAAAAGTGCCTATCCTTTTGGGGGCCGACACTTTTGGCTTTCTTCCTGATTATCAGCAGGTTCCACTTTACGCCCCCCTGAGAAGGACGACAGGACGGCCGTCATGTCCGAGTAGATTTCGGCATAGGGACGGAGCTGCTTGTCGGCATAAAGGAAAAGGATATCCACACCGGGACCTAGCAGCGCCTTCTGGCGACGGTAGGCCTCACGGATGCGACGTTTGAGAAGGTTCCGCTTCACGGCGCGCTTGAAACAACGCTTGGGGACGGACACCAGGATGCGGGAGGGATTTTCATCGGCCCGTAGGGTATAACGGTAACGGAGACAGCCCTGCATGCCGCCCTTTCCGTGCCCGAAGAGTGCCTCCACGGCGGATTTGCCGCAGAGCCTTTCGGCCTTGGAAAGGGTTTGCCCGGACATTACTGCAGGCTTTCAAGATACAGTTCGATGGCCTTGGCTACGGAAGGGGCTTCCGGAGAGGGCGCCTTTACGTCGATGCGGAGACCGGCTTCCTCCATGGCTTTGACGATGGATTTGCCATAAGAGACCATCTTGATGTCTCCCTGCCGGAAATCCGGGAAGTTCTCCTGCAGCGATTTCACATCGGCCGGATTGTAAAAGACAACCATGTCGTAGGCCTGCAGGTCAAGATCTTTCAGGTCCTGGCTGACGGACTTGACGAAAATGCCCGTAGTGTAATTGAGCTTGTTGGCGCTGAAGAGGGAGGTGATGACCTCGGCCGAAGACGAGTCCGACATGGTGATCAGGAAGTTCTCACCCTTGTGCTTGGGGCCGATGAGGCCGACCAGACTTTCCGGAGTGCCGGTTCCGTAGAAGATTTTCCGCTTGCGGTAGACGATATGCTTCTGCAGGTACATGGCCACGGCTTCCGTGGTGCAGAAATACTTCATGGTCTCGGGAATCTTGATGCGAAGCTCCTCTGCCAGAAGGAAGAAAGCGTCGATGGCATGCCGGGACGAGAACACGATGGCGGTATAGTCCAGAATATTGATCCGCTGGGCGCGGAACTCCCGGGAAGAGAGGGGTTCTACGACATAGAAAGGGCAGAATTCGAAGTTTACACCAAAACGTTCGGTAACGCTCTGATACTGAGTAAGCACACGGGGAGCCTTTTGGGAAATCAGGATGTTCTTGATACTCATTTTCGTTATCTTCACTACACTACAACAACACTGCCGTGGCTATCAGAGCGCCGGTCGGCAGAATTTCAAGCCCGCAAAGGTACAAAAAAGTTAGCAAAGGATTGCAAGACAATGACAAAATTTGTGATTTCCGGAACAGGAAAACCAGATAGACCAGGGCTGCCTCGGCGTAAAGCAACATCCTGATTGTAAAGTCATTGACACCTATCAGCGACAGGATTCCCACCGTAGCGAGAACCGACAGCATCAAAAGGATGAAAAAAGTGTAACCGGCCCGGTGCGCCAACCGGAAATTGTCGGCCCGGCGCCTGGGCTTCAGCCACACGTAAAGCAGAAACCTCAACAGCAGATAGGCAAGGAACACGCCGGCAACGGCGGCCAGGCGCAGGTTGTCGGAGAGCGGATGCAGGAAATCGGGATCGTAGGCGCGGTACCTGTATAAGAACAGGATGGCGGGGATGATGAGGACCAGGGCCAGGTAATTCCTTTCCCGGGCCACGCGGACATTGTTCTCCAGCGCCATGCTTCCCCGGGCCCTGAACACGCTGTCCCAGAGGAAAGGCGCCACATGCAGGAAATTCTTCAGTTCCAGGATAGCCAGGATCACGAAAACCGTTACCAGGATGCCCAGAAGCAGCGGGGTTTGTCCAGCAGCTCCGGCCACTTCTGAAGACGACGGCTCCAACAGGAGTTCTCCCGACTTGAACAGTGAATCGGCCTGCATGTCAGTTCCCCCTTTTTGCGTTATAGCCCATTTCTTTGAGCAGGGCGGTCACTTTATCCCGGAAATCGCCCTGGATGGTGATTTCTCCTTCCTTGGCGCTTCCGCCCACGCCCAGTCTGGTCTTCAAAGTCTTGGCCAGGGCTTTCAGGTCTTCATCTGCCCCCTGAAAGCCGGTAATAAGCGTCACCTGCTTTCCGCCCCGGTTTCTCCGGTCGATGCCCACGATAAGCCGCTGCTTTCCGGGCGCAGGCGTTTCTGCCTCCACCTTCTCTTCCGTGGTATATTGGAAATCCGGATTGGTGGAATAGACCACCCCCAGTCTCGCTTTCCAGTCGTTGTCCGCCATGATAATCTATTAAAAATCAGGCTGCAAAGTTACGAAAAAACTCCGAAACTTCAGAGGCCGAAGGCCTTCTTTACGGCAGGCACGCTGTCCAGGAGCTCCCAGCCGAAGAACTGGACGATTTTCTCTTTTCCCTGCACCTTCACCGTCTTGGTGAACGGCTTGCGGCCCATGTGGCCATAGGCGGCGGTGGGGGCGTAAATGGGATTCTTGAGGCCGAATCTGGCGATGATGCGGGCGGGGCGCAGGTCGAACAGGGTCCGGACCTTCTCCGCGATTTCGCCGTCGGAAAGGCCGTTGCGGGCCGTTCCAAAGGTGTCCACGAACACGCTCACCGGTTCAGCCACGCCGATGGCATAGGCCAGCTGCACCAGGCATTCGTCGGCCACGCCGGCCGCCACCAGGTTCTTGGCGATGTAACGGGCGGCATACGCGGCGCTGCGGTCCACCTTGGAAGGGTCTTTACCGGAGAAGGCTCCACCGCCGTGGGCGCCCTTTCCGCCATAGGTGTCGACAATAATCTTGCGGCCGGTAAGGCCTGTGTCGCCGTGGGGGCCGCCGATGACGAACTTGCCGGTAGGATTCACATGGAGGATGAAACTGTGGATGAGCCGGGCGGTTTCCTCGGGAAGGGAGGCTTTCAGGCGCGGAATCAGGATGGTTTCCACATCGAAGCGGATCTTGTTCTGCATGGCGGCATCGACCTTGGCCTGCCCGTACTGCCCCACGGCGTCCGTATAGGACATCTTGCCCAGGCTTTCCGGGACGAATTCGTCATGCTGGGTACTCAGGACGATGGTATGCACCTTCACCGGCTGGTGGGTCTCCCCGTCATACTCGATGGTGAACTGGCTCTTGGCATCCGGACGCAGGTAAGGCATCAGGGACAGTTCGTTATGGCGGATATCGGCCAGGATTTCCAGCAGTTTATGGCTCAGGTAGAGCGGCAGCGGCATATAGTCTTCCGTATCGCGGCAGGCATAGCCGAACATCATGCCCTGGTCGCCGGCTCCCTGTTCGTCCTCGGAGGCGCGTTCCACGCCGCGGTTGATGTCGGCGCTCTGCTCGTGGAGGGCGCTGAGCACCCCACAGCTGGAGGCGTCGAACATATAGTCGGCCTTGGTATAGCCGATCCGGCGGATGGTATCGCGTACAGTGGTCTGGATGTCCACGTAGGCTTCGGCCTTCACTTCACCCATCACCACCACCATTCCGGTGGAGCAGAAGGTCTCACAGGCCACCTTGGCCTCAGGGTCCTGCATCAGGAACTGGTCCAGGATGGCGTCGCTGATCTGGTCGGCCACCTTGTCGGGATGTCCTTCACTCACCGACTCGGAAGTAAAAAGATAGTTCTTCATATACATAAAAAATTAGCCCCTTGCTGTATGCGGGAGGCTAAAAACACAAAACACTGATATGAAATGTAATTTTAGCATTTTTTAAAGTGGTTGCAAGCAAACAAATCTCTCCACATATTTCGGGACCGCAAAGGTAGCACTATTTTTTAAAAAAACAAAACAGGAGGAGCATCGTAAAACGCCTATCGCGGGGAACGTGTCCAGTGGATCTTTATTCCGTCCCGTTCCATGCCGCGGAACCAGGTCATCTGACGCTTGGCGAACTGATGGATGGCATTGCCCAGGCCGATGACCATGTCTTCATAGGGGATTTCGCCCAGCACATACTGCGTAACGAACTTGTATTCGAGTCCATAATAGATCAGATCCTGCGCAGGGACGGTTTTCAGGAGCGTGCGGATCTCCTCAACCAGCCCTTCCTGCAGCCGTTCCTCCAGGCGGCGGTCGATCCGGGCCACCCGCTCTTCCCGGCTCACCAGCGTGCCGATATAGTACACAGAACGGGGAAGCCGCTCCGACGGAAGGCCGTTCCCCTTGTCAAACTTATACCCTCGCGCCGCCGCCTCGATATACAGCCCGGAGCCGCCGCAGAGGATGGGGATCCGTCCCCTGGAGCGAACGTCGGCAAAAGCCTCCGCAAACGCAGCCTGATACTCGTAAATATTGAATTTGGTGCCCGCCGGAACGATGTCGATCAGATGATAAGGGACGTCCCCATATTCCCCGAGGTCCTTTCCCGTGCCGATATCCATGCCCCTGTACACCTGACGGGAATCGGCCGACAGGATTTCCCCGCCCATTTCACGCGCCAGCCATACGGCAAAGCGGGTCTTGCCCGAGGCGGTGGGCCCCAGGACGCAGATCATGTCGATTTCTCCGGAGGCACAGGCCCGGGCCAAAGCCCCCGGGTCGATGGTCTCTTCTTCCGGCATGGGAGCCATGGGCGGAATGCCGGGACGGTCCGGCAACAGTTCAGTGCGGTTCATAGGGACAAAATTACAAAAAAACCGCAAAAAAACGTGCCTTGCCCTGCCGGGCCTCTGCCGGCCCGATGAAAGAAAGAGTTGGAATGCCGGCAGTTTTTGCTATCTTTGCAGTCCCATGCCCAAAGCAAAGAGCAGCATACAGATCAAGAACCGCCGGGCCTCGTTCGACTACGAGTTCCTGGAAACCTATACCGCCGGCATCCAGCTGGTGGGAACGGAGATCAAGTCCATCCG
>ERZ842401.6769-NODE-6769-length-12086-cov-70.725709_pt1 | contig 12086 bp, 10 predicted proteins | sample MGYA00521270_ERZ842401 | MGnify/ENA primary metagenome ERZ842401 (study PRJEB31892, sample SAMEA3878208) | bioreactor metagenome | biome: Moose rumen | place: Sweden | collected 2011-10 | study: EMG produced TPA metagenomics assembly of the PRJEB12797 data set... | reverse complement strand
AGCACGCAGTGCGAGCAGGAGAACAAAGAAAGCAGGAGAACAAAGAAAGACATACCGACAGGCAACCAATACATAATCCCCACTGCGCCCCGATTCGTCGTTCCTTGGCGTACTTTCCATGTCCAGTCGCCGAGCGTGAAACACGATGTCGTGAGGCTGCATGGAAATATGTTGTGCACAATATATTTAAATACGACCCGACGCCGTCACACAGAAGTCGGTGTCGGCGTCGGTCGTCGGCGTCCCGCTGAAAAATCATCATGAAAATAATGTTATCTTGTTGATATACAGTGTACTACAAGGCTACTTGCAGTGTAATACACTGAAAGTCAGGGTCAAAACGCCACCAACTCCTACTCAACTCCTACTCAACACCTACTCTTCTCCTTATCTACTCATACTTCAGTAGGAGTTGATAAGGTGATGATAAAAATATGTCGTATACAACATATTTATGATTTCCCGCCCTGTCCTGCAACAATATGCCGATTGTATGCCCGGGATCTCCTGGCTGATGTGTTTCTGCTGTCGGGATGAAGCAACCGGCCTGCGGCAACCCGATGCTGCAATGATGCCGGAAACAGTTTTTTTTATTTGTCTGCGTGCTATTCGGGAAAATTATGTATCTTTGCAGGGATGAAATGTGTGGGAGATAAAGCCTAATTAAAGAAAATCAGAAAGATGGACAATTTTGTAGTTTCGGCAAGAAAGTACCGTCCGGCGACCTTCGATAGTGTCGTCGGCCAAAGCCATATCACGCGCACGCTGAAGAACGCCATCCAGACGGGTCAGCTGCCGCAGGCCTTCCTCTTCTGTGGCCCGCGCGGTGTCGGCAAGACGACGTGCGCCCGCATCCTGGCCAAGACCATCAACTGTGAGCACCTGACGCCCGAGACGGAGGCCTGCAACGAGTGCCAGAGCTGCCGCACCTTCAACGAGGGCGGCTCCCTCAACATCTTCGAGCTTGACGCTGCGTCGAACAACTCGGTCGACGACATACGCGAGCTGGTGAAGCAGGTCTACATACCGCCCACCACAGGCCGCTACAAGGTGTATATCATCGACGAGGTGCACATGCTCAGCCAGGCGGCCTTCAACGCCTTCCTCAAAACTCTCGAGGAGCCGCCCGCCTACGCCAAGTTTATCCTGGCCACCACCGAGAAGCACAAGATAATACCCACCATCCTGAGCCGTTGCCAGGTGTTCGACTTCAAACGCATCGAGAATGCCGACATCGTGGCGCACCTGCGCTATGTGGCCGGCAAAGAGGGTGTGAGCTGCGACGACGAGTCGCTCCAGCTGATAGCCCGCAAGGCCGAGGGCGGCATGCGCGACGCCCTGTCGACGTTCGACCAGCTGGTCAACTTCACCGGCGGCAACCTCACGCGCGAGATGTGCCTCGAAAACCTCAACATGCTCGACGAGGACTACTATTTCCGTCTTGTCGACTGTTTCCTTGCCGGCGACATCAGCCAATCGCTCACCCTCTATCAGGAGGTCATCGCCAAGGGCTTCGGCGGGCAGCATTTCCTCACCGGACTCTGCGCCCACCTGCGCAACCTGATGGTGAGCCTCGACCCCGCCACGCTGACGCTCATCGACGGCTCCGACGCCATGCGCCAGCGCTATGGCCAGCAGGCACAGCAATGTGGGCTGCCGCTGATACTCGCCCTGCTCACCACCGCCGGCGACTACGAGTACCGCTTCCGCGAGGCCAACAACAAGAACCTCTTTGTCGAGATATGCCTGATGAAACTGGCGGCGCAGAAGAACGCCGAGGTGCAGGCCTATTAGATAGCAAGACGCCGCAAGGCAGGCACGGGGACACAGCATAAGGGCGCCGACAGCACCGGGCACACTGCCGAAGGTGCAGGGCGCAGCATTGCCGCCGCGACACCGCCGTCGCACCCCGCCCCCGCCGCACCGGCGCCGTCAGCCGCCATGACGCCAGCCGCCCCGAAAGGGTCGCTGCTGGCGGGCAGCATATCCATCAGGATGACGCCGCCACCGATGCCCGAGACAACGAAGGTGCAGGTGGAGGCCAAGCCTCTCACGCAGGACGACCTGGAACGCTATTGGGCCGAGACGGCCGCCGAGCTGGGCCTGACCGACCTTATGGCCGCCGCCACCGTCACCATCGGCGAGAGCCACCGCACCATCGACATCACGGCCACCGAGACGTGGTTCGTCAACGACTTCAGGCCGCACCGCATCGACGTGATGCAGTGCATACGCCGTAAATGCGGCATGCCTCTGCTCGACTGCAACGTCATACCCCTCTTTGTCAGCAAGGGTACCGTCATCTACACTGCCGAGGAGAAGTACCGCTATATGCTCCAGCAGAACCCCTCCCTCGCCGCTTTACGCAAGTTGTTCCCCGAAATAGACCTCTGATGGAATTGACGTTCTATAAATTCGACGGTGCCGGCAACGATTTCGTCATCGTCGACAACAGGCAGCTGGGCTGGCAACCCTCGGTGGACGAGGTGGCTGCCGTCTGCCACCGCCGCTTCGGTGTCGGCGCCGACGGCATGATGCTGCTCGACGCTGCTCCCGAAGGCTACGACTTCGAGATGCGCTACTACAACAGCGACGGTCGTCTTGGCTCGATGTGCGGCAACGGCGGTCGCTGCATTGCCGCCTTCGCCAGTCTGCTCGGCCTCGGCAACAAGATGCACTTCCTCGGCTACGACGGTCCGCACGACGCCCAGATACTGACGTGGGACGGCCATGTCGGCATCGTCAGACTGGGCATGCACAGTGTGCCGGCCGACGCTGTCAGCCGCTGCCTCGACGGCTGGTTTCTCGACACCGGCTCGCCGCACTATGTGCAGCGTGTCTGCGACCTCGAACACTTCGACGTGGTGGGCGAGGGACGCCGTCTGCGCCAGATGGAAGAGCTGTTTCCCGAAGGCACCAATGTCGACTTCGTCGAGGACCTCGCCGACGGCCGCCTTGCTGTGCGCACCTACGAACGCGGCGTCGAGGACGAGACGTGGGCTTGCGGCACCGGCGTCACCGCCTGCGCCATCGTCAGCGGCAACCACCGTCTGGTGACTCGCGGTGGCGACTTCCGCGTCGACTTCGACGCTACGGGACGCTCCTTCGACAACGTGACCCTCACCGGCCCCGTGGCCCTCAACTTCACAGGCCGCTGGACGTTGCACACCGACCATTAACCCCACACACAACCGACAATGGATCTGTTCTCAAGCATAGACATCGAGCCTGCACGGCAGCGCATGGAACAGCTCGCCGCCGAGCTGGACCGCCTCAACTACGAGTACTACATGAACGACCGCTCGCTGGTCAGCGACCAGGAGTTCGACGCTATGATGCGCGAGCTGCAGGACCTGGAACGCCAGTACCCCGGGCTGGCCAGCCCCCATTCGCCTACCAAGCGCGTCGGCGGCGAGGTGAACAAGAGCTTCCGCCAGGTGACGCACCGTTTCCCGATGCTCTCGCTGGGCAACACCTATTCTGTCGGCGAGATAGAGGAGTTCGAGGCGCGCACACGCCGTCTGCTCGACGGCACCCCTTTCAGCTACACCTGCGAGCTGAAGTACGACGGCGTGGCCATAGGGCTCACCTACCGCCACGGTCGTCTGGTGCAGGCTGTCACACGCGGCAACGGCACCGTCGGCGACGACATCACCACCAACGCCAAGACCATCGCCACCATACCGCTCGTGCTGCGCGGCGACTACCCCGACGACTTCGAGGCCCGCGGCGAGGTGGTGTACCCCTTCGAGGCCTTCGACGCCATGAACAGCCAGCGCGAGGCCGAGGGCGACGAGCCCTTCGCCAACCCGCGCAACGCCGCCAGCGGCAGCCTCAAGCTGCAGGACAGCGCCGAGTGCGCCAAGCGCAAGCTGCAGTTCTGCATGTACTTCATGATGGCCCCCGACGGCGTGCCTATCCCCGACACACACTACGGACGCCTGCAGTGGGCGCGCCAGATGGGCTTCAAGGTGCAGCCCTACATACAGGAATGCAAGGACATCGACGAGATAAAAGCTTTCATCGACCATTGGGACCGTGCCCGTTGGGACCTGCCGTTCGGCATCGACGGCATCGTCATCAAGGTGAACCAGACGCCGTTGTGGGACCGTCTGGGTCTCACCGCCAAGTCGCCCCGTTGGGCCATTGCCTACAAGTTCAAGGCCGAACGCGTCAGCACGCCGCTCGAAAGCATCAGCTATCAGGTGGGACGCACCGGCGTCGTCACCCCCGTGGCCAACCTGAAGCCCGTGTGGCTGGGCGGCACCACGGTGCGCCGCGCCACACTGGTCAATGCCGACTTCATCGAGAAGATGGGCATCTGCTGCGACGACCACCTGCTGGTCGAGAAGGGCGGCGAGATTATACCCAAGGTGGTCGGCGTGGACATGGAGCAGCGCCATGCCGGCGCCATGCCGATACAGTATGTCTCCCGTTGTCCCGAATGCGGCACGCCGCTGGTGCGCACCGAGGGCGAGGCAGGTCACTACTGCCCCAACAGCGACGGCTGCCATCCGCAGATAATAGGCCGCCTGGAGCATTTCGCCAGCCGCCGTGCCATGAATATCGAGAGCCTCGGCCCCGAGCGGCTGGAGCTGCTCTACTCCGCCGGATTGGTGCACAACGTGGCCGACCTCTACGACCTGCGTCGCGAACAGCTCGTCGGCCTCGGCGCCGACGCCACCATACAGGACCGTGGCGCCGACAACCTGCTGGCTGCCCTCGATGCGTCGAAGCAGGTGCCTTTCGAACGCGTCGTCTTCGCCCTCGGCATACGCTACGTGGGCGAGGTGGGCGCCAAGAAGCTGGCCCGCTACTTCCAGAACATCGATGCGCTGATGGCCGCCGACGAGGACGAGTTGGCCCAGGTGGAGGATGTCGGCGAGGTGACGGCACATGCCGTCCGCGACTGGTTCGCCGTGCCGCAACATCGCACCATAGTGGAACGTCTGCGCGCTGCCGGACTGCAGATGTGTGGCCGGTGGACAGAAGGCAGCGGCCGCCTGAAAGGCATGACGCTGGTGGTCAGCGGCGTGTTCGAACACTTCTCGCGCGACGAGATAAAGGCCGACATCGAGAGTCATGGCGGCAAGGTCAGCGGATCCATCAGCGGCAAGACCACCTACCTGCTCGCAGGCGACAAGATGGGACCCGAAAAACTGAAGAAAGCCGAGAAACTCGGTGTGAAGGTACTCACCGAGGCGGAATATCTACAAATGACGTCCGCACAATGAAACGTCTGGCGTTGGTCGTCACGATGGCTATTGCCACCGCTGCCGCCGCGCAGGGCGGATACTGGGAGGTGGGCCTCAACGGATGCTGGCAGACACCCAACGGGTTCAATATGCTGGAATATTCAGAGTGGGCGGGCGGCTTCGACGTGGCCTATGCCCGACGTATCGTCAGTAACGACTATGGAACCATGTGGCGCCGCTATCCTACGGTGGGCGTGAGGGCCTCGTTGGAATATGTCCCCCACGGCATCAGCGGAAGCCGCCTCGGCGTGGTGGGGCTGTTGCGGGCACCGCTGTGGGGGCGGCTCGACTACAGCCTTGCGGCCGGCATATCGGCGTTCTCTCGTTCGCGATTTATCACCCACGACACCTCCAACATCTTCGTCAGCTCGCTGCTCTGCTGTCTGGTGGATGTCGGCGTGGTATACAATGTCAGCAACAGCTTTGCCCTCACAGCCTCGTTTCTGCACTCGAGCAACGGCAACATGGTGCGTCCAAACAAGGGGCTTAATTTCTTGCAGCTGGGCGTCGCCTACAGGCTGGGTGTGCCCGACGAGGAACCCGACTGGCGTCATGCACGCCAGTCGATAGACACTGTGCCGCCATACTGTCGCCACGAGCTGGGCTTCACCCTCTCGCCGGGCTTCTCGACGTCGCGCCACACGAGGCAGGAGGGGCTCTATTTCGACTACGACATCTCTCTCAACTACCGCTATTATCACAACCCCCTCATCTCCACAGGCCTCACTGTCGACCTTTGGTTCAACGGCAGCCACTGGACAAGGTTTGTGTGGTACGACGAGCCGTATTATGTGCCTGTTTATGTCAGCGCCATGCTGACAATCGAGGGCCATTGGGGTCCCGTCAGCATCGGCGGCGGCGTGGGCTCGACGCTGCTAGCATCGTCAATGGTGGACATGCCGCTCTACGAGAGGCTGGGCGTCTACTACAACTGGGGCAACAATCTTGTGGGGGTGGCCATCAACGCACACGGCGTCAAGGCCGAGTTTATCGAGTGGAGCTACGGCCGACGGTTCGGAATACGATAATCGTCGTCAGGCAGCCTCCGAGAAGCTTATATCAGTGCCCGCAGGGCCAGCTCGTAGCCCTTCAGGCCCAGTCCGCACACCATGCCGCGACAGGCGCTGGTGACGAGCGAGTGGTGGCGGTACTCCTCGCGGGCAAAGATGTTGCTCATGTGCACCTCGACCTTGGGGGCCGGCACGGCCAGCAGCGCGTCGCGCAGCGCCACGCTGGTGTGGCTGTAGCCTCCCAGGTTGACGACGAGGCCGTCGCAGGCATAGCCCGCCTGCTGTATGCGGTCGACGAGCTCGCCCTCCACGTTGCTCTGGTAGTGGCTTATCTCCACGTCGGGGAAGAGGGCGCGCAGCTGCTCCAGATACTGCGCCATGGTGGTAGTGCCGTACACCTCCGGCTCGCGGATACCCGTCAGGTTGAGGTTTGGCCCGTTGATGATCTCGATATGTTTCATTGGCGTTAATATTCCACTATCAGGGTGCCGCTGACGGCCCAGTGGCTGAACATGCCCTCGACGGGCTTGCCCTGCGGTATGGCCACGGTGAGGGTGTGCTCCTTGCCGTCGGCCCAGGGCGAGAGGTCGAAGTAGACGGGCTGCGTGGCCGTGCCGGGGCACCAGCCGCTGCGCGAGAAGTCGCTGCTGCTGAGGCCGTTCCAGAAGTTGCCGCTGACGGGGTTCAGGTCGCGGTAGCAGCCGCAGTCCTGCCGCCAGGGGGTGTGGGTGAAGGCCACCTTGCCGTCGATGAGGATGGTGTTCTGCTTGGGCACGAACTCGTCGCCCTCGCCCCAGCCGCCGTGGCCGGTGCTGATGTAGCGCAGGCGGGCTGACGTCATAGCAGCGCCCAACGTGTCATATATCCGGAACTTCACCGTCAGCGAGTCGGTGCCGAACAGCTTGCCGTAGTTCTGCCCCGCCATCTCCAGCACGTTGCAGGTGTTGAAGAGAGGTTTTACCAAGCCAGTCCATTCTTCTTCATCCTCCAGTTGGGTATAGTCGTTGGGGTACGACTTGATGTCGACGGTGATGATGTGGCCGCCGCCGTCGTAGTTGCCTATCCAGGCTCCTATGACCACGTCGCCACCGAAGTGATACAGGTCGGTGATTTCCTGCCGGTAGTAGGCCTCGTTGCGCCAGTCGATGCCGTAGTCTTTCATGCGCTCGTTGAACTTGCCCACGCCGAATGGGGTGAAGAAGCGCACCAGCTCCAGCGGCGCGTCGTAGCCTGTCTGCGAGATCATGCCCTGGTAGCGCTCGCCGTCTTTGCCTACGAAGGTGGGCAGCGAGTCGGGGTGCTGGTTGATGCCGTCGAAGAAGTTGTGCGGCACCCAGCCGTTGGTCTGCAACACGAAGATGCTTCCTGTGCGGTCGTAGGCGTCGCCGTTGCTCTGCTGGTGCACCTCGATGAAGTGCTGGTAGTGGCTGGTGAGCCACGGCAGGCTGACACGCTTCAATATCAGCGTGCCGCCGGCGAAGTGCAGCACCGTGTCGCGCGGTATGTAATTCGTCCAGGGCTTTTTCAGGTTATCGCAATCCACATGGTCGTTCTCTTTGCCCCAGCATATCTGCTCGTGGTCGAAGATGCGGGTGGTGACGACGAGGCGTTCCTTCATGATGCGGTCCAGCTCGCGCGGCGAGACGCGGCGGTGGGGGGCGTTATTCTCTTTAACCTCTAACCTATAACCTCTAACCTTCTCCGCTTTGGCCAGCACCAGCCGCCTCTGCCCGTTGCGGGTGAACGAGCGCAGCACCCCCTTGTTCAGTCCGTAGTAGGGTAGGGGGTTGACGCTGACCGGTGCCCGCTCGTCCATCTCGAACTCCAGCGTGTTGCTGTTGATGGAAGTAATCCACCTGTCGCCGTCATGTTTCCACTCCATGTCGCTGCGCGAGAAGCCGGTGCGGTAGTAAAACACGCTGTCGGCGTAGGCAGCGGTGACAGTGATGCTGTCTTGTGCATAGTCCACCGTGGTGACGGTCTGGGCGTAGCCGGGTATCAGCGTGCCCTTGGGCTGCGGGGCGACGATGGTGACGACGTCGCCGTCGCGGCGCACGGTGATGATGGACGTGTCGTTCTGCTCGCCGTACTCAATCTGCCAGTAGGTGAACTCGTTGGCCCCCTTCGGTATCTTTACATGCTGCGCCGTCGCCGCCATCATCGGCAACATCGCCATCAGGATTATTGCTGGGTGTTTCATGGTTGTTTAGTGACTTCCTGTTGGGTCTCCGGAATTGATGTTTCCACTGCTGGGTGGAATGGTTAGATTTGTGGCATCATAGACTATTCCACTATATAGACCTGATCTTTTACCATAGCCATATAGTGTGCCAACGTATAGTGTCTCTGTTCCGTTTGTGTTTACTGAGATATTGCCTGAAATTGTACAATCTCTTCCGCTTATGTTTGATGTGCTTTTGTTCAAATTTCCGACAAGACCTCCGCAATATATGTTGCCTGTATTTGTTGTGGCATCTATTGTGTCAGTGCATGTTACTGAACTAACAGAATGTGCCTTTGCTCTGCCGTCCCCTATCAACCCTCCGGCATATATATTGTTCGTTGAGTTTAATGCTACGTTGTTATGTGCGGAGCAGGAGTTGCAGGAAACATTGTTATCCGTTCGTCCGACATGGCCTCCAAAATACAATGTTCCAGCTGAGGCTAGCGAGCATCTGGTGGTGGATGTACAATTGTTTATGGTTGGGTCACCTGCGACATATGCAGCTATTCCTCCGTAATATATCGTGCTGGCAGATGTGGTTTGTATGGATTTTACCGATGTCTCGCAGTGGGATAGGGTGCATGCGACACTTATCCGACTTATCAATGGACTTATGTATCTGGTTGTTTCGGTTCCAAGACTCTCGAGCCTCATATTGGTTAGTCTAATGTTCGCGATAGGAGTTCCGCTTGTCCTGATGGTGTCGAACAGTGCACAACATGCCGAGGTGCTTCTGATTGTCAGGTTGTCGACGGTGTGCCCGTTGCCGTTGAACGACGAGCCGGTGAAACCTGAGATGGGCGCTATCTCGATTTGCGACATGTCGATGTCGGCGTCGATAGAGTAAGAGAGTGTTGAATATCTAATGCCCTCCGTCACCCAGCCATTGTTTATTGCAGTCTGCATCAGCATGAAGTCCAAGGCGGTGCTGATGTGCATGGTCCTGCCTGCGCCGTTTCCTGTCACACGAAATAGAGCATAATTGGTTATGCTGTTGTCCACCACCATGTAGGAATATCCCAAGGCGTTGCGGGGCAGTGGGTGGCCGCTTTGTTGTGTGTTGCTGACGGTGTAGCGGTTGCCGTCGATGTGCGAGCTGACCGTCACGGTGAAGATGTTGTCGCTGCCGACAGGTGCCACGGGCACCATGACGGACAGCGTGTCGCCTGCGGCGAGCGTGGTAGCCTGCCGGTCGAAATAGACGGTAACACTGTCGCTGCCGGCCGTCGGCGTCTGCGTGGTGTCGCCGAACGAAATGGTACGTGTGCCACACAACGCATATCTGCCGCTGCTCACCGTCACACGGTCCACCGTGACGGCTTCGCTCTTGCGGTTGACATATTTCACCACGAGGGCCCCTGTCAGGTGGTAGAAGAAAAGACTGGTGCCGTTCGTCGTGGCTATCATCGGCAGGTCTAGCTGTTGCCGTCCGCCGGCGTCGGTGGTGTAGTGGTACTCCGACGGCAGCGTCACACTGGTGCTGCTGGTGACGATCGACGCGGGGAACAGGGCGTTGTAGCTCTCGGCATGCGGCACAAGCGTCCGGGCCCTGTCGTCGTCGACGCTTACGGCGTATGTCGCGCCGTTGACCCACAGCGTGTCGCCCTCGCTCCACTCGGCGACAATGCCGTCGATGGACATCTTCGTATTGTCGCCAAGTCTCTCGTGGGCAAGACGCAACATGGTGTCGCCCTCGTCGTGGCCACAGGCCGCTACGGTCAGCACCAGCGCTGCCGCGACTATCGATACTGGTCTTTTTTTCATGGGGCAACCTCTATCAGATAAACGCAAAAAGCCGACTGTCGTGTTGCGACAATCGGCTCGAGCTTTTCCAGCCGGCAAGGTTACATAGCATTGACCTTGCGCATCAGCTTCGACTTGAGGTTCGAAGCCTTGTTTTTGTGGATGACAGAACGCTTGGCCAGCTTGTCGATGATGGAGACCATCTTGGGCAGACGCTCGGTGGCGACGGCCTTGTCCTCCAGGGCGCGGAAGTCGCGCAGGGCGTTACGCATGGTCTTGGCGTAGTATCTGTTCTCTACTCTTCTTTTTTCGCTCGAGCGAATTCTTTTCTTTGCAGACTTGTGGTGTGCCATTGGTTGTTTGTTCTTTTTCTTTCTTGTTCTTTGTTTGGTCTCTGTACCGCGTGCGGGATTCGAACCCGCGATTTTAAGAATGAAAATCTTACGTCCTAGGCCGACTAGACGAACGCGGCAACACTTGCGTACTAACGGTACGCTCCATTCAAAACGGCTGCAAAAGTACAAACATTTTCCGACATGGCAAAATTTTTTTCACCGCCGTCGGTTGATATCTTTTTGCCTTTATTCTGTATCTGCCTGAAAACGAAAGCCTAGACGCTTGCCGGTGACGAGATTTTTTTTGTCGAAATTGGTCCGCATCTCACCCACCGAGACGAGCTTCACTTCGTCGTACGGAGGGGTCAAAAGATCAAAATTGGTGGTGTACTCGATGGCCGACTCGATGATTCCTTGCACGCTATCGCTGTTAATCACTGATGTGTTGAAGTTTGTGTACAGCATGCCCAGCTCGCGCTTGCCTTCGATGAAGTAGTGCTTCTCGAAGTTTACAAACACGCGTCCAATCATATACCCCAGGTCGTTGTCGCGCTGGTAGGCGAACGAGTCGGCCAGGAAGTTGTAGATGTGTATCACGCCGCAGTACGAGCGTCGCTGGTCTTCGCGCACATAGGGCGTCTTCATCACCTGGTGGTCGCGCGAGAACTCGAACACGTTGGTGTGCATCATGAACAGCAGTATGTCGCCGGCAAACTTCACCTCGAACTCGAAGTCGCCGCGGTCGGTGAACTCGAAGGCCACCTCTTTGCCCTCTTCGCGGCATCTCTGGCGGAAGAGCTCGATGAGCTGCCTTGTGTTGTCGCGGAAGAGGCCGAAGGCCTCGCGCGTGGCTTGGTAGACATCCTGTTTCAGCTCGCTTTTGTTGAAAACAAGCTCTTTGAGCGATTCTTTCAGTTCCATTGTGCTATGTTTGTTTTGTCTGTTTTTCTTGATGAGACTTCTATAAATTCATGTTTTCTCCTGCTTTCTTTGTTCTCCTGCTTTCTTTGTTCTCCTGCTTTATATGTTCTCCTGCTCGCACTGGCGTGCTTGCGAAATCTCGTAAATCTTGTAAATTTGCTTGCGCATCACCGCGAAGCGGAAAGGATTTACGAGATTTACAAGATTTCTGCCCGTAGGGCAAGGCGAATATGTTTGGGTTTTCATGTCGGTATATCTTTCTTTGTTCTCCTGTTCGCACTGCGTGCTTGCGAAATCTCGTAAATCTTGTAAATTATGGCGCTGCGCGGATGCATTACCGCCGCAGGCGGAATAAATCTATAAGATTTACTAGATCTCTGCCCGCAGGGCAAGGAGTATATGGTTGATTATTCATGTCGGTATATCTTTTGTTGTTCTCCTGCTCGCACTGCGTGCTTGCGAAATCTCGTAAATCTTGTAAATTATGGCGCTGCGCGGATGCATTACCGCCGCAGGCGGAATAAATCTATAAGATTTACTAGATCTCTGCCCGCAGGGCAAGGCTAATATGTTTGATTATTCATGTCGGTATATCTTT
>ERZ842401.6768-NODE-6768-length-12087-cov-4.298537_pt1 | contig 12087 bp, 10 predicted proteins | sample MGYA00521270_ERZ842401 | MGnify/ENA primary metagenome ERZ842401 (study PRJEB31892, sample SAMEA3878208) | bioreactor metagenome | biome: Moose rumen | place: Sweden | collected 2011-10 | study: EMG produced TPA metagenomics assembly of the PRJEB12797 data set... | reverse complement strand
GTTTATCACAAATCGATGATAATATGGCCTTTGCGGGTCACTTTTGATGGAATAACTTCACCTGGGCAGAATGATCCTTAGATGGCCTCATAGCCACCCACAAACCATTTCGACACCAATCTTTTGAAATGTTACAAAAAGCGAACGGGGAGGGATTCGAACCCTCGGCTTGCAGCTTAGGAGGCTGCCGCCATATCCAGGCTAGGCCACCCGTCCGTTAATTGCCACTATATAGGAAACAGATAAAAGCATTTTGGTATCCCTCCAAAGCCAGTTTCTGTGGGATGGGATCCCCGGTCTCCCGGGGATGGGTGATGCACTCCGATCATCCGACCGGTAAGCCGTTTCAGAATCGTTCGCTCAGAGAGCAATATGGATATCCCCCTAGATATACAAATACAATTTTTTTGTAATCTTTGTAATAAATGTAAATTTCATTATCATTGTTATTAAATACTAGAAACCCATTCTGGAATATGGGGATGCGCTCTGCAGTCTGGTCGGAAGAAGAGGATAATGATCGCCTGTGTCACCTTTGAAACAACGAAGGTCACAAATCCGGTGTTATTCTACGAAATAAATCGGGCCCACATCATTCACTATGTGAGGGATCCGGCCAGCCAGGGCAGCAGTGTATACCAGGAGTTTTACGACCGTGTGAAGGAAATCATCGAGGAACAGTCTCCTCGCCCGGTCGACATCGTAGAGCACAACGAGAAGATCACAGACTTCTCCGTGATGCTCAGGGTAGTTCTGGAAATCATCCAGTCCGAACACGCCCATTCCGAGGAGTCGGGAGAGCAGTGCGAGATCTATGTGAACATCTCATCCGGAGGACCGGACTACGCTGCCGCAGCGGCGATAGCTTCCATGATGGTCCCCGGGACCATCCCATTCTCCGTTGGTACGAAGGAATACACTGTCGATGCCGAAGGCATCAGGAAAAACTACTTCATAGGAGACAAGCCCGTCGGACTCACCAAATCCACTTATGACCCGAGACAGCTTCCAAGCTATTCCATCCAGATTCCTGAGGAGCGTCTCGTTCGCGGATTGAGGTTGTTGGACGAGCGCAACAGGAATAGACTATCCGTCACCAGCGGTAAGATGATCGCTGTGCTGAAGGAGAACGGCATATGGTATAGGGACACCGAGAAGGGAGACCCCAACCGTAAGTCCTCCCAGCGTCAGACGGAAGCAGTCTACTACCAGAGGGACTTCATCGGCAAATGGCTAAGCAAGGGCTGGATCGAGAAGGATGACCTCAACTCCAGATATGTCCTCACAAATGAAGGCCGGAATATCATTTCGACCTTTTACACCGGCTGATACGGTCGGCCGGTGCCCATCTTCTCCTCTTTTTCTCACATTCTTTAGAAGTTATTTCTGCACACTCTGGCCATCGTCTGCACAATAACAAGAATTACAAACATAACAAACATTACAATTTGATGTTATTATACCCCAACTGCCATATTAGTATCGCAGCCCCCAAGACTGCAGGTGAACAAACATGGCAAACTACAAGCAGACCCTCCTGTCCCCTCTTCCGGTGAGCAGGATCAGGGAACAGAACTACATGAAGTACGACAAGTACGGCTGCCGCATTGACCGCAGCAGGAACAACGAGATGAACACCATACTGGCGTTCTTCGACTGATGATGGATGGATCAAACTTGTTAGAATATTACCCGAAAGGGTGGTAAAGAGTTTTGGGGGAGTTGGGGTAAAAACCCCAACATCACTCTTTCTTGTCTTCCTTCTTTCCGGAATCCCAGATCTGTACGAAGTCGACACGCTCGACACCAAAGGCTGCCCTAAGGTCTGCGACAATCTTGTACTTGGCGATTGCCCAGTTCTGGTCGAACTTGCATGTCTCGGCCTCTGTAACGATGACTTTCTTGTCCTCGATCGCGACGTCGAATCCCTCGGAAGTTCCGGAGGTGAGCTCAATGATAGCCAGTGCTTTTGCCTTGTCCTCAGTTATCTCCTCAGTTACAGTGAAGGTGTACTTGAGGTCGTGGCCGGCGAGCTGGTTGTTGAAGTCGACTTTGACACGTCCGGCTGCAACGGACATAATGACACCAGTCCTGTTTCCGAGCGAAACAGACATTCCGGGGTAGGGGTTAATCTCCTGCTTGTAGAATTCCTTGATGGGGTGGAGCTCGATGAGCTTGGGGTTCCTTGCTCCGGCTGCCTTCTCGCAGGGGATTGTGACAGTTGTCTCCTTTCCGATCTCTGCTGCCTCGATGGCTGCCTCGAGGTCGGGGAAGAGTGTCTTGGATCCGAAGAGGTATGCCATGGGTGCGTAGGTGATCTTCTCGTTGAAGATGCCTGCCTCCTTGGCTGCATCTGCGTCTGTTGTGTCGTACAGTCTCTCGTCTGCATCGGCGAGGTATGCCTTGTAAGTAAGGCGAACGAGCTTCTTTGCGTCTGCCATGATATTCACCGTGAATGGTAATTAACTGATGCGCCGATAGCATTACCTATTAAATAGGTATCGTTTTCAGATCAGGGTTCACAATACGCGTCTTTTTACAACTGGCATGATCAATCGCATCATACGCATTTGCGATACTGGCACACGGATTGCATCATCATCGTGCCGTTAACGGACCATCCTTAGGTGCCTGATTAGAAACTATCCGTAGTCGACGATATCGACTATGATGTCTTGCTCGGAACAAGTAGCAAAAAACCGACTGAATCGGATTTTAATTAACGCTTTCACAAAACGAAACGCTATACTAACTGCAATAATCGACCTCGTTTTCTTCACCATCTTGTTAATTCGGTATCAGGACAGCATTTTTCGACGCTGATCTACCGAGCGATTTCAGTAAGATTTCCATTCTCAAAGAAGTCATTTCGATTCCATTTATAAGCAGGCCGTTGTTAACAGTGTTGTTTCATTTATAAGTATAGCGTTTTAAATGAGGTTTTAAATATATAATAACGCTATACTATATTTGAAGAAAATGGCCGTGCCAGAAGAGATAAGGAAGGTCCCTAGACCAAAGAACACGATAGTAGTCGCCTACGGCAGGAATAAGGACAAATATGCTGTAAAGAGCCGCATAGGTTGCAAGAGCGTCAATGGGAGAAAGATCCCCATCGACGGCCCGACGATAGGCCACATCATAGATGGGGCCTATGTCGCAAACTTGGATCTGCCAGGCATGAAGCACAGCGATTGCGATTATCGCAGGTGGGCCGATGTGCAGCTCTGCTGCAATCTTTCACAGGATATCTTGAAGGACCTAAGGCAGTTCTATGATGAGAAAGAAGCTATGCGTACCTACGCCATCGCCGTCCTCAGGTCAGTAGAACCGGACATTAATGATTATGAACTGGATGAGACCTATCAGGACACATGGCTCTCCGTCAGGTATCCTGGCATCGGTCTTTCCAGGAACACCGTCAGCGAGCACATCTCTCAGCTGGGAAGGACATGCTCCAGGATATCGAAGTTCATGGTGATGAGGGCCGGTCGTGTCAATGCCGACCACCACGTCGTGGTGGACGGCACTCTCAAATCCGACGAGAGCACAGTGAACACATTCTCTGATTTCTCACGCAAGGCGCTGAAGAAAGGGACCAGGGACATCTCGGTGATCTACGCTTACGATGTGGAAACAGGCGAGCCCATATGCAGCAAGGCCTATCCTGGAAATACAATAGATATAGCGGCGTTGGGGGACTTCATCAGCACGAACAATGTGGATAAGGGAATCATAGTCGCAGACAAGGGATTTAGCTACCGGGCGGCGAAGAAATCGTTCGACGACCGTCCGGACCTTCATTTCCTCATCCCTCTGAAGAGGGATTCGAAGATCATACGGGAATTCAAAATGTACGAATACAACGCGTCGGTCCCGGGATATGATGGGCTGGCATGCAGGAAAGAACGCATGTTCGACGGAAAGTTCCTCTATTCCTTCAGGGACCCGTACAGGGCGATGGAGGAAGAAAGGACTTGGATGGCCGGCAAGAGTGACATCGATCCAAGGGAGTTGAGCGAACTCCGCAAGGAGTTCGGCTCCATCGTCTTCATGTCAGATGTAGATATGGAATCGGCCATCGCATACAAAGCGTATGATGAGAGGTGGGCGATCGAGGTGATGTTCATGTTCTACAAGGACATCCTGAAGTTCGATCAGACACGGGTACACGAGGATTGGTCGGTAATAGGTACCGAGTTCATCAATTTCCTATCCGTCATAATGACGTACAAGATGAGGAAGGCCTTCGAGAAGGTACCTGAACTGAGCGGTGTCCCATACAATCACGTCCTAAAGAAGCTCCGCAGGGCATCCATGATGATGGATGCCAGCGGGAATTGGATGATACGCAAGATCACCGACTCCGACCGCAATATCCTGATTAATCTCGGGCTTCTGCCGCGTATAATCGATGTAAAGAATCCAAGAGGGAGGCCTAAGAAGGAACATTCCGAATCTAAGACTAAAAGACCGAGGGGACGTCCACGGAAAGACTCTTCATCTGAAGGAGAGGTTTAAAAGTATAGCGTTTCGTTTTGTGAAAGCGTTATTTAATAGGTCCTCGGATTTCGCGCGGATTTATGCACAATTCAGAGGATGCATTCAAACCGAACGTCCTGACCTTGATGACGATCCTGTTGTCATCCATGGTCATATTGATGGGTGCCGCGGCCGTGGCCCCAGCATTGAACTACATTGGTCAGGAGTTCGACATAGAGGACGGTTCAATGACCGCCCTGGTCATTGCTTTGCCGGCATTGTCCGTCGCAATATTCGGATTTCTCATGGGATATCTGGCCGACCGTTTCGGTAAGGCAAGGACACTGTTCGTGTCGCTCATCATATTCACCGTCATGGGAGTACTCCCGTTCTTCCTTCACGATTTCACACTGATCCTGGTATGCCGTTTCCTATTAGGTATCGGTCTGACCGGAATATCCTCCACCAGTACCGCTCTGATCGGAGAGTACTGGACTGGGATGGAGCGCGTGAAGGTCATCGGCTATCAGTCCGCGGCCATAGGTGTCGGAACACTTGTCCTCGAGACAATCGGAGGAGGTCTGGCTGATGTCGGTTGGAACTACCCATTCCTCATCTACCTGATAGGTGCCGTCATCATCATTATGGCGATCTTCTCAGTAAGGGAACCTCAGGTCAATGGGAACACTTTGGAGAACTCTGCAGAACCCGAGATACCCAACAGGTCGCGCAAGATCATGTTCTGCTACATCGCCGTGTTCGCGGAGATGTTCCTCATGTTCTCCATGCCTACGAACTTCTCCTACTACATCCCCCAGATATCCGACGACCTTGCAGATATGGTCGGACTGTGGGCCGGAATCCTCCTCGGAGTGATGGGTATATCCCAGGCCGCATTCAGTATGCTCTACAGCCGTTCCGCCACGAAGCTGAGCGAGAGCATGGCATATGCCTACGCTTTCCTCATGATGTTCGCCGGAATGATCCTGATGTACGTCCCCGAATACCTGGACAGCTCTCTGGCGATAATCATAGTCCTGTTCATCAGCATGATCCTGGTAGGATGCAGCCTAGGTCTGCTCATGCCCACTGTGATCGGTGGCCTCTCCAGGCTCTCGACCGCCAGGACATCCGGCAAGGTGATGGGAGGATACGCGGTCGCTCTGAACATATCAACATTCCTGGCGGGGATACTGGTCCCGCTGATCTATGTCGCGCTCGGATCCAGATACACCAACGTGTTCGCACTGCTCGGTATCGTATCCCTGCTGCTGTTCGTCATCCTCCTGGTCAGAGGATTCTCGGTCAACAGGAAGAAGAGGGAAGGGGAGCCGGTCACCATCAGCACCAATGTGGTGGCTGCGGACAAACCCATGTCCACTGACTTCAGCATGTACTCCAACATCCTCGTCCCTACGGACGGTTCGGAGAACAGCAAATTCGCTGTCAACAACGCCATAAACATTGCGAAGAAGAACAGATCATCCATCACCGCGATATTCGTCGTGGATGTGGAGAGGTACGCAGGTATCAGCGACGGTATCTTCGTGGCGGATAAGATGAGGGAGGCCGGAGTAGAGACATCCAAGGCCGCTCTGGACTATGTGGTGGATCTTGCCAAAGAGAACGGTATCGATATCGTCACCAAGGTAGTCTTCGGACGCCCTGCGGAGGAGATCATCAACGAATCCAAGAATGCCGATCTCGTCGTGTGCGGATCGCTCGGACGTACCAACCTCAACAGGGCCCTGATGGGTTCGGTGGCTGAGACGGTCGTCAGGATGGCGTACTGTCCCGTGCTCGTGTGCCGTAAGACGGCAGCTTGAAAACAATTTGGACAGGTACTGCAGCGGACAGTCCGCTGCATGTACCTTCCATATTATCCTTGAGAATTCAATCTTCCGATATGTTATGATCCTTCTCGTCCTTGGGAATGCTGGTTATCCTCTGGGCAGGTGCCATACCCGTATCAATGTCGTCAGAATGGTAGATGACGTACGGGTGCTCGTCCACGTCTATGATGTCGGAGGTCACGCCGTAGACGTCCTTGATGGTCTCCGCGTTCAGCACCTCCTCGACCGGTCCGTCTGAATGGACCCTTCCCTGGCAGAACATGATCACACGATCCGAGAACTTGGCGGCGACGTTGAGGTCGTGACATATGACGAGGACGGTCATGTTCCTCTCATGGGCCAGATCGTGCAGTAGCTTCATGGTGTACAGCTGATGATAGATGTCCAGGTTGGATGTGGGCTCGTCGAGCATGAGGAGCTCGGGCATCTGGGCGAGGCCTCTCGCGATCATGACCCTCTGGTGCTGTCCGGCTGAAAGTTCATTGAAGTTCCTCATGGCGAACTGTCCCATGTGCATCTTCTGAAGACTGTCCGTGGCTATCTCCAGGTCCTCCTGGGTCACGGTGTATCCGGAATGAGGATACCTTCCCATCAGAACAGTATCCATGACGGTCATCGCGAACGTCTCTCCGGACGTCTGAGGAACGTATGCGACCTTCTTGGCGATGTCCTTGAAGGTCATCTCCATGACATCCTTCCCATCCAGCAGGACACGTCCCGAAGTGGGCTCGAGGATCTTGTTGATGGTATACATGAATGTTGATTTACCAACACCGTTCGGTCCCAGGATGCTTATTAGACCGGGCTGGTCTATGGTGAGGTTGATGTGTTCCCAGATGAGATTGTCACCGTATGAAACTCCCAGATCCTGGGCCTCGATCCTCAACGACATCACCACACCTCCTTCTTCTGTCTGAGCAGGAGGATCATGAACACAGGTCCTCCGATGATCGATGTGATGATTCCTATGGGCAGGGTTGGCAGGACCAGCTGGACAACACAATCCGCCAGTAGCATCAATCCCGCACCCATGAGTCCGGCCGCCGGGATCAGGATCTTGTTGTCCGATCCGACGAAGATACGTGCGATATGGGGTCCGACCAGTCCGATGAATCCGATGACTCCGGTGAACGAGACTATACCGGCCGCGACCAGTGAAACGGTAACAAGCGTGATGATACGTGACCTGTTGACGTTGATACCGATGCTCTTCGAATAGGCATCACCAGCATTCATCGTGTTGAGGATCCTCGCCATGTACATCAGAACTATTCCTCCGAGCAGTGTCATAAGGAAGATGTACGGTATCGACTCCCAGCTTGCGGAATTCAGAGAACCGATGGTCCAGGCCACCACACTTGCCGCTGCATCGGGATCGGCGACCAGCATGAGATACGACTGTATCGCGTTGAAGATGTACATCAGGGAGATACCCGAAAGGATGATCATCGCCGGGGACGGCTTCTTGTAAACGGAAATGAGAATGATAAAAGCTGCAGGGAGCAGTGCGAAGACGAATGCGTTGATGACAGTCCCGAAGCTGCCGCTTATGAGGGTCACACCGAGTGTGATTGCTATGGTGGCACCCAGTGCCGCTCCGGAGGATATTCCCGTTGTGTACGGATCTGCAAGGGGATTCTTCATCATGCTCTGCATCGCGGCACCTGCCATCGCCAGTCCCATTCCTGCGAGGAGACCCATGATGACACGGGGCATCCTCAATTCCCACACGACGCTCATGTCCGTGGACATGACCTGGTCCCAATCCAGGATCCTGTCTATGATCGCCTTGTATACGTCGACGAAGCTCAGGCTGTACGCTCCAAGACCGATGTCTATGCCGAACGTTATCGCACATAGAATCGCGACCACCAGCAGCATCATGAACTTGGCGTACTTGTACGCACCGTACTGTCTGATGATTTCCTGGTTGGAAATGTTGCCGTCCGCTCCGACCTTCGCTACCTTCGATGTCTGTTCCGACAGACGTAGCTTGGTACGCAGGTTGGCCATCTTGGTTCTGTACTTTATCTTGACCATCCGATCCCCTCATCCTTTCAGATTGCCTGTTATGACATATTCGTCGTTCTCGGCGACGAAGCGCAGTACCCTGCAGAGGTCGCCGGTGTAGATCGTATAATCGGTATCGTTCTCCGAATGCGTCCATACCGATGTCAGGACGTCGCCTATCTGCTCCGTCCCCTTGTATTCGTACATTTTACTGGCAGGCCTGTCGTCCTTGCCGAACATTATTCCGAAGCGGATGTCCTTGCTCCCGCCCGCTGATATCAATGTGGTCTTCGCCTGATACAGGCGGTAATCCCCGCCCTCAGGGACGAACTCTATGGCGCAATCCCCTGTGCATTCCTCGCCATGAAGTGTGCCTGTGACGGAAAGCATCTGATCCTCCTCGTGTGGATCCGGATGCGTGGTGGACATACCGTAATAGAGGGCGAACATCACCATGGAACCTGCGATGAGCACGACGCACATCAGTATCGCGCTTCCCTTGGATCCAAGTGATTCGTCCCCCATGATATCACGCCGTGAGTCTGGGCCAGTAGAGTGAATCCTCTATGTCCCCGTAATTGTAGAAGTATTCGCCTCTCGATCCGTCCTCGTCGTAGATGCCCATCCATTCAAGACTCTCGTTGACGATCTTCTTCACATCGAACTCCGTCCATCCGTAGAGCGTGTTGGCGAGACCTGCTATGTATGCAAGCTCGTGGGGCCCTGTGGCGTAGATCCATCCGAAGGTCTGTAGTGTCACCGCATCCTTTCCGCAGTACTTGTCCAGATATTCCTTGGTCTGATCGTAGATGACATCCGCAGTCGGTCTGCTGGAGTTTATCGGACCCACGTTGTACGGTCCGGAGAAGGTACCGATGAAGAAATCGAAATGATATAGCCTGTAAATCTCCGCAAGAGTCTCCTTGTTCACCGAGACGGACCAGCTGGTAGCAGGTGCTCCGATGCTCTCGAGGTACTCGTGGGTGACGTCAATGACACCCATCTTCTTGAGGCTCTGATATTCTCCAGAAGTGATGCCTAGCATATCGAACGTATCCATCGATACGTTGTCGGTATCGCTCAGCACAGCGATCACGGCGGCGACCCTCTCCTCTTCGGTGAGCTTCGCTACCTTGTCCATGATCGCGTTGTAGTAACTGTCATGCCATTCCACCCAGTCGGCCGCCCTGTCGTATTTGTGGAACAGATAACCGAGGGTGAGCATACCGTTGCAGACAGCTCCCCTCTCCCAGGACTGTATACGGATCAGCTGGACAGTGCTGTTGTCGAGTTGCTTCTCCAGATATGCCGTGTTCCTTGCGTACCTAGAGTTCATCACTGCCGTGAGATAACCGTCTCCGTACTCCTTGGCGACCTGCAGGTACTGTTCCGCGCTGATCTGCCTGTAGGATCCGGTGCTGCCGAGATCGCTGTAGTCGAGCGCTCCCGCGAACTCCTTCCAATAGGTTCCGTTGTCGGGGGATCTGCTCACATCCGAGTTGGCGCACCTGTCGTCCAATGCTATGATGGAATCGATGTCCAGGATCATAAGCATCTGGAGGGTCTGTGTGAGAATGTTAGAAGTGTGGAGCGGCCAGTCCATATGGTATTTGGATACCACGAAATCGCAGTCCACATAGTAGGCCACGTCGTTGTAGCTGTATTGACCGTCGGCATCCTTGGCGATCATTCTCTCCAGAAGCTCGACATCATCGGAATCGATGAGTCCGTCGTAATTGGCGTCGCACATGAAGTTGGCGACATAATCGTATTCCTCCAATCCGGCGATATGTTTGACAATCTCAAGATCGTCCTCGCCAAGATCATCGTCAAGGTCGGCGTTGCCCAGGATAAGCAGACGTGCGGGGTATCCCTGATCCCCATCCTTGTACATCGCGTTCAGTGAATCTGCGAGATAATCCTTGTTACTTTTCTCGTGACTCTCACCGTCAAACGATATGTACACCGCTGTCGCTATAATGACTACGACCAACGCTAAAACGACAGCTGCTTTCCTATCCACAGATTCCACTTGGATGTATAACCCGAACAATACTGGGTCTGTCGATATTTAATGATACCGAAAAGTTAGGAGAAATTATACCATCCTTTAGAATTGGACGGACCCAGAGAGATGCCTATGGACACTATCCAGTGGAAACGCATATAAATGAGTGGCTTATACCATGCCTTACTACCTGCCGCCTTTGCATAGCCCGGTAGTGCGGCTGACTTGTAATCAGCAGGTCGGGGATTCGAATTCCTCAAGTGGCTCCATTCCTCTCATATAAATGGTGTTTAAATACTATTCAAATACTTTTGATTATAGCAGCCGTTATGGTTCCTTGGCCCGATTCGTAGATTTTTACAAATTATTTACAGCGTCGAATGGCCCGCCCTCGTTTCGGCCTGGGGCTTCCGCACTCTGAGCAGAACCTCCCCTTGTTCCTGTCCCCGCAGCACTCGCATACCCATTCCCCCTCCGAAAGCGGGGCCCCGTCCGAGGATTCGGCATCATCGTGGCGCTCCTTTCCGGCAGGCGCCCCCATGCCCGGGAATCCCGGAAACGCGCCTGGGCCCATCATCATGGAGCTCCGGCTTTCGTAGCTCATCGCCACGTCGCGGCATGGCATCGTGAAGCGGAATTCCATACGGCTGTTGACGTATTCCTGCTTCACGTCGTCGGCGTCGATGAAGAATTCATAGCTCGTGTCAGTCGCCATCCACAGGAACAGGACCGTGACGGGCTCCCCAGGCTCGTATTCCGTTCTTTCACAGAAGAAGTGGCCGTTGTTGATCAGCTTGTACTTCATGGCGAACTCCTCTTTCGTGAGGGAGAATCGTATAGGAGATGATAAACGAGTACGGGCCCGGCGCTGCCATACATTGGTCGGCGGCATCCCGATTCGAGGACAGGACATGGCATTCGGATGTGATCGCCTGATGAAGCCTCGCCAGGAGCGGTCAGACGAAGCTCCCGATCGCGAGGTTGAACACTCCTCCGATGGCGACCGCGACGCAGATGGTCGTCAGCGACACCGCCGCCGCCTCCTTCAGGCCCAGCTCCCTGCCCATCGCCGTCATCGTGGCCAGACAGGGCATGTACACGGACATCACGACCCCGAACACCACGAACTGCCCCGGGTCCATGAACTGCGTTATGTCCGTTATCCCCTGGGCGGCGGCGAGGATGACAAGCATCCCATAGGACATCTCCTTCCTCAGGACCCCTGCGATGAAGGCTATTATGGTGACAGGCGGCAGGCCGAGGACCCCTGCGGTGAGCCACGACATCGGCTCCACCAGAGGCTGGAGGAGGTCGAACTGCATCAGCACCTCTATCGCTATGCTCCCTATCACCAGAAGGGGGACGGCCAGCTTGAAGAAGTCGCTGGTCCGGTACCACATCTTGAGCAGCACGTTCTTGGCGCTCGGGACCTGCAGCTCCGGGAGCTCCATCGCGAGGTTCGAGGGCTCGTGCCTCAGCCTCCTGTTCAGCACCGCCCCGGAGGCGAACCCCAGCGCGATGAGGACGGCGAATATGACGGCGACCCAGACTATCCCGGCGTACCTGCCGGTGACCCCGGTGATGGTGGCCAGCTGGGCAGAGCACGGCACCGCCATGCAGATTATCGTGCACAGTATCGTCCTCTCCCTCTTGGAGCGGACCGACCTGGTGGCCAGTATGGCGGGGACGTTGCACCCGAAGCCCATGATGAGCGGGATGAACGACTTGCCGTGC